>OIWM01003470.1_pt1 | contig 11366 bp, 9 predicted proteins | sample 1587451 | NCBI WGS metagenome assembly OIWM01 (sample SAMEA3888907, study PRJEB22519) | human gut metagenome | biome: human gut; feature: human-associated habitat; material: faeces | place: Denmark | collected 2011
CGAACTCTTCCGACGCGGATGCAGTGAGGTCAGTAATCTTGGGCCTGTCACCATAGAGGGCAGACAGCCTCGCGGATGTCCGGCTATAGTCATCCCCCTTTATTATTTCCAATGTGTCATGTATCTGTTTACAAGGATAGAACAATGTTTCCAGATCATGATATCCATCTTCTCTTTTCCTGAGGACATTGAGTCCGAGATTTATTTTTACAGGAGGTTCAGTTATCATAACATTCCTTTTTTTACATCTCCATGAATGACGTTATTCGGACAAACTTACATAAAATCCATTGAATTTGTGTAAGTTTGTGCCTGCAATCGTAATATCAAGGAGATGAAACACGAAATTATCATAAATGACCTGGCGCATATCGGCGAGGCTGCCGACAAATTCCTTAAAGAGACTGCCGGTCATAGCGTCATCGCATTTTACGCACCGATGGGTGCAGGCAAGACGACATTTACCACAGCTCTCTGCCACAGGCTGGGTGTAAAGGAAGATGCCGTAAGCTCGCCGACCTTTTCCATTGTCAATGAATACAAGACTTCTGACGGAGATTCGGTATTCCACTTCGACTTCTACAGAATCACCCGCACGGAAGAGGCTTTCGACATAGGCTTCTACGACTACATTGACAGCGGCTGCCTGTGCCTCATCGAATGGCCGGAGAATATCGAGAGCATTCTTCCTGAAGAGACATTGAAAGTCAGCATTGCCGTACGCCCGGACGAGAGCCGCGTCATCACTTGGGAAGACCAGTAACCGTGACTGAAGATATAAAGCCATTGATCTTCAGCTCGGTAGAAACACCGTTCTTTACCAATACGGGGACTCCCCCACGCTCATGTGACGTCAGGCCGGCATAAAATGTTCCTCCATATAGCGCGGCGCACCGCGTGTCCATAAGGTTGTAACGCTTGGGCAGGACACAGGTGTACACATTTTCATCATCCTGGACATTGCGGACGAATGTCCCGCCCGTCGAGTAGTCAATGCCGACATAAGCATATCCGTCATCTTCGGCATAATAGTCAAAAACTCGCTTGTCGTTGTCCATCGTGCCGAAGATATTGCCTTTCATGTCCCACATAAGCGCGGACGAGGAGTACCATGCATTTCTGGAGTAATCCGTCTTCATGTACATGTCCTTTCCGGACCACAGGGCCTTGCATCCTGCCATATAGCACCCGCCTCCTGCATAGAAACGACGCTCATCATCGCCCGCCTGCATTATCGCATAAGCATTATATCCACCGGAATTGCCTGATATATAAATTTTTCCGTCAATCACCCGGACATCGGAAACATTGGTCATCTCATAAGGACATCTTAACGGTGAGGAGGCATCATTTTCCACCAGGAATACCGCAGGCCGCTGCTCCGTCACCAGTTTGGACGGTATCTGATAAGCGAAATACAGATTTCCGCCGTCATCACTGACCGCACCGGCAGGATTGGTCTGATCCGATATTCCGCCAATGACATATCCCTGGGAATCATGGAACAGGGTTTCGCCGTTGCAGCGCCACGTAAAGCCCGCCCCGTCGCGGTTCTGGCTGAGAGTGTATATCTGTCCGTCCTTGACAAGGAAACCGCAAATCATTTCCCTGCCCTTGAACCTGATGATTTCCTCGCCGTCCCTGCAAATGACCGTCTCCGAGCCGGAAGACCAGTCCGTATAAAGGTGTCCGTCAATGTATCTGTGCATGTCCGGAGCGTAACTGATATTTGTCCCCGGTCCGCCGGCTATGGAAAATATCTTCTCCATGTTCTTGTAGACATTGATCCTGAACGGCTCATTGTCTCCTGCCGTATCTCGTTGCCAGAAATAGCTGGGGGCGAATTCCACAGCCGTAATGAAGACTGCGGTGTCAGTTTTCTTGTCGTCTTCAGACGACGCGCCTTTATTGTGGCGTTCCGCCAGAAGTGTTTCTGATCTGTGTTTGTTCAGTCTGGACTCTCCGGTGTCCAGCAGGCCGCATCCGAACAGCAATAGCAGCAGTACGGCAATGGCCGAAAAAGTAGTCTGTTTCATGGTTATGCTTTTTTCCGCAAGTACGCAATAAAAAAGAAAAGCTCCGAATTCTTTCACCAAGAACTGGAGCTTTTTACCACAAACGGAAGATTTTTAATTTACCCACAACATAAAAATCTTCAATTAATGCCTATATACCCACTCTGAAGCCTATTTCGAAGTTCATCATCAACGGCTGCTGAGTCCTGATGCTGACCGGCTGTCCGCAATCAAAATAATATCTAAACCCTGGATTTACATACAATCCGAGCTTGTCAGCAAGCGTGAATTCCACTCCGAAGCCGGCACCGGCCGAAGCCTGAACACCTTTTACGCTTTCATGATAACGAATATCGCCCTCTGAACGGCCGATTCTGTAGACATTGGAAATACCCTTCTCCACAGCACCGCCCGCATAGGCATAAAACTTGACTTTGGTCCCGTCCACGATATTGTAATATACATTTACGGGGATACCTACATAATGTAAGGTATTCTTTATATCTGAAGAGGTTACAATTGTCGTTTTTCCCTCATGGATGTTCGTGTAGACTCCGGTAAACGCTCTCTCGAGCATCGAATAGTTCAGTCCGATACCTGCCGACCAGCGTTTCGCGAAAGGAATCCTCGTGGAGAATCCGAATGAAAGCGGAATCATATACTTGGAGTTCTTGCCGACCTGCTCGATATAAGTCGCTTCCAGAATACCCTCTCCCGGCGCTCGGAAACCGCCGAAGCCATTGTAGCCCTTGGCATTGCCATTGCTTGCAAGGTCTCCGCCGACAGTCATTGAAATCTTCCTGCGTCCTTTCGGCTCATCTTCATCTGCGATGGAATCGAAATAGTCGCTCAGTTTTCCTGTTTCTTCTTCAACTTCTTGATTCGAAACCTGCTCATGAGGTTTTTCTGCCTGACCAAGTCCCACCGCTGTCCTCCTGAACAGCTTCCGGCAAACTTTCTTCCACAGGGATTTCATTCACAACCACCGGACGGGAAATTTTCCTGACAGGCTTCACTACATCAGCTATAAGTTCCTTTGAATGAGCTGTTTGATTTTTAGAGTCTTCCCTCACCTCGGCAGTGACAGCCGGTTTTTCCACCACTGTAATATCTTCCTTTTCAGGGAATAGCAGAACGAACCCGGTCACCAGCACGGCAGCCGCAGTCATCACCGCAGTGGTGCGCTTCAGCCACAATGGCAGCACAGGTTCACGCTTCCTGTCAAGGCGGGAGAACACCTCATCCATCAGATACGAAGGAACTTCTTCCTCAGCATCTGCCAGAATGGAGCGAATCTCCTTGTCAAACTCTGTATTAATGTCTTGCATCTTTCCTGTTTTTTATCTTGTCCTGCAGCATTGCACGTGCCCTCAACAACTGGGAACGCGATGTAGCCGCACTGATATTCAAGGCTTTGGCGATTTCATCATGTGAAAAACCCTCTATCACATACATATTGAAAACCGTCCTGTAGCCAGCCGGCAGTGCTGCCACGAGCTGCATAAGCTCCTTATATCCCAAATCTTGAACCTGAGACGGCATGTCGCTGCTCACATTCCACGCAGAATCCAGATCATCGCTCATCTTGAGCGCGTCTTTTTTCCGCAGGGACATAAGTGCAGTATTGACAAAGATCCGTCTTGCCCAACCATCGAATGAACCTGTATCAGAGAATGAGTCTATCTTGGAGAACAATGTCACAAAGGCATCTTGCAGGACATCCTCGGCAGCTTTACGTTCGCCCATATAGCGGAGGCATACGGAGAACATTTTCGGCGCAAGATGCTCATACAGCAGCTTCTGCGCTTTCCTTTCCCCTTTTATACAGCCCTCTATGACATCGCTATATGCCGCTGTTCCCATTCTTTTTCAGGCCTAAACTCTAGTTGTCCGTAAATAAAGATGCAATTCGAATGCGAAATGTTGCATGAAACCGATTTTGGAGCCTCGAATTATCTCAACCACTTCTCCGGGGCCTGAGGCGTGGTACCTTTCCATATCTGGAAATGCAGCTGCGTCGCTCCGTCAATGGTGTCGACGGTTCCGATTATGTCACCGGTCTTGATCTTGTCTCCCGGTTTCACGACCGCGCTTTCCAGTTTGCAATAGAACGAAAAATAATTTCCATGCTGCACCAGGACGCATTTGTTATATCCAGGCATCACCACGATCTGCTTCACCACTCCGTCGAAAACCGCCTGTACCGCAGCACCTTTCGCCATTGAAATCGTAATGCCGTTGTTGAATGGCAGTTTGACTGATTTGAATACAGGATGATAATGCTGTCCGAAATGATCCGTTACCGCGCCATCTGCCGGCCAAGGAAGCTTGCCCTTGTTCTTGGCAAATTCAGGATCCAACTTGATATCCACCGGTTTACGTGTAGTCGACTTGCCGGATTTCCCATTGACGGCAGCGGCGATGATTCTCTGGATTTCGCGATTGAGGGCATCCACCTGACGCTTTTTAGCCGCCAGTTCCTTCTGGTATTTCGTCCTGTTGCGCTGCAGCTGCGTGACAATCCTTGCCGACTCAGCCTCTTCCTGCTGAAGCGACTGGACATCCGCTGCCCGACGGCTTCTGATTACCTCGGCATCACGTTTCAAGACACTGAGCGAATCCATTTCACGCTGCAATTCAGACTTGGTATCGATAATCTTCTCTCCCTGCCGGTTCATTTCAGCAGACAGGTTACGAAGATACCCTGCTCTTCTGAAGGCCTGTCCGACATTCTCACTTGCAAGGATATACATATACCAGACCTTGGAATCACGGTTCTTGTAAGCGCTCTTGACCAGTTTCGAATAATAAAGCGAGAGCGTATCCAGACGCGCCTGCACCCTGTCCACATCCTTCTGCTTTGCATTTATCCTGCCGGTCAATGCTGCAATCTCCCTGTCGCTCTCCGCCACAAGCTCTTTCCTGTCCGCAACCTTCTTACGGACCAGGTTCAATGTCGACAATGCGTTGCTGCTCTTCGCAGCATTTTCTTTCAACTGCTTGTCAATGAGCGCAATTTCCTTTTCCAGCTTGGCTTTACGGCTTTCCTGCACCCGTGTATCCTGCGCTGAAAGACTCAGAGGAACCAGCATTGCCGCTGCAGCAATGATATTGATAAGCAGTTTTTTCATCATTCCTTACCCTCCGAAGCCTTGTTTTTCGCCTGCTGCCTGTAGACTTTCGCAAGGTCTTTCTCGCCCAACGCCTCCAGTACCGTGGCATAATGGTCCAGAATAGTGGCGCTGTCCTTGCCTCCGTACAGCATCGCATGTTTGAAGAAAGGCTTGGCTTCCAATGCTTTGCCCTGCAGATACAGTATCCATCCGAAGGTATCCAGATAAGTCGCATTGTCCGGCTCGGCCTCAACCGTCTTCTTGCTCATCGCATAAGCCTTCTTCAGTTTCTTGCCCTCCACTGACAAATAATAGGCGTAATTGTTCAGAACAGGAGCATTGTCCGGGGCTACTTTCAATGCCGTTTCATACGACTTGAACGCCTTGGTCTGATCACCCAGAAGATGATACATGTCACCGATGGTGCTCCACGCAGTCACGAACGTGGCGCTGTCAGTCGGCGCTATCCGAAGCATCTTCACACAATTCTCTATAACGGCTGGATAATTCTTCCTGTTGAACTCAGCAGCATTGGCAAACTCCAGAAAACCAGCCTCTTGCGGGAATCTCACCATGGCAGAATCACATGCGCTGACCACCTTGTCCCACTCATTGATATAAAGCAGGGTCTGGATATAGCTGGCCGTCGCGCCCACATTGTCCGGAAACTCCGTCATCACCTTTTTGAATGCATCGGCGGCTGCCTCTTTCCTGTCGGTAACAAGATAGTACAATCCGGCTGTCTGAAGAATGGAAGAGTCTGAAGGATGGGCATTTACAGCGATATTGACCGTCGAATCCAGCTGACTCGAAAATGATTTCATAAACCTCGGATCCGACTGTCTGAATACGGCCTGGAGATATTCCGCCTTACCGGCAGGTGTCGCATCGCGGTCAGCCATGAGGATATCCAATGTCTTGAAATATGCCACGTAATCCCTTGCTATCCTGTAAGTTTCAGCTTTTCCCAGCAATGCCGGAGCGTAGCTCTTGTCCAGTGACAGGGCCTCGTCGTAATATGCAAGGGCCGAGGAATCATTGTACATTCCCATCTCATAGTCGCCCAGCATTGACAATACCTGCGGAGACGAGTATTCCTTATTGTATTCTTCCAGCGCCTTATATGCCTCTTCGTGGCGTTCCTGCCTGCTGAGGATGTTGAAACGCGTCATCACCGTCGCATCGCTCTTTCCGAACTGAGTCTCGATGTCGCCGATGATTTTCAACGCCTTATCTGCCTGACCCTGATTGATATACAGGTTCGCAAGCCCATAGTACAACTCGCTTTTCTTCGGGAAGTCGCGCAACAGGGATTCATACATGTCGATGGTCAGGACCGACCGCCCCGTCATGCCGTACAGACCTGCCAGCATGTAGCGGTACCAATAGTTCGTGGAGTCCAGCGCCACAGCCTGCTTGAGGTCCCGTTCAGAGTCTGCAGCATTCTTCAGCCGCATGTTGCAAAGCCCGCGGTAATACCATGCAGCGTCATTGTCCGGAGATGTTTTCAGGATAGCGTCCAACATGGTTTTCGCTCCCGTAAAGTTCTCATCTTCATACATTTGAACGGCGTTCACAATCCTGCCGTCCGCCCGGATTCCCTCCTGCGCCGGCTTCCCCTCCGCATGTCCGGTCTGCGCCGATGCTTCCGTCCCGAAGGTCCCTGCTATCGCTATGACGGCTATCGCCAATGTCCTGAGTATCTTGTTCATGTCAATGTCTTTTTATCAATGCGGTTATCACAGTGTGCAATAAACACGCCATCAGACAAAAATACGAAAAAAGCGTGGATTCGTTGCAAATCCACGCCTGCTTTATATTACTGATAACCTTTTCTACTGATTCTCAGCCTCTTCTACAGCCTTGAAATATCTGTATGAATTGACCTTGAGCTCACCTACTGAAAGTTCATCGCAAACGATGGTTCCTTCCTGATGAGCCTGGAGGCCTGAAAGTGTGCAATAGTGAGTGTATGGTCCCTCTACGGCATCCTTGATGGCACGTGCCTTCTTGCTGCCGAATGCAAGGATAACTACTTCCTTGGCACTGAGCACTGTAGCGACACCGACGGTAAGAGCGGACTTAGGCACCTGGTTCACGTCGTTGTTGAAGAAACGAGAGTTCACCACACGTGTGTCGTAGGTAAGGACAACTTCTCTGGTTCTGGACTGGAGTGATGAGAACGGCTCATTGAAAGCGATATGTCCGTCCTCGCCTACGCCGCCGAGGAAGAGGTCGAATCCGCCTGCGTCCACGATAGCTTTCTCGTATGCTTCGCATTCAGCTTTTACGTCAGCCGCATTGCCGTTGAGAATGTGGATATTCTCTGCCGGTTCGTCGATCTGGTCGAAGAGGTATTTGTGCATGAATGAGTGGTAGCTCTCAGGATGTGATTCCGGAAGACCTACATACTCATCCATATTGAAGGAAATCACGTTCTTGAAAGATACTTCGCCGGCCTTTACCATACGGATAAGTTCTGCGTAAGTCTCGATAGGAGTGGAGCCTGTGCAGAGTCCGATTACAAAAGGCTCATTCGTACGTGCTGCCTTTTCATTGATTTTCTTGGCGATATAGTGAGCAGCCCAGATGGATCCTTTGCTGCTGTTTTCTCTGATGACAAGTTTCATTTCTCTATTGTTTTACGATGTTAATATAATTTAAGGAACACCTCAATAGCCTGATATTCAGCCATTCCGAGTTCATCGTAGAGGCGTGCCGTGTTCTGGGTGCGGTCCTCTGCCCTCTGCCAGAATTCACGTGGGTCATCTCCTGGGAACGGAACGATGTCCTTCTGTGAAAGGTGACGGAAGATGGCGTGACGTTTCTCGACCACCTCGTCCGGGCTCAATGGAACTGCCATGTCCACGCGGCCGAGTTCCCACTCCATCCATGCGCCTCTGTAGAGCCATACATGGGTCTCGTTCAGCCAGTTCTCGCCTTCCTCTTTCAACTGCTCGATTGCCTCGAGAGCAGCCTCGGTACATACTCTGTGTGTTCCATGAGGGTCGGCAAGGTCGCCTGCCATGAAAATCTGGTCAGGACGAAGTTTTTTGATCAACGCCTTGATGATATCCAGATCCGCCTGTGTACGAGGAAGTTTCTTCACTCCGCCGGACTCATAGAACGGAAGATCGAGGAAGTGGACATTGGTATTGTCGTTAAGACCGAATGATCTGTCAGCGCCTCTGGCCTCGCTACGACGAATTGCGCCCTTGATGGCGAGAAGTTCCTTAGGCTCCGGCTCACCCGGTTTCTTGGAGTCAATGATAGCCTTGATCCTGTCGAACTCATCTGCAAATCCGAGCTGGTGAGCTGCATCCATGTGCTGGAGAACCACATCGTCGTGCACTGCAAGGTCTCCTGACGTCTCGTACGCTACGTGGACATTGTGGCCCTGGTGAACGAGACGGATGAATGTTCCGCCCATTGAAATGACGTCATCGTCAGGATGCGGCGAGAAGATGAGCACCGTCTTAGGGTAAGGCAATGCCGATACAGGTCTCTGGCTGTCGTCAGCATTAGGCTTTCCGCCCGGCCATCCGGTAATGGTATGCTGGAGGTCGTTGAACACCTCGATATTGATCTTGTCGTAAGGACCGAACTTGTCAAGCAGTTCTCCGAGCGAGTGCTCCAGATAATCTTTCTGGGTAAGTTTCAGAATCGGCTTGTGTACTTCCTGGCAAAGCCATACTACAGCCTTTCTGATGAACTTCCTGGTCCAGTCGCAAGGTCCTACCAACCAAGGAGATACGACTCTAGTAAGGAGAGACCCGGCAGTCTCGTCCACATAGCAGCAGATGTTCTGGTGTCCCTGGAGGAGAGATGCTGGATATTCGTAGTCAGGATTGCATTCGCAGACATGCTTTACTGCATTTGCCTTGTCCTCGCCCCAAGCCATGAGCACGATTTTCTTGGCGCTCATCATGGTGTCGATACCGATGGTGATGGCCTGTGAAGGGGTATGCTTGAAATCGCCGTTGAAGTTCTTTCCCTGACGTTTTCTCGACTGGTAAGAAAGAAGTACGGTACGTGTCCTGCTGACAGGTGATGTTCCGGCCTCATTGAATCCTACCTGGGCCATTTCGCCCATTCCGATTACGAGCATGTCCAGTCCGCGGACCATCTTGTCATATTCCTCGCAATAAGCGGTGATTTTGTCCTCAGGAACGCTGCCGTCAGGAATATGGATGTTCTCCTCCTTGATATCGACAGCATTGAGGAGTGAGTTGTGCAGGATGCTGTTACGGCTCTGCGGCTCACCTTTCCCATAAGGATAGTACTCGTCTATAGAGTAGACCTCAACGTTGCTGAATGATACTTTTCCCTCCTGGTACTTCCTGGTAAGCCATTTGTAGAGGGATACCGGGGTAACACCTGTGGAAAGACCCAGTTTGAAGGTTCTTCCCTGGCATGCATTGATGGAATCAATGATCTCGTCAGCAATTACTTCGCTGGCTGTTGTGGACTGGTCATAAATCTCAGTCCTGATTTTCTCATAACTGTGGAGAATGTCGGAAGGTATGTTCTTCTCGACAAGACCGCCTTCTTTAGGCAATGTAAAGTGTTTCATTATGCAACTGCATTAGTATTGGTCAAGCTACAAAGTTACTCATTTATGCCAACATTCCCAAATAAAGTCGAATTTCTATCGTTCCAGGCGGTCCAGAAAGCGATAACTGAAAGATTCCAGGATATGGCGGGGCGCAATGGGGCTTTCGCGGTATGATCCCGGAAGGGTTATAGCATCATATCCCATGGCGTCAAAACCACTTTCACCGGACAGGTCTTCATGCCCGGTCAAACGGCATCCGAAGGAAACCATCGCGGCGGCATCTTCCAGGTCGGCAATGGTGCGGGAAAGTTTCAACACCCTGGAGAAGGCACGCGCCGAAAGCCCAAGCCGGTTCGACATCTTCTCCATAAGCGCGGCGCATTCGTCTGACAGACGGCAAAACTTTCCAAGCATTTCACCGGTCATCCCGGCATTGACATGAACATCGGTGCCCGCGAATCGGATTTGCTGGATTTTGCGCGCCACGAGCACGCGACGGGCGATTTCCGCGCTGGTCTCACATTGACAAGTATTGTCCTTTCCTCCGAACGCTGCCGCCGCACCATGTCTTCCGGCGGTACTGGCCGCATAGTGAGCTGAATATCAATGCGATCCATTATCGGTCCGGACAGACGGCCCATGTAAGCCTGGCGCTGGGACGGCGTGCAGGTGCATTTTCCTTTCACTCCGTAATAGCCGCAAGGGCAAGGGTTGGAGGCTGCCACCAGCATGAAGGAAGCAGGGAATTCCACCTTGGATCGCAGCCTGGAAATCACCACTTTACGGTCTTCCAACGGCCCACGCAGCGCTTCCGTGATATTGCGCGGCATCTGCGCGAATTCATCCAGAAACAGCACGCCGTTCTCCGCCAGTGACACCTCGCCGGGCAAGATGTTCTCACCGTTTCCGCCGCCGATTATCGCCGCCATGGACGCGCTGTAATGCGGAGCCCTGAACGGGCGTTCACGCATAAGTCCCAATGTAGCAGTGCGCAGGCCAGCCACGGAATATATCTTGCTGGTTTCAATCGCCTCCGCCGTCTGCATCCTGGGCATTATGCCGATCATCGCCTTGGCAAGAGATGTCTTTCCTGAGCCGGGAGAGCCCACCATAATCACATTGTGCCCGCCGGCAGCCGCGATTTCCAGCCCCCGTTTCGCCCCGTCCTGGCCGACGATGTCCGCGAAATCCATGTAGTCTTTCAATGTTTTTTCAGTCTGAGGCACATTGCGTCCTGTCACAAGCAGATCCGAAACATCTTCCTTGTCTTCAAGAATACGCAGCACGTCGGAAATCGTCTTCACGCCGAACACCCTGGTCCCGCCGAGTTCCGCCGCTTCCAATGCGGATTCTTCCGGAAAAATGCAGCCTTCAAACCCCGCTGCGGACGCATATTCGGCAATCGGCAGGGCTCCGGGGATTCCGCGGATCGTCGCGTCTAGTCCCAATTCTCCCATAATCACGTATTTGTCCAATGCGGGGAGGTCGCATTGCCCTGACGCGGCAATAATTCCCAGGGCAATGGGGAGGTCATACCCGCTTCCGTTCTTGCGCATGTCCGCGGGCGCCAGATTTATGACTATCTTCTTTCCCGGAATACGGAATCCTATCGACTGGAGAGCCGTCATCGTACGGAGCAGGCTTTCCTTCACGGCCACGTCGGCGAGTCCCACCAAGATCGGA
>OIWM01003472.1_pt1 | contig 11362 bp, 11 predicted proteins | sample 1587451 | NCBI WGS metagenome assembly OIWM01 (sample SAMEA3888907, study PRJEB22519) | human gut metagenome | biome: human gut; feature: human-associated habitat; material: faeces | place: Denmark | collected 2011
CGCTCCTGTGAAATACCATGCGCTGTCAGATAATTCTCCATACATTTCGCTTCCGTAATATCCTCCCCAAAGCCCTGTCCGCCGGAAAGGATCAGCGTGGTATCTTCATTCTCCCTGGCATATTTCAGTGCCGCCTTCAGACGAAGCTCCAAAGCCTTGGATGGTACATCTCCTTTTACATGAGCACCTAACACAACTACATAATCCAGGTTCTTTTTCCCGGAAGACTTCATTCCGGAAATCACACGGCTGCAGATAAATCCAAAACAGATAATTCCGATCAGCACGGCCACCATGATCACAGTTCCCAGCCATCCAGGGAAAATTCCCGGATGATTTCTTCTATAGCGAATCAGTACTGCGCCGCCTTCCAGAACCGCTGTGAGCAGTACCCAGAACCAGGCAAAATCAGCTGTAATGCCAGCATATACCACGATCAGCACATAATAAGCCAGGCTTAAAATTCCGGCACAAAAACAAAATAAACTCAAATTCTCTTCTCTCTTTCTAAATTCAAATCCACTCCGCGTGTTTCACTCATTACTCGCACAAAGCAAACTGATTCATACTTGTAGAACTCATAAATCAACTAATTTTCCTATAAATATACACGAAACGGATTGCCTGGCAGTTATCCACCATTGCAATCCGTCCCCACAGCCGGAATCCACCGGATCCCGGTCTATATTCACATTCTCTTATTTATTTCTTCCGCAGCAGAATTTATATTTCTTTCCGCTTCCGCATGGACACGGATCGTTACGTCCGATCTTGTGTGCCTTAACAACAGTACCGGATTTCTTCTGCTCAAGATAAAGCTCTTTACGTTTCTCCGGGGTAAAGATCTTGTCCCACTGTGGAAGATTGTAAAGCCAGTCAGCCTTAGCGTCTACCATGTTCTTGTAAAGAAGCTCTTTGTCAAAAATCAGGTTGACCGGTGTATCCTCTTCCATGGTCTCTAATGGATTGCGCTCTTTTAAGCTCTCATCAATCCCATCTAAAAATCCCGTCATCTCCATCAGGCTGACCTGATACTTGTCTGCTAATTCTTTGACTGTTCCGGATACTTCTTCGTCCGGATGATCTAACAGTTTTTCGTAGATTCCTTTTTCCACTAAAAAATAATCCTGCCAGAACTTCTGTAATTTTGCTCTATCTGCCTGCTCATTATAAGCAATTTTTTGCCATTCCTGTAATAGTGCCATAGTTTCTCACCTTATCCTTCATATTCTTGTGCTTTTTGCACCGTAACAGTATAACCTATTTATACTCATTTTTCAATAGTTCCTCCGCATCCTTCAGACATTCTAAAAGAATCGGACTGAATGTACCGCATTCTCCTGCCAGTATCATTTCCATAGCTTTTTCATGGGAAAATGCTTTTTTGTATACACGGGGACTAACCAGTGCATCATAGACATCCACGATACCTACAATCTGACTCCAAAGAGGTATCTCATCGCCCTGTAAGCCCTCCGGATAACCCTTTCCGTCCCAGCGCTCATGGTGATATTTTGCAATGTCAAGACTGTAGCGTTCCTGCTCCTCGTCATCATTTAACTTAAATCCCCGAATGATTTCATAGCCCTTTGTCGTATGGGTTTTCATAATCTCCATTTCCTCATCTGTCAGCCGTCCCTTTTTGTTCAGAATGGTGTCCGATATGGAAATTTTTCCAACATCATGCAATGCTGCCGCACGGCAGATTTTTTCACGGCTGGAATCTATGATGAAATGTTCCGGATATTTTTTGTTATAGGTATTAATCATAATCCGGGTCAGATCCTTCGTACGCTTAATATGCTCTCCGGAATCCAGATCCCTGAATTCCACCAGATTGCTCAGAGTATCAATAACATTATCCGCATACTTCCGGTATTTTTCCTGCTCCTCTTCTATCTGGCGCTGTGCTTCAATAATCAGCGTAATATCCGTACGAAGCAGCATGTAGACCGGATAACCGTCTGCTTTTCCGCAATGAATTCCCTTGACCTGCATCCAATGCACATCTCCGTTGATATCGAGTACCCGGTAAGTAATCTCTAAATCCGCTTTCCGCTCCGCCTGAAGATGAAAATAAGCAGACACCCGCTCAGCATCCTTTGGATAGATATGCTCTAAATATCCGTTCTCATAATCTGCCTGTGTCTCACCCATCATCCGGTAAAATTCTTCATTTGCACTGATAATGGACAAATTCTTATCCACACGCATCGTACAGACACCACCCGGAATTGCCTTATAAGTTGCCTCTAAGTTATTCTGTGTACGAACCTGAAGCACTTTTCTGGTATGAATATTACGAATAACTAAAACGGCTAATGTATCACGGTATTCCGTATACTCCAAGGGAATCACACGCAGGGAAAACCAACGGTATCTGCCGTCCTCTCCTTTGATTAACATCTCGTCCTCTAAATATTTTCCACCTTTATTAAAATATGCCTCCATCTTGGCACAGGTATCAAATCTCCCGCATCTCTCGCGGTCTTTAGAGTGCATTCTCCTCAGCATATCGGCAAAAATCCCGTCCACACTGCCCTCTTCCTCGCAGAGGAACTGGTTCTTGTCATTCCATATATAGCTTCTGCTTATATTTTTTGTCAGATTCAGACTGACGGTCGCTACACTGATTTTTTTCACTACCCGGTCAATCGAGCGGTTATACAGATAATAATTCTTTGTCTCCTCCGCCTTCATCTGGGGAATAATGGTTACGATGTATGCAGGAATCTTATCCTCCCATAAAATCTCATCCACACTGACTTCGACCATTCCGCCAAACACATGACTTTCACGCAAAAAAACATTTTTTCCTTTTTTCGCCGGATCATAAGATTCCAAGGGACACCGGTTACAGATATCCATTCCGATTTCATAACATCCAAGACTTACCTCTGCTGCAGGCACCAGTTCTTTGAATCGTTTATTGCAGTATATAATTGTATGACTTCTCTTCTCAATAATGTAAATACCGGCATTGGTAATCGCATCCAGTACCCTCTCAAAATTCCACATCGGCCCGCTTCTCCTTTTGCTACTTATTGTACTACGTTTAAGTTTTCCGTGCAATAACCCTTTCCCTATGTTATGATAAAAAAAAATGGGGTGAAAAGGAGCCGCACATGAAAAAAGTAAAACAGGTTTTAGCAATTTTGCTGATCCTCATCCTGATCGGACTCTATGTCTCCACACTGGTGTTTGCCATCATCGGCAGTGAACGCGCAATGGTCTGGTTAAAGATTTCTATCTATGCAACCATTGTACTTCCGGTCCTGCTCTGGGCATATGGGTTTATCTATAAGATGATAAAGGATGATAACGAAAAAAAAGAGAAAGAATGATGGATGCGTCATTCTTTCTCTTTTTTTGTTCTCTATAAATCTCTATAAAACAGAAAATATTCTGACCCTGAAAGTCATAAAACGGCTTTCTGTTCGGATTAACGATAAATAATGTCATCACGGCCCGGACCATTTGACACCATGGTAATCGGGTAACCGATGTGACGTTCTACAAATTCAATGTAGTTTCTGCAATTCTCCGGCAGATCTTCGTATTTCTTAATGCCGCGGATGTCACTCTTCCATCCCGGAAGAATCTCATAAACCGGTTTTGCCTTCTTTAAGATGGCTGTTGTCGGAAAATCGGTGGTTACTTTTCCGTCAATCTCATAACCGATGCAGACCGGGATCTCATCTAAATAGCCCAATACATCTAATACGGTAAAGGCTACATCTGTCGTACCCTGAAGACGGCAGCCATATTTAGAAGCCACAGCATCAAACCAGCCCATTCTTCTCGGACGTCCGGTGGTTGCTCCGAACTCACCGCCGTCACCACCGCGTTTTCTTAACTCATCGGCTTCTTCACCAAAGATTTCGCTGACAAACTCTCCTGCTCCGACAGCGGAAGAATATGCTTTACATACGGTAATGACCTGTTTGATCTCATATGGTGGAATTCCTGCTCCGATTGCTCCATAAGCTGCTAACGTGGATGAGGACGTAACCATTGGATAGATTCCGTGATCCGGGTCTTTTAAGGTTCCAAGCTGACCCTCTAATAAAATGTTCTTACCTTCTTTGATCGCTTCATACAGATAGGAGGAAACATCGCAGACATATGGTGCTACCATCTCTCTGTACTCTTTTAACTCTTTGACAATATCCTCCGGTTTTAATAATGGTTTATGGTATAAATGCTCTAACAGTACATTTTTCTGCTCGCAGACTCTTGCTGCTTTTTCTTCGATTAACTCATCATCAAAAATTTCGCTGACCTGAAAACCGATTTTTGCATATTTATCAGAATAAAATGGTGCAATTCCCGATTTTGTGGAACCAAAGGATTTTCCGCCTAAACGCTCTTCCTCATACTGGTCGAATAAAATATGATAAGACATTACAATCTGTGCTCTGTCTGATACTAAAATCTTCGGCTGCGGCACATTGCGGTCTGTGATTGATTTGATTTCCTTGAATAATACAGGAATGTTTAATGCCACTCCATTGCCGATGATACTGGTTGTATGGTTATAGAATACTCCTGACGGCAGGGTATGCAGTGCAAATTTTCCATAGTCATTTACAATGGTATGACCTGCATTTGCTCCACCCTGAAAACGGATGATGATATCCGCCTCTTTTGCAAGCATATCAGTAATCTTACCTTTTCCTTCATCGCCCCATTGAGCACCAACTACGACATAACTTGACATATAAATGTGTCTCCCTTTTTTTTGACTGAAATATTTTAACACAACATAAAAAAGTGAGAATAAAAAAATATATTTAGCAATGTGAAATTTATGTGAAATTGAAAATACCACTTTTTTTAACAAGATATAACGAAATAAATAAAGTCATAAAGACACATTTCGTGCATAAAGTTGTTTCCTTTGTTAAAATACTTGATGAGGTGAGTAGAAATGAACGAAGAAAAAGATTGTGAAATGTGTGATACAGAAGGATGTACACATGATTGTGCTAATTGCAAGAGTAAAGGAGAACATGTAGATTTTCATATCGAACCAAGTCCAAAGAGCCATATCAAACATATGATTGGTATTGTTTCTGGCAAAGGTGGTGTAGGGAAATCATTTGTTACAGCTACTTTAGCAAGTGCAATGAGCAAAAAAGGCAATAGAGTTGCTGTATTAGATGGTGATATTACTGGGCCTAGTATGGCTAAAGTATTTGGTATTACTGAAAAAGCCATGGGTGATGGAACATTAATTATTCCAGCAGTTACATCTACTGGTATTCAATTAATCAGTACAAATATGTTACTTGACAGTGATGACCAACCGGTTTTATGGCGTGGTCCAATGGTAGCTGGTATCTTAAAACAATTCTATCAGGAAGTATACTGGAATGATGTAGATTATATGTTTGTGGATATGCCTCCAGGAACAAGTGATGTACCACTAACAGCTTTCCAGTCATTACCACTAGATGGAATTATTATTGTTACAAGTCCTCAGGATTTAGTATCAATGGTAGTAGAAAAAGCAATCAATATGGCAAAAATGATGAATGTAAAGATTTTAGGTCTTGTTGAAAACATGAGCTATGTTGAATGTGATAATTGTGGTAATAAGATTCATATTTTTGGTGAAAGTCATACACAAACAATCAGTGAAAAATATGATTTACCAATTTTAGCTGAAATTCCATTACGTGAAGGACAAGCCGCAGCAGCAGACAGTGGCAAAATTGAAACATTAGATATTCCAGAACTTGAAAATGTTGTTCATACAATAGAATCTCTATAAGTTCACATATTCTTCACAAGCAGCTTATATACTACTAACGGAGGTATCGTTATGACACGTATTCTTGTAACAGACGATGAACAGAAAATTAGAGAAATGATTCGCAAGTATGCTGAATTTGAAGGCTTTACAGTAGATGAAGCAAAAGATGGTTTTGATGCTGTAAACAAAGCAGACAAAGAAAAGTATGATTTGATCATTATGGATGTCATGATGCCTAATTTAGATGGTTTCAGTGCAGTAAAAGAAATTAAGAAAAAAGATCCAAATGTACCTGTCATTATGTTATCTGCCTTAGGTGAAGAATATGACAAAATACATGGTTTTGATGTAGGTGTGGATGATTATGTAGTTAAACCATTTTCTACTAAAGAACTGATGATGCGTATTCATGCAATTTTAAAGCGCACAAATGCTGATACAGTAGATAATGAAAAATTTGTATTGAAAGATTTAGTTATTGATTATGCTGCAAGAACCGTAACCATTAAAAATGAAAGAATACAATTATCTCCTAAAGAATATGAACTTTTAGTATATCTTGTTAAAAATAGAGGCATTGCTTTAACACGAGAAAAGATACTTGAAACAGTCTGGGGATATGATTTCTTTGGGGATGATAGAACATTAGATACACATGTGAAATTATTGCGTAAGAATCTTGGTGATTACAATAAATATATTGTTACTTTAAGAGGGGTAGGTTACCGCTTTGAAAAAGATGACTAGTTTAAAATGGAAGATTGCCAAGTACTTACTATTTTTTGGTGCATGTTTAATTGGTCTAAATGCATTATTTCAAATTGTGCTACTTGAACCAATGTATGAAAACTCAAAAATCAATACTGTAAAAAAAGCTTCAAATGATATTGTTAGTTCTATTGAAGAAGATAATTTAACAGATATGATGTATCGTGTTTCTGCAGAAAATGATTTGTGTATTCGTATATACAGTGAAAACAGCAGTATTTACGCAGGAAATATGGGATGTGTTCTATATCGGATGAGCGATGTAGAACTAGTAAAGGAAATTTCCAAAGCACGCCAAAATAACAATACATATATATCGACTAAAGCTGAATCCTTTGACGGCAGTAAAGATTCAATTATTAAAGATATTACGTATACAAGAATTGTTGATGATAGCGACAGTACTTATATTGTTATGGTTAATACAAGTATTACACCAGTTGATGCAACCGTTAGTACTTTAACAAATCAATTATGGATGATTTCGGTATTTGTTTTAATTGTTGTCGCGATATTAGTGCTTGTGATGAATCGCAATATTGCTGCACCATTAACGACTTTAAATAATTCTGCTAAACTTCTTTCAAAAGGAACATATACATATGATGATAAAGTAAATGCCTATCAAGAGGTTTATGAATTGAATGAAACATTAAAGAAGGCTGCAGTAGATATACAAAAGGCAGATCAAGCTAAAAGAGATTTAATTGCCAACGTTTCTCATGATTTAAGAACACCATTAACGATGATTAGTGGATATGGCGAAATGATGAAAGATTTACCAGGTGAAAAAACGGATGAAAATTGTCAGGTTATCATTGATGAAGCAAAACGTTTAACATATCTTGTAAATGATCTGCTGGATCTATCAAAACTTGAAGAAAAGAAAATCGTATTAGAAGAATCGGTATTTGATTTATCTAGTTTAGTACAAAGAGAAATTCGCAAATATGAAATATATGCTGTGCAGACTGGTTATAAATTTACTGTTGATGCAAAAGAAAATCTCTTTGTAAAAGCTGATGAAAAGCGAATAGAACAAGTATTTAATAACTTTATTACAAATGCAATCAACTACTCCAATGAGAATAAGGATATTGAAATCAGAGTGTATCAAAAAGATAAAAATATCCGTCTAGAAGTAGAAGATCATGGTATAGGTATTTCCAAAGAAAACTTGCCTAATGTATGGGATCGTTACTATAAGATCAATGCTGAACATATACGTTTTACTAAAGGCAGTGGTATAGGACTTGCAATTGCAAAAGAAATATTAGAATTACATCATGCAGTTTATGGTGTTAACAGTGAAGAAGGAAAAGGTAGTATATTCTACTTTGAACTTCCTCAAGTAGAAGACAAGGCTTAGGTCTTGTTTTTTCTTTTAATGGCTATGTAAAATTCGTGATGGGTTAAGCTAAAACTCAATACGAGTTTTTTTATTGAAAAAAAGCAAACCTTTCATTTTCGTGTTGTGTTTTATGTTTTAGTAAAGTTTTGGAATTTGACGAAGCTTTCAACTTGATGTTGTGTTTTTCGGAGGCATATGCCTACATAGTGATTTTATGAAAAGTTTTGGAATCTACCATTTTTCCGCCATTTTATGTTGTGATAATGCATGGCGTTAAGTATACTGGTGAAAGTGATAAATGTTTACAAGTGCAGAAGGAAGACCTATATCGATGTCTGTAACTGAAGATATTTTGGGGCTTAAAGATCTTATCGTAACTAATAGGGCTATAGAAAAAATTGATGGTGTTGATATGCTTGTCATCTCTTGCAAGTATGCGGATGATTTGCGCCCGTGCTGTCCTAAGTGCGGAAGTTTAAATTCTCATCGACACGCACACCGAGAAAAAGATATCCGAGACATTGATATCAGTGGTCAGCATGTAATTCTGAGAATTGACGCAATCAATTATCTTTGTCAGGACTGCGGTGCTACTTTTACCAAAGAAACAAAGATGGTTGATCCAGGAGACCGGATTACGAAGCGTTTCAAAACATTCCTTGGCGAAAAATCAATTGAGACTACTTTTGAAAAGATTGGCCGTGATTATCATCTTTCCCATACAACTATCAGCAATGCTTTTAGAGACTGGGTTAAAAAGCAAGATTCTAAACACGACAAAAGCATCTATGCTCCAAGAATTCTTGGAATTGATGAGAATCACCTTGCTGATGAACCGAGAGGCGTATTTGTTGATGTAACTAACGCAAAACTGTTGGATATCGTAAAAGATCGTTATAAAAGCACAATTATGGATTGGCTACGAGAAATGAAAAATCCAGACGAGTTAGAAATTGTCACAATTGATATGTGGGCGCCATATAGAGACGCTGTAAAAGAAGTCTTTCATGGTAGGGTTCGTGTTGTTGTAGATCATTACCATGTAATTCAAGAGCTTCAGAAACAATTTCAGAAATGTCGAAATAATATCACCGCTGATTTACCTAACGGCTCTTTAAAACCATATAAGAACTACATCAGCCTTTTAAAGATGAACCTTGAGGATTTAACGGATGAGCAAAAGAAACGCTTAGGTGCGTTCCTGAACGAATTCCCTGATATAAGAACTGCCTACGCTCTAAAAGAATCATTTAGGGCAATTTATCGCTGTACTAATCGACAAGATGCGGAAGACGGGTTTGATAGTTGGATGGAGCAAATTCCTGAAGACAAAAAGTTTAATCCTTTCCGTTCTGTAGCCGATACCGTCAATAACTGGCGAACAGAAATCTTTAATTACTTTGAAGAACCGATTACTAATGCGGTAACGGAGACTATGAACGGTATCATTAAGAAGATCAATCGAGACGGAAATGGCTATTCTTATGAAGTTCTTAGAGCAAAAGCACTCTATAGCCATGGAAACGATGCTTACACTTCCGTCTGTGTGGGCGGAACAAGCTGTTCTTATACTACCAGTTACGCATTTGATATGGTTTTCTTTGGTCAAGATAAATCGAAAAAGAGACCTTCTTATAGCGGGAATCGGAATATTTACGAACATCATTTTGGTGTAGATATTGAACAAATGAAAGAAGAAGTATTTGGTGGAATATTCTTTAAGAAAGAGGACGATGACCAATGATTATTAAAAACAAAGATAACAGCTATAAGAATCCTCATTCCAAAAGAGCAAAGAAGAAAGCCGAAGCCAAGAAGACTCGCACACCAAGCAAACTGGATGGTGAAACTCGTTGGATTAGCCCTGATGAGATTGTCGATGAATTTAGCGGATATAAAAGGCGTAAAGGCTGAGGATTATTTCATCGGCTTTTTATCTGATTTTGAATAAAAATATATAATATTGTATAATAATATTATGAATAACCTACAAATCAAATCTAAACAAAGAGTGTCCGAATTCGGAGAAGTCTATACGGCCCAAAGAGAAGTAAATGCAATGCTTAATCTCGTTGGTGACGAAGTTAGACATATATCCTCTACCGTTCTGGAACCGGCATGTGGAATCGGTAATTTTCTCGTTGAAATCATAAGGAGAAAGCTTGAAACAGTTAAACGAGTGTCTTCTAATTCATTTGAATATGAATTATATGCAGCGTTAGCATTCTCATCTATTTATGGCGTTGATATTCTTCAGGATAACGTCAAGGCGAGTCGACAGAGAATGCTGGATGTCTTTATGAGCGAATACCCGTATGCGGTTCAAAATGGACCGCAAAAGTCCTGCTTAAATGCGATTAATTTCATAATGAAACGGAATATTCAATGTGGCGATACTTTGACTATGCTATCTTATAAGGGACAACCATTGACCATTTCAGAGTGGTTTTTAACGGATTCTAATGAATTTAGACGATTAGATGTACTTTATAAAGACATGGTTAACGGTATCGAAGATAACTACATCAAAAGATATAAATACGATTGGTTTGTACGCAAACCGTTAAATATCGAAGGAGAGCTGATATATGCCTAATAAGCAAATCAAATCTAAAGATCGTGTTGCTGAACACGGCGAAGTGTTCACCAATGAGCGTGAAGTTAATGCAATGCTTGACCTTGTTAAACAGGAAACGGAGCGAATTGAAAGTCGATTTTTAGAGCCTGCTTGTGGTAACGGTAACTTCTTGGCGGAAGTTTTAAACCGTAAATTGGCTATCTGTAAACAACGTTACAGCTCTAATCAGGCGGATTATGAGAAATACTCCTTTCTTGCTGTTTCAAGTATCTATGGCGTCGATATCATGGAAGATAACGCTCAAGAATGCCGAGATAGGCTTTATAGCATTTGGGAAACTGCATACAAAAAGATATGTAAAACTCCTTACCATGAGCAAATCTTTGACACTATTCACTTTGTCTTAAAAAAGAACATTTTGTGTGGCAACGCCTTAACTTTAAAGCAATATGACGATAGTCCAATTACGTTTGCACAATGGGATTTTACCATTGGTTCTCTTGTCAAGAGAAAAGACTATCAGCTAAGTGAACTATTAGATGGGCAGTCTAAGCACAAGGGTGATAGAGAACAAGTTGGATTCGATTTATTTGGTGATGGTGACCCTGTGGACGATAAAAGTGATTGGGTGTATGACGAAGAAACAAAAGGTTATATTCCCGGTCCGATTAAAGAGTATCCGCCAGTCGATTATTGGCGAATACAGGGGGTGAAATAAATTTCTATGAACAAGAAAGCAGTTAAACAAGTTTTCTCTCTAAAGTGCACAAAGATTATTGTCGGCATTTTTCTATTTCTTAGCTTGTGGGGTACTTTTGATATCTCTTATTACACTGAAATAGCTCTTTATGGTTATTCTGCTTCTGGCACATTTAGCACTGAAGAAAAGACACAAGTTTTCGTGACA
>OIWM01003477.1_pt1 | contig 11349 bp, 10 predicted proteins | sample 1587451 | NCBI WGS metagenome assembly OIWM01 (sample SAMEA3888907, study PRJEB22519) | human gut metagenome | biome: human gut; feature: human-associated habitat; material: faeces | place: Denmark | collected 2011
TGATTATCAGATGGTTACATTTGAAGAAATTATCAAAAATGACTTTTTAAAGTGGGCTCAGTTTTTGATTATTCTTTTTAAAAATGACCTGAGTAGCAGGATGACGGTATATCTTGTTGATACTATTTCATTTTGCAGTCCGGTAAAACTGCTAAGCAGCGTTTTCCTTCTACTGTTTTGAGGATGCATCCTATTGTTTTTCTTCCTATGTTGCGTAAGATAGGAACTTTATTGATTGCTATCACTTCCACATAGTGTACTCCCGAATTAGGTACGTCCATTGGCAAGGTGCCATCGCCCTGCATTCCGGATTGACCGAATCTTTCTACGTCATCGAAACGTACATAACGATTGTTCTTGCCATCTATGAAACCTACACAGACAGAGTCGGCATTTGATGCGATGGATGCGAATATCAGTTTTTCGTCGGCATTGCGCTTAAACACTCTGCCTCTTTCTCGCTGCAAGAGTTCTTCTACCGATACCTTGCACACCTTTCCGCTTTCGTAAACAAGAATCAGCCATCCTTCTTCTTCATCTTCATGTACGGCTAATTTCAGGCGGTAATCTTGCCAGTCATCTTCATCGAGTACCTTGTATTCGTCGGTTCCCATTAGGCAGATTACGGCCGTTGATGGTCTCCAACCTTCCTCGTATTCGTGGAGGGCATTGTTGCGTATGCGTGAAGTCTGGATGAAATCAGTTACAGGTGCAGATTCCACAGGTTTTACGATTTCTTTTTCCGATACAGTTTCTGGCATGAGGGAATCGGTTTTCGTATCCTCTATATGAGGCGCAAGCTCTTGGGCTCTTTGCTGGCGGATAGCAAGGAACTTGTCACGATAGTTGTCGTTTACCTTTCGAGCCGATGTTCCCATGCGCTCAAAATACTCGTTGCCTACTGCTATTGGGGTAGGGCATGGGGCGACATCGATGATGAGCACTGCATTCTTCACGTCTTCATCGAAATGAGTATGGATGTAGTGGGCACCCGTTTGCCCCAGATAATAGACAATCTGATTATTTACATATACCTCATACTTATCGCGAGATCCTTTAAAGAGTTGATTCTTCAGATCCTCCTCCAATCCCATCTCATACCCAATGTCTGATACTCCCAAATACAGGTGTCCACCATCGGCATTGAGGAAAGCACACAATTCCTGCATGATCTTTTTAGTCTGAGCCTGAACATCTACCCGCATGGAATTCTCCGGATAGATGATAGAGGTTTTAAACTCGGTATGGAAATCTTCCTTTCCATAGTTTTTCTTGTTGGAGGACGATTTCTGGAGTTTGAGAAGTGCTCTGATCTTATCCAAGATATCAACAGCTTGTGACAATAGTCCCGATTTTTTGACGAAATTATGAGAGAGAACGAGCGAGGCGAGTTGCTGCAGTTGCGGATCTTCATTGCAACAGCTCCACCAGTAAAGTTCTTCATAATGGTCTTCACAGTCGAGACAGCCGATGATGCGCAGTTGCATGAAATCGTGTCGAAGGTTGGCATTTCTATCGAAGAGTTCTGGATCTGTATCAGCGATATGCTGTATTTTGCTTGTATCCACTTTGTCTAATACGGCAAAATCGTTGAGAATCTCCAAGAGGGCCAATCGGCTGTCATAGTAGCTTATCCGCTCTTTGTTTTCCAGGATAATGGCCATCAGCCGGCAGAAATTCAGATAATTGTATGCCTTGAGATTGTCTTCTTCCAGGGTAGCTTTGGCTTCAATGATGTACATTAATTCACTCACATAGACAGGCTCAAGCGGGTGGGATGCTGCCCATTCATCTTTTTCAGCCAGCGGGTTGTATATTTCTTTCTTGCTATACCCCAGCATCAGCTGGTGAAAGGCTTCTGCTGCATTAAATCGGCTTTCAGGAGCCTCACGCACATAGGTGGCGTTCAAATAGCCATTTGTACCTTTCGAGATATTTTCCACTTCTACAATCATTCCCTTTCTCAATTCCTCTACAGTCATGTCCTGCGCAGGAGAGACAGAAACGGACAGACCTTCACTGCTGATGGCTGGTACTCGCCCGATATCGGCTCCACGATTATTGAGCAGGCAGGTGAGTCTGGAGTTATAGAAAATATCATTCACGCGCACCTCTTCTTCATAATCTTCAATCATTTCGCTCAAGGCAAACACGTATGTTCCATCTGGATTTATGTCTTTTACATAGGCTCTGAGCACGAGTGGCTTGTCGAGATATTGGAAGGATTTAATGCTTACTTCACCGGGATAGTATGGTACCACATCTTCCAGTACATTCAGGGTGCCTGTGCATTCATATCCCTCCTCAATAACTTGGCATTCGAACATGAGCTGTCCGGCTAATTGCTTAGTTATAATGATGCTTGTTTCGTCGTCTATATCGAGTTTCCTTCTCTTATTACTGCCGGATTTTCGCTTATTGGAAAAGAGAGAATGGTTGATATACATCCATAGTTGCTTGTAGTGCTCGATGGTAGTACCCACTTTTCCTCTCAGGTTTACTGGCGGTTTCTCGTCCAGATGAATGCTGAGTCCGTGCCACAATCCTATTCTTGAAGGGAAAGGCAGATAGAGATTCTCTTTATTGAGATTCTTCGGTTGTATGGCAATGGTTTGTTCATTGACAGTGAGAATGGTCTGTTCTCCTTCGAACTTAGCGGATTCGAAATTTTCTACCGGTTCATTGTTTTCCTGCGAGCAGAGCATATTGGCGATGATGAATGCATCATCACAATTGAAAGGTAGGGTAGCATCAAATTCTGTTGCCGTGAAAAGTGATCGGAATGCTTTTTGCAGTGTTTTGTTAGGATCGCTCACGTTCATCAGAGATACCAGTCGGTAGAGTAGTGCCTGGATGAGTTGAGAATCATATATCTTATGAGTAGAATGGTTACTGAGCATCAGTTCTGTCACCAATACCTGAATCATAGTCTCCTTTGTGGCAGGATCGCTGGTAAGTTTGTCGGTCTGCGCATAAGTAAAATCCACGTAACTTTGTAGCAGTTTGAGCCATTGCATCTGGAATGGTGTACGTGTCCAGAGATATACTTCCTGCTTACGGAGTGTGGAAAGGATTTTGCCTATCTGTTTTTCCATGATAGAGACATCAAGCATGAAAATACACTGCATGATGCAGAATTGCTTTCTTGGTTGGTAGATGTAGGCACAGTCAGCGAGTGTAGAGAGGATATGCTCGATGGTATCTTCTGCTTTTCCTTCCTTAAGAATTTGGATGGCCTGGATATAATAAGACAGCAGCTCGATAACATCTGTAAATCTTTGCTCTAATAATATCCGTTCTGCTTCTTTGCACCGGGGCAGTAGTAAGTTACTCTGCAGGGTACAGAGACAATGATAACGTATGTTTTGGAGTAAAGATTGAAGTTGGTTCTGGGAAATATTTTGGGAGATATTTGAAATCCAGCGATGACATTCCACATCGAACATATCAGAAGGAGTATCACCCAACATCAGTTTTCTGAAATTCTCTGTATTCCAGTTGGCAATATCTGTTCCTTCTTGTTTTTTATCGTTTTCTGAATTTGTGTCTGATTCATCAGTTTGTTCCTTTTTCTGCGTATCTTCTTGCAGAATTTTCTGGTGGATGACTTCAAATATTTCCTGCAGATCCTTTTCTGAGAGCGAGAATTCTGATTTCTCAGCTCCCAGCACTTCAACGAGTTTTACCTCCATATAGTTTTGTCTGAACTTCACGATCCTGCATCTTACTCTTGGTGTAAGAGCGGCATTGATATTAGTTTCACGGTCCATCATTGCCGTTAAACCGTATTGATCTTCCAACTGGTATTTGTCGGTAAGAGTCAGTTTGATTTTAAAATCCACTTCCTCATTTTCATGGTAATAGCTTCTCATGAGGAGGTCGATATTTTGTGAGATAAAGATTTTTCCATTTGACGTTGTTAGCAGCTTGCAGTCAAGAAAATCGGGTAGGGGTAGCCTCCTTTGAAATGCAAGTTGGGCTATCTTATAAATTTTATCTTCCCATTCGATGATAAACTTGTGCTCCTCTTCATCGGAGCGCAAGACTTTTGCTTTGATGTATTTATAATTATCCATTTTATATAATAATTTTAATTCGTTTTCAATTACTGCGCTAAATTACTAAAAAAAATCTGATACGTATTAAAAATGAGAGAAAAAATCATTTTTCTTCTTCCCTTTTTCCATTATTTCTTTGTCTATTATCTGTCATAAATAGTTCGTTTTCTTTTTTCTCATTGTTTATTACTTTAATAAGCAAGTGCAAAGTTACTAAAAGTTTTTGTATTGTAGGAAGTGTTTTCTTACTTTAACCAAACAACCAATCGCACAGTTTATTCATTGAAGATTTACTTTTTATTCTTTCGTAGTCAGTCAGATCTATAGTAGGCGTAATATGGAAATCATTGCTCTCATTAAGTTTGTCAGCCATATCCATGAAAATCTTATCATGGTTGGTTGTATTTAAATGATAGACTGCTGACAAGTAGTAATGAAGCATTTCATGTATCAAGATACTGAGCAGCTGATACATGTAATAGTAACTTTTTTATTTCGGCAAGGCAGTATAAATCTACCCATATATTAGGGATTGTCGTTTAATTCTGAGAAATTGATATTGGTTGATGAGGGTATGCCATCAGAGGTTGCCCTTGTCTGCTTTTTTTCTGAGTTTTGTCGTTTTTTGAGGTGATTTATGTATCGTCAGGACACAATTATCCCTTGCACGAGGGATAATGTTTGACCGATATTTGTTTAGGCTGCCTGGCTGAGTTCTGCCTTTGCAATTCTCCTTGCCAATTGCACCGTATTAGCCGTATGGATTTGGAATCTTACAAATTTATGTATACGGATATTATGTACATAAGGACGATTATGATAAATAATAGATATAGGAACTCTCTTATCATATATGAAATAACTGAAATTGTTCCATCTTTCAAGTGGTCAGCATTGCAAGTCAACTGTATACGGGTTTCCTCAGTTTCTACCAGCACACGCTTGCTATTCTTATAACCCACAGCCACGACTTTACCTGGCTGATAGATAGCTTTCCACGTGAGATGCCCATTCTTAGGCATCTGCTTTTTACCTATTTTTTTGCCGTTAACCAATAATTCTACTTCGTCGCAATTACTATAAGCAAAGATGGTAACTTCCTCTCCTTCATGGCCTTGCAGATTCCTGTGTGGGAAAGATATGCAAGACAGATTGATGTGACAGCCTCTCCCAGAATCGGCAATAAAGGCAATATGGGCAGAAACTGCCTGCACACATCATGCAAACAGGAAAACAAAAAAAAAATCATCTTTTATGGAGTTGAGGAGGTAAACACTAAAAATTAAACACTAAACTTTGTCTTCCCAATTCAGATTTCCTCTATGATTTCGTTCATGGCTTTGCGATTCTTAGGATTATGCGGACAGTCTTCTGCCATATGGCCGAGAGGAATGATCACCACAGCCTCGTAGCCCTCGCATGGGAAGAGTTCCTTCATCTTGTTGCTATCATAGGCACATACCCAGCAGGTACCCAATCCGCGTTCTGTGGCAGCCAGGCAAAGATGCTCGGCAGCTATCGCCACATCAATGTCACCATGAGGTTTGTTGTCGTACTTTCGCACCCAGTTGTCCTTGGTGTTCTTCATACCGACGATATACATAGGTGCCGTCTTGAACCACTCTCTGTCGTAGCATTCCTGCAATTTTTTCATTGCTTGTTCCGAACGTACGATGAGCCATTTCCAGGGCTGGCGGTTGCATGCTGAAGGAGCCAGTCGTACGCACTCCATTATATACTCCAGATCTTCCTTGCTTACAGGTTCTGCCGTAAACTTGCGAGCGGAGAATCTCTCGCCTGCCAATGATTTAAAATCTTGCATAATCTTCTACTTTATTCAGGTTCGTATTGGAAAATTGAAAATAATTGTAAATTTCACATCGCAAATGTACAAAATATCCCTCAAACGCCAAAACATTTGAGGGATATTAACAGAATATCTTCTTAAAACTTCTATTTCTCCTTACCGAAAAGATTATCGTGAGGAGTTACGGTTGTAGGCGTACCAACTTTGCCACCGATGTGGCTGGAACCCATGGTGACATCAAGGCATTTTCGAAACTAAGGCCTATCTTTGCCTTCGCTACATCCACATTGCTGAACATGACGTTGAAGACAGGCTTGGCCTCAGTACCTTGGAGCACAAGGGCTGCTTGCTTCACATTGTTACACTTGTTAAACTCCACGCCTTCTATCAGTACATAGCGCGAGCACTCTGGGTCTATTCCGTCGTTGTTCATCAGTTTAGCATCATAACGCAGATTGCGGCAGATGATGTTCTCGCTCTTCAGCAGATGCACACACCAGAAAGGAGAGTTGGTAATGCTAACCACGGGATAATACTTCTCCTCAGGGGCAAACTTCAGTGTGGCACCCTTCTGCAGTTCGATACAGACATTGCTGGCCAGCACGATAGGTCCCTTAATATAATAGGTACCCGCGGGAACCACAATTTTTGCTCCCTTCATGGCAGAAGCCTTCCTGATGGCCTTGGCAAAGGCAGCCCGGCAGTCAGTCTTTCCATCGTTCTTAGCTCCCAACCGGCTGATAAGCAGAGTCTTTTCTGCTATTCTTGCACTGGAAGTGTTAGTAAGGATATTGTCGCGAAGTCGTACCCTCTCCTGCTCTACGGCAGAAGACAGATGACAGGTATTTTCGTCCTTGGAATGAGAGTGCTAACCGCAGTTCACCAACCGTGCGTTCGCTGTGAGGCAACAGAATGCAAGACATACTGCTGCCAAGAGATTTGTTTTAGTTTTCATTGGTTAAGTGCTTTGATTAATTGCTATTATCTAAATATATGAGCAGTTCGGGGAGTTATCTGTTGCGATGTTTCATGTACCAGGGGTGTACGAAGAAATTGTAGAGCCCTAAGCTGATGACCAGCAGTCCCAAGCACGCATAAGGCACACGGCTGCTGTCGGAAGAGAGGAAACCAAACTTTAGGAGGAAGCCCAGACTGATGCCCGTCTCCCATGCCAGGAAGAAAGAACTCTGGCTGGTGCCTCGCTGACAGTGTTTTGACAACTTGAGGTAGAAAAGCAGAAAACGGCTTCCGGTGATGCCAGAGGCAAAGCCTATCATGCCTGGCTGCATGTAATTGAGTGCACGTGCCTGATGGGTGAACTCCATCAGCACAGCCGCTGCCAGCACGATGATACCCGTAAGCACCTCACTCTTCAGTTCGGCATTGACAAAGGCAAAACGCTCAGCCATTATTGCCATGGCCAGTCCTGCCAACAACATAGCATAGTAGGTAACACTGTGAACCTGAGCCAACAGCACGCCAACCACCATCATGATGAGTATCAGATTGACAAAGAGAGGCAAGCCCTGCGGCAGGAAGAAGCGGTCAAGACTGAACAGTGGCATCTTCTCGGATGGGGCCTTGAAGGGGAAACGCACCATCGCTATCAGCACAAAGGCTGCAAGTGCCAGCACACCCGAAAATACGGGGATGTAACAATAGCCCCAGAAGCCGTAGACTAAGAGTGCTGCTAAAGGTCCCATGGCCAAAGCCAGTCGGCCAAACCATGCCATGATGTGATTGGCTGCCGTGCGCTGAAACGACTCGCAGATGTCTATCGCCAGCGTACTGCCCAGTCCCATCGCTGCCAGTCCCAAGAAGGCTCCGATGGCAAAACGAACCAAGAGCAACAGTCGGAACTCCATCTCCACTCCCAGCACAAACTCTAAATAATAAGCCATGCCCATACAGAGCACCAAGCCCAGGATGGAGTACTGGCATACATGGTTGCGACGATAGCGCTGAACATAATAAGAGCAGAACCCGCCCAGGGCAAAGAGTCCTGCTCCATATATTCCCATAACCAGTCCTGCCTGGATGCCGTCCAGTCCTCTGCCCAACAGATAGAAAGGCAAGGTGGGCAGCAAGCCATAAGCCGACATCATGAGCATCAGATTGGCAAGAGCCAGCATCCAGAACTCACGATGCCATAACTTCAGATGTACTGGTGTATTCTGTGTATCCATACTTTAATTTAGTAAGATTCTTCGGCAGAAGGATAGCCTCCTGTCTTCACTGCATCGACATACGATTGTACCCCCTTGGTCATCTCCTCACCCACATGGGCGAAGTGGCGCAAGAACTTTGGCTTGAAACCCTGAGTCATTCCTAAGGCGTCGGCATAAACCAATACCTGTCCGTCGCAACCAGCGCCTGCACCGATACCTATAGTTACAGCCTTTACCTGGCGTGTCACTTCGGCAGCCAACTTTGCTGGCACTTTCTCCAAAACGATGGCAAAACATCCAGCCTTGTCGAGGGCGATGGCGTCGCTGATCAACTTCTCAGCCTCGGCTTCCTCCTTGGCACGGATGCCATAACCGCCAAACTTGTTGACGCTCTGTGGGGTGAGTCCCAAGTGTCCGTGTACAGGAATACCTGCATCGATGAGCGACTTCACGGTGTCGATGATTTCGATACCACCTTCCAACTTCAGTGCGTCCACACCCGTCTCCTTCATCATTCGGCAGGCATTGCGCAGTGCCTCCTCACGACTTATCTGATAACTGCCAAAGGGCATGTCGCATACCACGAGAGCATGGTTGACGGCACGTGTCACACTGCGGGCATGATAGATCATCTCGTCTACGCTGACGGGCAGTGTATTGGCATTGCCTGCCATGACGTTAGAGGCAGAATCGCCTATCAATATGCTGTCGATTCCTGCTGAATCGATAATGCCTGCGGTAGTAAAATCGTAAGCGGTAAGCATAGTAACTTTCTCGCCAGCCTGCTTCATTTCAGCAAAGGTCTTGGTGGTGATTTTCTTCTTGTCAGTCGATAAATATCCCATTTTTCTTTTGTCTGTTTTTGAAATCAGGTGCAAAGTTACAGCTATTTAGGCACACTACAAAGAAAAAAGCCTTTTTTTTCACTTTTTGCCCCTCTCGTCTACCACCTTGCACAGGTCTTCATAGCCAAAGTCCTGATAATCATCGATCACATAATCGGAAAATGGAGCGATGGCTTCACGCGAATTGGTGGTGGCAAGTCCAAGGGTGAATGCGCCCGATGCCCTCACGGCACGCAGTCCGTTGAAACTGTCTTCCAGTCCTACACACTCCTCTGGCTTCGCACCAAAGCAGGCAGCAGCCTTGAGGTAACAGTCGGGATCGGGCTTGCTGCGGGCAAAGTCCTCGCTGGTAAGCACACGATCGTAGTAAGACTCCAGCTCTGGATGCTGCTCGTACACGCTGCGCATCTTTGCCATGTTGCTGCTGGTCACCACGGCACATTTCACGCCATGCTCTCGCAGATCGGCAACAAAGGCTTCGAAGCCCACGATATAGTCGTACTTCATGTGCAGTTCAAATTCATCGAGCCTGCGGGTAATACGGGCTTGCTCTGCTTCTACGCCCTGATAGTCTGCCACATGGGCGAAGACGGCATCATCGGAAAAATATTTATCGTAGATTTGCACCAGCGTCTGTCCCTTGATGCGAAGCGCGAAGTCGGGCAACTCTGGATGATATTCCTTACCTATCATTCCCCAGAATAGGGAGTACTGGGTCTCTGTATCGAGCACCACTCCATCGAGATCAAATAATGCTGCTTTTATCATGTTTCTTATATAAATTGTTCTTACTTAACTTCTTTAACTTCCCCCTTTGCGCAAGTTCTTTTAAATTAAACCATACACCACCAGCTGACGAGGAAGGGCACGGTGAAGTCGACAACAAAACCATGATAGATGCTCAGAGCGATATAGCGCTGACCCAAGGTCTGCGAGAGAATGGGCAAGGTGGTGTCCATCGTGGTGGCTCCTCCTACAGAAATAGGTGCCAGCGGACCAAACCAACGGGCCATCAGCGGAGCACCCAACAGGGTAAGCATCTCGCGTATGATGTTAGCCAAGAGGGCTATGGTTCCCAATTCGGCACCACGATATTCGGTGATGAAGATACTCGACAGCGAATAATAGGCGAAGCCACTGTTTATCGCCATGCAGTCGGACAGGGTGCGATGAAGCACTGTCCATATCAGCAACGCTCCCAACCACGAGCCTATTATCGTGACAACAGGCAACAATGCCATGCGAGGACTCAACGAACGAACCTCCTTCTTCATTTCTGGATTCAGTCCGATGCCCAATCCCACGAAGAGCAGCAAGCCACAGAGTGCCACAAAACTCACGTCTCCATCGAGAAGCCATGAAGGCACCATCTTCTCTATTCCGCCCAGCAAGCCTATGACGAAGAATCCCACCACAATGAGACTTCCCTTCATCACCTTCAGCCCACGGATGAGAGAAGATCCTTGCAAGCCTTCTTTCTCGGCAGGATTCCCTTCTTTGTCGGCAGAAGTTTCATTCTTCGCATTCTCCTGCACAGTATTGTTCTTCGAAACTCTCCAAAGCATCCAGGCTAAGACACAACAGCCCAAGGTGGCAGCCGAAGAGAGCAACAACGCCTCTACACCAAGCGTGGGCAGAGAGCGCACAATCATCTCGTTGCTTCCCACCTCAATGCCCAACAGGAAGAGCAACAGCCAGATGAGCCAGGTGACGATTCTGCCCTGCCATCGCGCAGCCACATCGGTGTGTGAGATGCGTGCTCCTGTCGACAGCTTGCGACAGAGAACTCCCGACAGGATTCCCAAAAAGATAAACAGGATGACTATAAACATAACTTCTCGACAGCCTTATTGATTAAGGGCAAAATACTTCCACAAAGGAGCTGCCATCAAACTCTGCCATACCTCGTCTTTCTGCAACATATCTTCCACTTCCTGGCGTGTAAAGATGCGCACCTGCACATCCTCGCCCTCATCTAAGTGCTGTTCACTCAACAGTTCAACGTCTGTCGCCAAGAAGCAGTGAGTCAGATTGGTATGCGTGCTTGGATTGGCAGAAATAGTCATCCATTCCTGCCAGTTGCCACCACCAAATCCTGTCTCCTCCATCAACTCTCTTCTGGCAGCAGCCATAGGCTCCTCACCTTTCTCTATAACGCCCGCACACAACTCGTTCACCGTCTTGCCCAGGGCATAACGGTACTGGCGTACAAAAACAAACTTTTCTTCCTTCGTGATTGCTATTGTGTTCACCCAGTCGGGGTATTCCAACACATAATATTCGTCAATGACAGCCCCTGTTGGCAACTCCACCTTGTCAACCCTTGCCGTGAGCCAGGGCTTCTCTATCAGATAGCGTTGCGAGAGCGTCTTCCATTTCATATCGTTATTTTCCATCTTTCTCATTTTTTTGACTGCAAAATTACTAAAATTCTTTCGGATAATCTTATGATAGGTGCAAAAACCGTCATC
>OIWM01003490.1_pt1 | contig 11317 bp, 9 predicted proteins | sample 1587451 | NCBI WGS metagenome assembly OIWM01 (sample SAMEA3888907, study PRJEB22519) | human gut metagenome | biome: human gut; feature: human-associated habitat; material: faeces | place: Denmark | collected 2011
GTTTGATAGTCTCCTACGAGATTGCTACCGTACACCCCCTCCGGCACCTTCGGTGCCACCTCCCCCTACGCGCCGGAAGAAAAATCCTAAACCCCACAAAACATCAATTTTTCACACCTCATCCACAGCAAAAAGGAGAAAAATGTATGCGTTTATCCACTTCTACCAATCTTTATAACTTTGACCGCTCCGTGCCTTATCAGCTCTCTATGGAGGACGCCATGCGGGTGTGCCGGGACGCCGGGTACAGCTTCCTGGACGCCAACTTCTGCGGCATGAGCCGCCTGGGCAAGAAGGAAGCTCCCATGACCCTGGACGACTGGGACGAGCGGGTCCGCTCCTGGAAGGTCCTGGCCGACCGAACCGGCATCAACTTCCGTCAGGCCCACGCTTTTTTCTCGGTGAAGGGCTCCATTACTGCCGACGCCCTGCCCGATGGGGAATTCGGCGAGGAAATGATGCGCCGCAGCGTCCTGGCTGCCGAGGTGCTGGGGGTGGAATGGATGGTGGTCCATCCTGTGAACATCCTCACCGACGGGAAAAACGACCCGGAGGCCAGCTTCCGCTACAATCTGGAATACTACGGCAAGTGGGCCGAGTTCTTCCACGCCCATCACGTGGGTATGGCCATCGAGAATATGCTCTGCGGCGGCCGTCACAACAATGTCTGGGCGGACATCGACCGGCTTTGCGCTCTGGTGGATGCCATCGGCCGGGACAACGTGGGCGTGTGCATCGATACGGGCCACGCCAATATCTCCGGCTACAAGGCCGCCGACGCCATCCGGAAGGTGGGCCATCGGCTCCGGGCCACCCACATCAACGACAACCATGGGGCGGGCGTGGACGAACACGTGGCCCCCTACATGGGCACCATCGATTGGAGCGACGTGATGAACGCCCTTCGGGAGATCGATTATGCCCAGGATTTCTCCTTTGAAATTCAGAATCTGACCTCCTGCTACCCGGCAGCCTTGCAGCCGGAGATGATCCGCTTCTCCTACCGGCTGGGCAATTATCTGCTGGCCAACGAGGGGGACATCGGATGAAAACCGTCATCGGCATCGACTACGGCACCCAATCCGCCCGGGCCTTGCTCCTGAGCGCCGAGGATGGCCGGGTGCTGGCCAGCTATTCCAGCCCCTATCCCCATGGAATTTTGCCCGGGGACCTGTGCAGCGCCGAGGATTACGAGGACCTTTTTTATATCCTGCTGCGGAAAGTGACCCCGGAGAAATACCGGTCCACCGTGGCGGGCATCTGCGTGGATGCCACCTCCATGACCCTGGTCCCCGTGGCGGCGGACGGGGAAATTCTGGGCCGGAAGCCAGAGTTTGCCAACGAGCCCCACGCCCAGATCAAGCTGTGGAAGTGCCATTCCGCCCAGGCCCAGGCCGAGGAAGCCGAGGCCCTGGCCCGGAAAATGGATGCGGCCTTCATCCGCCGGACCGGCGGGCGCATCAGCAGCGAATGGATGCTGCCGAAATTGCTGAAGATTCGGGACGAAGCCCCGGAAATCTACGAAAAAATCGACCTGGCCTTTGACCTGTGCGAATTTTTCACCTACCGGCTCACCGGCGAAATTCACCGGGGCACCGGCTCCATGGGCTTCAAGGCCAACTGGAGCCCGGAACAGGGCTTCCCGGACCGGGACTTCATGGAGGCCCTGCGGCCGGGCTTTGCGGACGAGTACGCTTATAAGCTCCGTGGCCCGGTGAACACCCCCGGCGAAAAAGTCGGCGTTCTGCGCAAGGAACTGGCCGACGAGCTGGGGCTGCCGGACAACGTGGCCATCGCCACCGGCGTGCTGGACGGCTTCACGTCCCTGGTGTCCCTGGGCGCCCTGCAGGAAGGGGACGGAGCCATGATTTTGGGCACGTCCTCTACCCTGACCCTCCAATTCCCGGAATACCGGGAGGTGCCGGAGGTCTGCGGTGTGGCGAAAGACGGCCTGACCAAGGGCCTGTACGGCCTGGATTCCGGCCAGTGCGCCAACGGCGACCTGCTGGCCTGGTTCCTGGAAAACGGCCTGTCCGGGAAAATCACCGACGAGGCAAAAGAACGGGGCATGAACGTCCACGCTCTGCTGTGCGAAAAAATTAAGGAGCCCTGGAACTGCGCCCTGACGGTGGTGGACTGGTTCAACGGCAGCCGGAACGCCCCCAGTGACCTGAGCCTTACCGGCTCCATCCATGGCATGACCCTGCGGACCAAGCCGGAGGACATTTACCTGGCCATGCTCCAGGGCCTGGCCTGCGGCATGGGGGAGAACATCGCCGTCTGCGAGGCGAGCGGCGTGCCGGTGAAGCGCATCGTGGCCACCGGCGGCATCACGGAGAAGAACCCCTTCATGATGCAGCAGTACGCCAACATTCTGGACCGGGACATCGCCGTGGGCAACTTCCCGGAGGGGCCGGCCCTGGGCGCCGGGATTTTCGCCGCCGTGGCGGCGGGCATTTACCCGGACGCTCTGGCGGGCTTTGAAGCCATGGGCGTGAAGAAATTTACCCATTATACCCCGGACCAGGCCCATCGGGCGGAGTACGCTGCCATCCGGCAGCGGAATCACGCTGCCCGGCTCATGGAAGTCCGGCGGCAGAAAGAAAAATAAGCAGATTGCCCCGACGGTTCGGATGGACTGTCGGGGCAATCTGCTTTTTTGGGGAAATCATCCCAGGGTTTTTGTTTTCTCGTAGGCGGCCAGGACGGCCTCCATGGCGGCGGAGCGGAAAGCGGAGGATTCCAGAGCCCGGACGCCGGCAATGGTGCTGCCGCCGGGGCTGCACACGGCATCCTTCAGGACTTCCGGGTGCGTCTGGGTGTCCAGAGCCAGCCTGGCGCTGCCCAGGAGCATCTGGGCGGTATATTCCCGGGCTTTGGCCCGGGGCAGACCGCAGGCAACGGCGCCGTCGGCCAAGGCCTGCAAAAAAACGAAGGCAAAGGCGGGACCGCAGCCGGTCAGGGCTGAAGCAGCATCGATCAGGCGTTCGGGAAGATCGTCGATGCGTCCGGCCTGAGCCATCAGCTCCCGGAAGCCTTCCGCATCCGCCTGGGTGGCCAGTGTCCCCCGGCTCAGCAGGATCATGCCGCTGCCCACGGCGCAGGGGGTGTTGGGCATGATCCGCAGGATGCGCTTCCCGGGGAAAAGAGCCTCCAGGGAGGCCAGGGACACACCGGCCAGCATGGATACCAGCACGCCGTCCCAGCAGGCCATGGCGGGGCCGATCTCCCGGGCTGTCTTGGCCAGCATCTGGGGCTTAATGCCCAGGAACAGATACCGGCTCCCGGCAATCAGGGCATCCCGGTCCGCCCAATGGCATCCGAGCCGCTCTGCGGCGGCACGGGAATGCTCCGGCGTGCTGCAGGTAACGGCAATTTTCTCCGGCGGGACGGCCTTGCAGGCGGCCGCTGCCAGGGCGCCGCCCATGCTGCCGGCGCCCAAAAATCCGGCGAAATAGGTTTCCATATGTGCTGCCTCCTATCGAATCTGACCGTTTCCGGTGATGATGTATTTGTACGTACTCAGCTCGTCCAGTCCCATGGGTCCCCGGGCGTGGAGCTTCTGGGTGGAAATGCCCATTTCGCAGCCCAGGCCGAATTCTCCGCCGTCGGTAAAGCGAGTGGAGACGTTCACATAGACGGCGGCGCTGTCTACACGGGCCGTGAAGCGGGCCGCCCGGTCTGGATGCTCGGTGACGATGGCCTCGCTGTGACCGGTGGAGTGGGCGGCAATGTGCGCAATGGCGGCGTCCGGGGAATCCACGACACCAACGGCAAGAATGTAATCCAAAAATTCCGTATCAAAGTCCTTGGGACCCGCCGGAGTGCCGGGGATGATGGCGGCTGCCGCCGGGTCCAGCCGCAGCTCCACCGGAACCAGCCCATGGGCTGCCCGGTCCTCCACCAGCGCCTTCCGGAGCATAGGCAGGAATTGCCGGGCCACGGCCCGGTGGACAAGGCAGACCTCCTCGGCGTTGCAGACGGAGGGACGGCTGGTTTTGGCGTTGACGATGATCTGCACCGCTTTTTCCAGGTCCGCAAACTCGTCCACATAGACATGACAGATGCCGGTACCGGTCTGGATGCAGGGCACCGTGGCGTTTTCCACGCAGGCACGGATCAGACCCGCACCGCCCCGGGGAATCAGCAAGTCAATGAGTCCCGTGGCCTGCATCAGCTCCACGGCGCTGGCCCGGGTGGTATCCCGGACCAGATTCAGCATCTCCGGGTCAGCACCCACAGCGGCAATGCCATCCTTCAGGGCGGTCACGATGGCTGCAGCGGAGCGGATGGACTCTTTCCCACTGCGCAGCACACAGACGTTGCCGCTTTTCAGGGCCAGCGCCGCCGCATCGGAGGTGACGTTTGGGCGGCTTTCATAGATGATGGCGATCAGACCCAGGGGAATCTGCACCTTGCGGATGACCATGCCGTTGGGCCGGATGACCTCCGAAAGGGTGCGGCCGGTGTGATCCGGCAGGGCGGTCAGGGCACGGATCCCTGCGGCCATGGAATCGATGCGATCGTTGTTCAGCAGCAGCCGGTCCAGCATCCCTTCGGAAAGATGCCCCCGGGCCGCCTCCATATCGGCGGCGTTTTCCCGGAGAATGTCCGTCCGGTGCTCCTGCAGCCGGTCTGCCATGGCCAGCAGCATGGCGTTTTTCCCGGCTTCGTCCATGGCCTGCAGACAGGCCATGGCGGAACGGGTGCGCAGCAGTATTTCTCTCGTGGTCATTTTCCGGCTCCTTTCACCAGAAAGCGGGTGCCGACATTTTTGCCGGCGGCAATGTCATAGAGAATGTGCGGGTCCTTTCCGTTGGCGATCAGCATTTCGCATCCGGCCCGGGTGGCAATGGCGGCGGCCTTCAGCTTGGTCACCATGCCGCCGGTGCCCAGGGCGGAGCCTTTCCCACCGGCCAGCGCAAATACGGCATCGTTCAGCTCCGGCACCACATGGATGAGCCGGGCATCGGGGTTTTGCCGGGGGTCGCTGTCGTAGAGCCCGTCAATGTCCGAAAGCAGCACCAGAAGCTCCGCCCGAATACTGGCAGAGACGGTGGCGGAGAGGGTGTCATTGTCGCCAATCTCGATTTCCTCTGTGGAGACGGTGTCGTTTTCGTTGATGATGGGCAGGACCCGCAGGGACAGAAGCCGCTCCAGGGTATTATGGAAGTTGGTTTTCCGGTCGGGGTCCTTTACGTCCGGACCGGTGATCAGCAGTTGTGCCACCGTGTGGCTATACTCGGTGAACAGCTTGTCGTAGGTGTACATCAGTTCGCACTGGCCAATGGCGGCAGCGGCCTGCTTGGTGGGAATATCCCGGGGACGCTCCGGCAGGTTGAGCTTGCCCACGCCCATGGCAATGGCACCGGAGGAGACCAGAATGATCTCGTGCCCGGCGTTTTTCAGATCGCTGAGGACCTTGCAAAGACATTCGATCCGGGAAATGTTCAGCCGGCCGGTGGGATGGGCCAGCGTGGAGGTGCCGACCTTGACAACGATTCTCATAGTTTACCTCTTTCTTATTTGACGGGGAATATGGAAAGACCTTATGCTCCCAGCAGGGAGCGGAAGGTCCGGGCCACGGAGGCAATGCGGCCGAAGGGAGCCTCCAGACCGGCACTATCGAGAAACGCCAGGAAGGAGGGCTCGCTGTTGGTCAGGTTTTCTTCGTAGATTTCCAGGCCGTCGCCGGAATGTTCCAGCTCCAGCTGATAGATCTGCATGGCGGCATCATTGCTCAGCACATAGCTGAGGATGTACATGGGGTTGGTGTAAAAATGGGTGATGAGGGCGTAATACTGTTCGTTCATGTCTTCCATGTGGAAGGCTTCGCAGGTGTCCGCAAAGAGCTTGCGCAGGTTTTCCACGCTCAGGTCGCTGCCGGTGAGGCCGTAGGCCGCCTGCTCGAAGCTGGCGTAAGCCGCCTGCTCCACATAGACACTGAGGCTGTCCACCATGGCCCCCTGGGAAAGCGCTTCGCCGCCGTCGGCATAGCACAGGCTCAGATAGGTCATGGCCTGGGAGAAAATCTCCGACACGTCCACACTGTTGGAAGCACCGCCGCTGGCGTAATCGTTGGCGAAGTGGCCGAATTCGTGGATGAAGGTCAGTTTATCATAGACCGTCTCCGTGGGGCAGACGAAAATAAACGGCTCGGCGTAGCTGTCCAGATAAATCTCAAAGGAGGAATTGTACTTGTAGGCGCTGGGGGTCAGGTCGTAAAGATGGCCCTTGTCCAGCAGGGTGTAGGCATCCTGGATGGTTCCGCCCATGGCTTTTGCGGCGGAGGCTACATAGGCCACGGTGTCCGCTTCTTTTCCGGGGGCGTCCAGGCCGGTGTCCAGGTCCCGGACCTGGGCATAGATGGGGGCAAGCTGGCTCTGAATGGCGGCCAGATAATTCTGAGCCTCCTCCGGGGTGAAATCCCGGTAGTAGGACTGGTCATAGGCGAACTGAGCATAGCTGTCATAGCCGCAGTAGGCGGCGATTTTCTGCCGCAGGGCGATGAGGGACAAGAGCGTCTCCTCCATGGCGGGAACGTAGGTAGTGTAGTATGCTTCCTCCGTGTCGGCCTGGGCGGCCTTGTCGTTCTGGACATAGTAGTCGGAGATCAGGTCCGATTCCTGCTGGAAAAGGTCCAGAAGGGTCTCGTCATAGAATGCTTCTCCGTCGTAGGCAGTGAAATAGTCCGCACCGAAGTAGTCGTCCCCTTCCAGTTCGGACCGGTAGGGAGACTGGGCCAAGGCCCGGTACAGGGTCTCCAGGCCCGCGTCCGCCGTGGAGACGTTGCTGCCGCAGTAGGCATATTCGTCGGCCCAGTAGCTGTCCCGCAGGTCGGCGCAGTAGTAAATATCGGCCAGATGATAGTTGGTGTAGAACCGGTCGTAGGCATCATAATAGTCCAGAATGCCCTGAAGCACTGCCTTCAGATTTTTGCCGTTGGCAGCGGTGTCGCAGGCAGCATCCAACGTCTCCTGCAGGGCATCCATGTCCGGGTGGGTGTAGGTCATGTCGGAAAACTTCGTGACGGTGTGGGTGTTCAGGCCCATCATCTGGCCAAGGGCACTGAAATAGCCGCCAAAATTTACATTGGCGCAGCCGGTGAGCAACAGGGCCAGGATCAGGAGCAGACAGAGCAGTCTCTTTTTCATAGGGGAGTCCTCATGCTTTCTTTTTTTCCCAGTTTACCATATCAAATCAAAAAAAGCAATGAATTTCCCTATTTACATAGCACGCAATGCGTGCTAAAATAGTTGCACACGCAACGAAAGAAGAAAAGAGGAAGCGTTATGTCTCAATTGACCCGAAATATTCTGGAAATTGCCCGCTGCGGCAATCAGTTCAGCGCAGATACCATGTGCGCCATGGGCCTGAAAACCTGCCATGCCAGTTATCTTCTGGAGATCTGCAATCACCCCGGCATTTCCCAGGACCAGCTGGCCAACCGCATTTGTATCAATAAAAGCAACATTGCCCGGCAGGCGGCGGCCTTGGAGGAAGGGGGCTTCATTACCCGCCGGACCTCCCCGGAGGACAAGCGGGTCCTACAGCTTTACCCCACGGAAAAGACGTTGGAATTGCTGCCGCAGATCCGGGAGAGCCTCCGGGGCTGGGAGGATTACCTGACCCACGGCTTCACGGAGGAGGAAGTGGCCCTGCTGGAAGGGCTGCTGGAACGGGCCCACCAGCGGGCGGCCCAATGGGTGGAGGCACGGTAAATGGGCAGACTGCGAACATATATCCGGCCTTATTATGCCTATATTTTGCTGGCCGTGACCATCAAGCTGTCCGGGGCGCTGCTGGAGCTGTGGATCCCGGATCTGATGGAAAAAATGCTGGATGTTTACGTGCCTTTGGGCGAAAAACAGGGCATCTGGCTCTGCGGCGGGGGCATGGTCCTCTGCGCCGCCGGATGCTTGGCCCTGAATATCATCGCCAACCGCATGAGCGCGATCAGTTCCGGCAAAATTACGAAGGCCCTGCGACACGACCTGTTTGCCAAGCTGGAAGGGCTGTCTGCCCGGCAGCTGGATGAACTGACCGTGTCCAGCGCCGAATCCCGGCTCACCAGCGACACCTATAACGTCAATCAGCTGCTGGCACGGGTCCAGCGGCTGGGCATCCGGGCCCCCATTCTGCTGCTGGGCGGGGTGGGCATGATGCTGCGGATGGACGTGCCGCTGGCCCTGGTTCTCATTGCCCTGCTGCCCCTCATCGTCCTCATCGTCTGGTGGGTCACGAAAACCAGTGTGCCGCTGTACACCAAACAGCAGAGCGTCCTGGACCGGGTGGTGCGGACCGTCCAGGAAAACATCACCGGCATCCGGGTCATTAAGGCCCTGAGCAAAACGGACTATGAGCGCCAGCGCTTCCGGAACGTCAACGGCGAACTGACGGACGTGGAGGAAAAGGCCGGGCGCATCACGTCCATCACCAACCCGGCGGCCACATTGGTTCTGAATCTGGGCCTGACGCTGGTGGTGGTGGCGGGAGCCTACCGGGTAAACTCCGGAGGCTGTAAAAGCGGTGTTATTGTTGCGTTTTTGCAGTATTTTACCATGATCCTGAATGCCCTTCTGGGCGTGACCCGTATTTTCATCATGTTCTCCAAGGGTCAGGCCAGCGCCAACCGGGTGGCGGATGTGCTGAACCTGCCGCCGGACCTGGAGGTATTGCCTGCGGAAAAATGCGAGGAAACGGGAAATCACATCGAATTCCGGGATGTGTCCTTCTCCTATACCGGTAAGGGCGACCACCTGGAACACGTCAGCTTTGCCCTGAAGCACGGGGGCTGCCTGGGCATTCTCGGCCCCACCGGCGCAGGCAAAAGCACGTTGGTGAACCTGCTCCTGCGGCTTTATGACCGGCGGGAGGGAGAGATTTTGCTGGATGGCCGGGACATCCGGACCATCCCCACGGAGGAATTGCGGCAAAAATTCGGCGTGGTATTCCAGAATGATTTCGTCATGCGGGGGACCATCGGGGAGAACATCTCCTTCTTCCGGGGACTGCCGGAGGAGGACCTGACCCACGCCGCCGGGGCCGCCCAGGCGGGCTTTATCGCCGAAAAAGAGGGCGGCATGGCCGCCGAGGTCACGGCCCGGGGCAATAACCTGTCCGGCGGGCAGAAGCAGCGGCTGTTGATCGCCCGTGCATTGGCAGGAAAACCGGAAATTCTGGTGCTGGACGATGCTTCCTCGGCATTGGATTACCGGACCGACGCCAACCTGCGCCACGCCTTGAACCGGGCGTACGCCGGGGTCACGACCATCATCGTGGCCCAGCGGGTCAGCTCTTTGCGCCATGCGGATGAAATCCTGGTGCTGGACGACGGAAAGGTCCTGGGCCAGGGGACCCACGAGCACTTGATGAATACTTGCCCGGAGTATGCCCTCATCGCCCGGACCCAGATGGGCGAGGGAAAGGAGGGAGCCTGACATGGAAAAAAAGAAAAAAAGCTGGCTCCTGCAGCGTCTCTGGCAGTATCTGGGCCGGAACCGGGCCATGCTGGCCCTGGCGTTGGCGCTGTCCATCGGGTCCAGCCTTTTGAGCCTCTATGGACCCAAGCTGTCCGGCCGGGCCATCAACGCCATTGACCTGGGGGCAGGGCAGGTGGATTTCGACACGGTGTTCCGCTGCGCCATTTTCATGGCGATTTGCTACGCCTGCTCGGCAGGGCTTACTTACCTCCTCAACGGCGTGATGATCCACCTGTCCCGGACCGTGTCCCGGCAGATGCGCCACGATATTTTTGAAAATCTCACGTTATTGCCCGTGGGCTTCTTCGACCGGTATCAGACCGGCGATCTCATCAGTATTCTTACCTACGACGTGGACACGGTGAACCAGTCCCTGTCCTCGGACCTGCTGCAAATTTTGCAGAGTGTGGTCACGGTGACGGTGAGCTTCTTTATGATGATGTCCATTGCACCGGAACTGGAGATCGTGTTCTTCGTAACCATCCCGGCGACGATCTTGTTTACCCGCTGGCTGGCGGGCCGGGTGCGGCCGCTGTTCCGCAAGCGCAGCGGCAAGCTGGGGGCTCTGAACGGCTTCGTGGAGGAAATGCTTTCCGGCCAGAAGACCATCCGGGCCTACGGCCGGGAGGAAGCAGTGCTGGAAAAATTCGACGAAAAGAACGCCGAGGCGGTGGATGCCTACACCGTGGCAGAGGCCAACGGCACCGTCACCGGCCCCTGCGTGAATTTTATCAACAATGTGTCTCTGGCCATGGTGTGTCTGCTGGGCAGTATGCTCTTTCTGCAGGGCAAGCTGGGCCTGGGGGACCTGTCCAGCTTTGTCCAGTATTCCCGGAAGTTTTCCGGCCCCATCAACGAAGTGGCGAATATTATTGCCGAATTGCAAAGCGCCTTTGCCGCCGCCGAGCGGGTGTTCTCCCTCATCGATGCCGAGCCGGAGGCCCCGGATGCGGTTGGCGCCAAAGAACTGACAAAGGTCCGGGGAGACGTGGAGCTGCGCCATGTGGACTTCGGCTACGAGCCGGGGAAGCCCATCATTCAGGACCTGTCCTTCCATGCCAAGCCCGGCAGCCTGACGGCCATTGTCGGCCCCACCGGCGCAGGCAAAACAACCATTATCAACCTTTTAATGCGCTTTTACGATGTGGATGCCGGGGAGATCCTCCTGGACGGCCAGGACATCCGGGCCCTGACCCGGGATTCCCTCCGGCGGGCCTATACCATGGTTTTGCAGGATACCTGGCTGTTCCACGGGACGATTTTCGACAACATCGCCTACGGTAAGCCGGGGGCCACCATGGAGGAGGTTGTTGCGGCGGCGAAAGCGGCTCATATTCACGGCTATATTTCCCGACTGCCCCAAGGCTATGATACGATCTTGTCCGACAATGGTTCCTCCATTTCCAAGGGCCAGAAGCAGCTGCTGACCATCGCCCGGGCGATGCTGCTGGATGCCCATATGCTCATCCTGGACGAGGCCACCTCCAACGTGGACACCCGCACGGAGGAAAAAATTCAGCGGTCCTACCGTTCTCTGATGGCGGGCAAGACCTGCTTCGTCATTGCCCACCGGCTCAGCACCATCCGCTCGGCGGACCACATTCTGGTGCTGAACGGCGGCCAGGTGGTGGAGCAGGGCACCCACGAGAGCCTTATGGCCCAAAAGGGCTTCTATTACGACCTCTACCAGGCACAATTTGACTCCGTGGCCGGGTAGGGTATGTACATTTCGGAAAAGTGTGGTAAACGGAAAGAAGAATCCCCCGGCGGGTGCAGTTCAGATTTGAAGTGACCCCAAAAAGTTAGACAAAAATAAGAATAAAAATTGTTCAAGC
>OIWM01003500.1_pt1 | contig 11295 bp, 9 predicted proteins | sample 1587451 | NCBI WGS metagenome assembly OIWM01 (sample SAMEA3888907, study PRJEB22519) | human gut metagenome | biome: human gut; feature: human-associated habitat; material: faeces | place: Denmark | collected 2011
AGCAAGTTCTTGTACTTTTATCCCATACTTATCAAACTATGATAATCCTTTCCCAATTCAGCCTTGACAACTTCCTTCAAGACAGATATAAACTCTGTAAAGGTCTTGCCGTTTGCTCTAATCACATCTTGCGATACAAGCACTTGATAACCACCTGCCACATGAACCTGATTGTCCGTATCAAGAGTGGCATCTTTCAGGCGTTCATTCAGAGCACCGATATTATCAACAAAGGTAAGATGGTTTTTGACCTCCTCAAAGGATGGGTATTCGTGTTTCCTTGCGTTTTCAGTAAACATAGTCATTTCTGCTGCACAAAGAGCGTAATGGGATTTCTGCTCGTAGGAAGTACGATGTTGAAGAGTGCTCATCAATACGGACCGTTCGGTTGACCATCGCGACTTAACCTCTATATAATAGAGGGTTTTGCCATTCAGTTGCACTTTCAGATCCTGTCCTCCCTGTTCGTTACTTACAGGTTCCGGTATTTTCAATTCTGCATCTCCAAGAATATCGTTAAGTTCATTTCGAAGGACATTCTCCACAAAGCTTCCTAGTTCCTTCTTAAACTGAAAGTCGTTCAACTCACGTTCCTCCCGCTCAAGGGCTTCACGTCCTAGTTTTAAGATTCTATCAAAGTCTGGATTCTTTGCTAATTCGGCTATCTGTTGAAGTTTCTGCTCATCTTCTACCTGAATGATGGAAAAGATGCTATCCTTCTTAGCTTGACTGGTAATGACAGAGAATGTCAACTGTCCCTTATGTGCGTCAATATCTTTAAACAAGGCAGACCACTTCGGAGTATCTTCGTCGTTAGTTGTGAGATGTTTTATTATTTCAATTATCAACTGACGATGGGTATAAGTTGTGATGTTATATCCCTTTTTTTCCAACTCATCCTCTATCTTATTACAATAGGTTACTGCCTCTAGTACGCTAGTACCAACAAAGCAATCCTGGTAATCTTTGGCGACCAATTCCGATTTGACGCTTACGGCAGGTTCAATGATGGTATCGTAAATCTCCAAGGCACGATCAGGAATATCGACAGGCTTCTTCTTCAACCAACTGGCATATTTATAAACGCCCATTTGGTCAGGATAAACCTGATAGTTGTTGAGGTACGGCCGCTGATCTTTATACTTGTACAGGATCTCAACCATAGTCTTCACCCATGTGGCATGTGATGCCTTGTCCTCGCCAATTGTAAATCGAAACAGAGAATCATATATGAGGGCCGTAAACAACTGCCGGACATCAAAATCGTATAGCTTATTGTCTATTGACACAATATCCTCATTCTGATTGATACCATAGTATTCCAAGAAGAGTGGATAGAGCTGATTTTCAATGCCTACAGCATCATCCTTGAGTAAAGTTTTGTATAGACCGAGGATTCGCTTCACCACATTAACAGTATATTGCTTGTCGGAATATGGTTTGCTATCGAACCGTTTTGTTGTCTGTGGCACCAACATATCCTGATGCTTTAGACTCTCGATAGCCGATTGCTGTCCGTTCTGACTACTATTGTGTTCGGTAATATATGTAGAAATAGCGTTTTTCACCTTATCATAACCGAAGTGTGTAAAGGCGCACACATCCGCAAACGAAGGATGAACGAATGTCTCCACAGTCTCAGGTACCATCACATTGAGCAAATCACGAACGACGTTGTCTATCTGAACTGGTTTTACCAAAGGAGTCTTCTTCTGGAGTTTAAAACTATCGTTTGGCACTAACGTATAGGTATCGAGCAAATCATCGCGTTTGATGTAGACGATGTATTTGCATAAACGCAGCAGCCAACTGACATCATCATTAGTAATTTCAAGAGCAGGTATAGCAGCAACCAGATCGTCAATCGTAAGTGCATGCGTATTCGTATCATTATGATACCAGCGGTTGATGGTATTGCTCCAGTAGAGCATATCTTCCTTTCGGGAAACCGTCCAAGCTTTGGATTTATTGATCAGACCATAGACCGCCTCAAGTAGAGTAGCATCTTCCTCACAGGCTTTAGCCAAAGTTTCGTCAAGCACTTTTATGTCAGAAACTGTATTCTTGTCTGAAAAATTGCCATCTACTATGCAGAGGGTTTCAAACTTCTCCCGCCAAGCCTTCTGAAGTCCGATGTAATACTTGGCTAACTCCTCATCACTCTGTTGGGTGTGGAAGGAAGCGCGCAAAAGGTATTTTGCATCAGCAAGTTTAGAGTGATTCGCGATAATATATTGCCAAATCAGTTTGTTGGCAATCTCTATAATCTGTCGGTTGCTTTCTGCTTGATCATCGTTGTTCTGACCATTACCCACCAATCGGAGACTATCGCGACTGTCTTTGTCACAAGTAAAGAGAGACGAGTGTATGATGAAATTGAAGCCCCAATCCTCCGTACCCAACAAAGGCAGATAGATGAATATCTGTGGTACATCCTTATCAAAGCGGATAACACGCCTGCTACCGTCTGCATCTTCGGTTATTGGGAGTATTACCGAAACTTTTTCGCGTTTAGGTTCATCTCCAGTCAGCTCATTGCTGGCTATCCAATAGATGAAGAAAGTCTTGTCGCTCGACTCGTTTGTAGCCTGATTTGTTATGGTACGTACAACCTTATTCTTGTATATCTTTCCGTCTGTCAGACTTTCTACATACTCAGCCTCTTTGACTGCCATCACGAACTTCGTCGATTCTTGCTTTATCTCATCTACCAGTTCAATGCTCTCCACATTGTTGTTGAGCATCAACACGTATGGAGCCATTGCAGGAGCCTTGGCAAAGGCTGCTTCGGCATTCAGTCGGGCGCGATCGCCCTCATGCTGATAACGGAATTCGGTAAAAGGATATGGCTCGTCTGTAGTTTCTGCATACACTTTTCCCCAATCCTGCGTCTTGTTCCATTGCTTTTTGAGTTTATCCTTCATCACATCCTTGTCGGTTGCAGAACGATCAATCTCGAAATCTTCTATCTTATAGTACCTTTTGAACTCATCGGAAGTAAGTAAAGGTGCTGTCAGATTGAATTTTAGTCCGAACAGATGGGTGGTGAGAAATCCTGTGCCGTACTGACCCACTTGTACATTATTACTGCTTACCTTCGAACTGGTCTGCAGAATCAATGCCTCGATAGTCTTGTGGGTAAACGGTATTCCATCATGCTGAAACACCAATTCGTTCTCCTTGCGTGTAAACACAATCTTGGCTCTCCTGCCATTTGATGTCACATCGCGGGCATTTTGCACCAATTCCCAGATGGCTCGTACGGGAGCCACTCCATTATTGTTTCCAATACCTGTTACAATATCTCGCGCGGGTTTTCCCCACATCGTTTCCTCATGTGCCTCATTCTTTGACCTCTGAACGGATTCTAGGTACTCTGCTTCTGTCATAAAAACAAATTGATATTGGTATTATTCTTGTTTTCCTTATTCCACCACTTAACGGTTTTCTTAATGTTTGATTACTCACCGTTATTGTCTATATATTTAATATCTTCATACCGAACCTGTAAGAAAGAGGCAAATCCCCCTATAATATATCCACATCGAAGAGAATAATCCAAATATATCCATGGGCAATGAGTCTTAGTGTGGTTCTCTGTCAGATGGTTAAGTAACTCTGATACATCTGTTTGAGAGGGCTGTGAAGTGAACTGCATCTTTTTACGTAATAAAGAGGCTGATATAGAAAATTCTACTCGTGGCTGCTCTTCTTCGCTTGATGTAGTGAAACGCACCTGATTATCAGAAAAATCGATATCATTATAATTATAATACACATCAATCATGTAATAATCGGTTTCAGCAGTGGCATCTATCGAAAAATTAGAGGCTGGCAGGTAAGACGAAAGATTCAGAAGATTATTGAATAAGACGCATTCAACTCCGGTTTCAATTTTCAGATATAGAATGTCCTGCAGTGTTTGATACAGGGTATAGTAATCTCTATGTCCTGCATACTCCCAACTATTTAGAATTCTACAGACAAAATCCCTTTTAACATTACATGACAAGTTCTTTAGTGTTCGTACATATTCAGTGTAACTTATTTCAAGGGATGTACTCAATCCGTAATCTTCGAATACAGATAACAATTTATTTTTGTCCCACTTCATCATTCCTGTTGATGAAGTGATATGGTTAAGAAAATCTCTAATTGCAGCTTTCTGTTGAAATGATAAATTGACCATATTAATAGAATGAAGTTGTTTAAACTAATTTATATTCGTTAAATACAGCGTATTCTCAACATATTGATTGTGCTATTGTCGCCAAACTTTAATATAGTTTCCAATGTCAGAATACGTTGTACTTTGCAAATTTAGATAAAATTTCCGAATTATAAGCCAGTTGGGATAAAAAACAGAAATGAATATCTCCGAGTGCTCGCTGCTTGCGTTAAAATGTCAAGACCGACATACCTAAAATCTTGCATCAACGTGCTCTAAGTCACAAATTATATTTATTTTGGGAAGAAATCATTAACCCCAAATACGCAAGCCTATGAAATCAGTATGCGGTCTTGACGTGCACAAAGATAGCGTTTATCTTTGTATTTGCTGTCTCCACACTTCAAGTTGAATCTTGTCAACCCTTATTTCATCAAGCAGCTCCCTGATCGCAAGAGTGACGTGAAGGATGCTCAGTGGATTGCCGAGTGTACGATGAAGGAACTTATACGCGGCAGCTTTGTGCCTCCTGAGATAATCCAACAGCTGCGTCAGTACGACCGCCGTATATTCGACCTCAATGAGGAGATAGTAAGAAAGCTGTCCAAACTTGATGCCGTGCTGCAACGCTGCAACATACGTCTGAGCAACTACGTTTCCAATGTTGACAGCAAAAGCTACAAAGCCGTGGTGAGAGCCATCTCACAAGGGATTACCGCCCCCGAAGAGTTGGTGAAGCTAATACATGGGCGCATCATCAACCACCACGGCATAGATGTCATCACAGCATCACTCAAAGGCGTGAACACCTCGTTCGCAAATTAACCATACTGACGGGCGGCTATGGAAGCCAGTTTGAGTACAAACTCGAAGAGGAAAGTATAACTATATGAATAGACCCTTGCTTGCGCTTGGGTCAAGGAATTTGTATGCCTCATTTTAATTATACTGATGTTTAGTTACCTTTTGCGGAGATATTCATTTTTGTTTTATAGAGGAAAGATACAAAATACTATGAAACAAAAAAAACATCCCCAGTACTTTTCCACTGAGCCTGCATATCTACTGGAGAAGTATGCGAAGTTTTTATCGGACAGCCGCCATGCCAAGAGTTATAAGGGGCAGACGCACGAACCTAAAGACTGGGAGAAGCTGCTTTACATGATGGATTCCACCACAATAACGCTCTTTGACAACATACTCAAAGGGGTTGGGCGGCATCCGAAATCAGGCAAGAAGAAAGGTGGTATGAAAGTGCATACGGTTATGAAATATCATGTCGGCGTGCCGATGGTGGTGCAGCTCACATCTGCCGCTAAACATGACCATTACCTGCTAAAAGAGGTGCATCTGCCAAAAGATTCCACTTTGGCAATGGATCATGGCTATGTCGACATAGCACAATTCCAACGTCTTACAGAACAATGCGTTTGCTACGTGACCAAAATGAATAAAAACCTTAGGTATGAGGTACTTGAGTCCGTTATGTATGTCAATACAGAGGGGCTTGTGACACATATTGACCCAAAAGTACGTTTTACAAGAGAGGAACTCATCCATGAGCACGAAGGGTGGAGATATTTTATGCGAACAAGAAACCAGCTGTGCTATTGACCAACAACTTTGACTTCACGGTTGAGGATATTGCTTGATGTTATGACTGACCTTCAAAACCGTGGTGTACGTGATATTCTGATTTGTTGCGTAGACGGTCTTAAGGGATTTCCTGACGCCATCCAAAGTGTATTCCCTGAAACCTCCGTTCAGCTATGTGTAGTCCACCAAATCCGTAACTCAATCAAGTATGTAGGAAGCAAGCATCAGAAAGAGTTTCTGAAGGACCTCAAGACCGTATATGGTGCTGTAAGCAAGGATTCTGCATTAGCACAGCGTGACATGGTTGATGAAAAATGGGGTGAGATGTACCCTATAGTTATCAAATCATGGCGCGACAACTGGGAGCGTCTTACGGAATATTTCCAGTATACTCCTGCAATCCGCAAGCTTATCTACACAACCAATACGGTTGAGGGCTATCATCGTCAGGTGCGTAAAGTAACGAAGAACAAAGGTGTGTTCCCATCAGACACCGCACTTGAAAAGCTTGTGTATCTTGCCTATCGAGACATTAGTGAGAAATGGACTATGCCCCTGCCTAATTGGGCACTGATATCACAACAACTTGCCATAAAATTTGGTGAAAGATTCAAGATTATGTAACTTTGCCTGTGAAAGGCTCCTCTTATTTGTATGCAGATGTGAAATCTGCACACAAATAAGAGGGAAAGAATAAAAAATCAGAGCCGTGACATGGTTCTGTTTACACTACCAAAGAATCTGTTTTTACCCGATTGCGTTTAACCCTGTTCAAGTATTTTCTTGTCCGTCAAGAAATCCAACAACCCAACAGTCAATACTCCGAGTTCGTCCTCCTTACGGTGAATATCATCGCCAACAATGACAATCTTACGGAAGTGGTCATTGATTGACAATAATGGGCGTCGCTCTTGCTGTTCCTTCTCTGGCGTAGGCATGTGGAAAGCCGATTGGATATACACTCTGTATGGAGGGCGGTTCACCACAAAGTCTACTTCCAACTGTTTTCTGACAAACTTACCGTTCTCATCCTTACCACCAAGCTCTACCAATCCTACATCCACATTATATCCACGGCTGCGAAGCTCATTATAGATAATGTTTTCCATAATGTGTGTTTCCTCCTGCTGGCGATAGTTGAGAATGGCTGCGCGAATGCCGATATCTGCGAAGTAGTATTTCGTCTCGGTACCAATATATTTTCTGCCTTTCACATCATAGCGCAAAGCTTCCTCTATCAAGAAAGAGTCTTTCAGATAGTCAATGTATTGTTTTATAGTGTCTCTTTTTATGGTTACTCCTTGTGCAGATTGAAAGGTATTGGCTATTCTCGTTGGATTGGTTGACGAACCAATGCCCGAGGCTATTACACGCACCAATTCCTTCATTCCTTCAGAATTACGCAGATGGTTGCGCTCAATTACGTCACGCAGATAGGTCGTTTCATACAGACCACGCAAATAGTCAGTTTTCTTTTCTTCCGTTTCAAGCAAAGCCACCTGTGGCAGTCCTCCAAAAGTATAGTAATCCAACCAAGCTTTGCGTATATCGCCACCAATACCACTAAAGTATTCGTCAAAAGTGAGAGGCCAGATGCGTATCTCGTCACCTCTGCCTCGGAACTCAGTCACGACATCACTTGACAGGAAACGAGAGTTTGAGCCTGACACATACACATCTACATTCCGCATGTGTGTCAAGCTAAGAATAACCTCCACAAAATCTTCTACGAGTTGAACTTCGTCCAAGACTATATAATAAGGATTGCCATCATCCATAACCTTTGAATCTATATAGTCGAGCAAGGCATCAGGCTTCCTCAACCGTCTGTTTCGGAAATCGTCAAGTTGTATTTCGATGATGTGACTATCAGTAACCCCATGTTCCAACAACCAGGTATGCCAGATATCAAACAGCAGGAAAGACTTTCCACATCGTCTGACACCTGTTATAATCTTCACAAGACCGTTTCCACGTCCTGCAATAAGTTCATTCAAGTATTTCTTACGTTCAAATATCATATTAGAGGGTTATTTTTGATACTGGTATCATATTTTACACCGCAAAGATAATGGTTTTATCCTAAAAGCCAGCATAATCAATGAAAAAACTGCGTTTATCAAGTAAAAAACACTAAAACGTAGCATCGTAAACTACACAAAAATGCTTTTTAGAACAAAGGGACTGACATGTAATTACACCCTACGCTCAAGGGAGTCGTTTCAACCGTACCCCTTTATGAATTTCGTCCTATAACTTCCATTCACGACATTATGAGGTCGGTTAAAAGCGCCTCTCCCAAACCTTATTCCGTGATTCTTGATGTGATTGAAAGTTAAATACGTTAAATTATTACCTTTTCGTATCTAAACAGTATCCACACTGTCACCTTTCTACCGTTTAGAGCGTATAATACTGATAATCAACTAATAATACTTTCCAGAATTGTATAAACCTTCCCTCACATATAAAGTCTGACATCATTCAACGTTTTGGCGAAGAAGTCTTTAATTTTTAAATAATGATAGCAATAGAATCCAAACGCAGGAAGCGTGAAAACATACTGAAGAAATATCCTGATGCGGTGATTGCTGATGTAACAAGCCAAGCTACAGGCGGGTTGGTGAAGCTGAGTCCGTTCTATCCACATGGTGGTATCCCCGTTCCATTCAGCGAGGGCTACACCGCAATGTGCGTTGAAGCGATATGGCAGGGGCTGAAAGTGTTTGAAACGGCGGATGTGGACGTAAATATGTTCGCTAACGACACGATGAAGAACATTTCGCGCGAAACGGTGATTTTATGCCGTCTTCTCAATGAAAATATGTACCTTTGCAAGATGAATACACGAGAATTCATATAGATAGAATGAAATTAAAGAATCTGATAGCAGAATGTACTGCATACGACTTCAAGGTGATGCTTGAAGAAAAGAAGCCTAAGAGTTGGCTGAAAAGCGTAAGTGCTTTTGCCAACGGCTTGGGTGGTTCTCTTTTCTTTGGCATAGATAATGATGGCATCGTCAAAGGACTTGGTGATGTGCAGCATGTTTGCGAAGTTATCAGTAGCAAGATACGTGATTACATGGATCCTCTACCAGAGGTGGAAATGATTCCTCATGATATAGATGGTTCACATATATTGCAAATCAAAGTCATTGCAGGGCATTATACTCCATATTACTATGTCGGCGATGGTCAGCGCATAGCCTTTGTTCGTGTTGGTGATGAGAGTCTTCCAACTACGGCAGAGCAAATGGTACGTTTGGTACTGAAAGGTTCTAACAAAACTTACGATTCCCTTCACACAGATTATAAGGTAGAAGACTATGCTTTCACGATATTAGCGAATACTTTCAAAGACCGCACCAAACAAGAATGGAACAAAAAGTATCTCTTATCGTTTGGGTTGGTAACAGCTACAGGGAACCTTACGAATGCTGGCGCACTGTTTGCCGATGACTGCCCATTGTGGCAATCCCGCCTATATTGTACCAGGTGGGATGGAAAGGAAAAGGGGGATGCAATCAATGATGCAGAGTTTACAGGAAACGTCCTTATGCTACTTCGTGAAGCCATGAACTTTGTGAAATCCAACACAAAGAAAGGCTGGGAAAAATTACCTGATGGGCGAAAGAATAAGCCTGAGTATGCAGAACGTGCCATTCTTGAAGCAATGGTTAACCACATTATACATCGTGACTATACGGTAATGGGTGGTGAAGTGCATCTTGACATCTACGATGACCGTTTCACCGTTACGTCCCCTGGTGGAATGTACAATGGAATGCTGATTCAGAACTTAGATATCGCGGACGTTTCTTCTGAAAGACGTAATCCTATCCTTGCAAATGTGATGGCACAGCTTGATTATATGGAGAAACGAGGCAGTGGGCTTACACGTATTTGCAATGAAACCAAAGCATTGGATGGGTATAGGGATGAACTTAAACCTGTTTTCAAATCCACTCCAACTCAATTTCAGACCATTATTTTCGCCTCCTCAGACAGTTCGAATGTCGGAGATAATGTCGGAGACATGTCGGAGACGAAGTTTACTGAACGTCAACGGAAAATACTGATTCTCATCAAAGAATCTCCGATTATAACTGGCCGACAGATGTCGGAGATTTTGTCGGTGAGTCAACGCACCATTGAACGTGACCTTTCTGCTTTACAAAAGAGTGGAATTTTGAAGCGTGAAGGTAATGATAATGGTGGTGTGTGGGTAGTTGTGGTGTAGAATATTTTTAGAAGAAAACTATATATTTGTTCGACACAAAGTGAATATTTATGGCTCAAGATAATATAGTATTGTCAGATATTGTTCAGCAAACATTGCTTATTCCTAATTTGGCCGTTAAGAAGCCTTGGTATAAGCATGTTAATTGGATCGATCAATTATGTGCAACAGTAAATCTCATACCATGTGTAGGAGGTGCTATAGCAGGTGAAATAAAAGTCATAATCGATGCTGCTGCCAACTATCAGGTTTCTGACTTTCTTCGTAAATTCATTACATTCATTTATGAATTAGGAGATTTTGGAGACAACGAGAGAATGCAGTTCCTTAAAGAACTTGAAGAATCTGCCCAAGATACAAGTGGCAACATAATGCTATCTATAATTGATAGGCTTGACAATATCCACAAACAAAAAATACTTGCAAATCTTGTTAGGGCCAAGGGTGAAGGAAAAATCACAATAGAAGAATTTTTTCGACTGGAATCTGTTCTGCAAAGGATACCATATGTTGACTTTGAACAACTACCTTTGTATCAAACAGAATATTACGATGATAATGGTGATTCCGAATTGTTGTATTCCACTGGAGTTTTAAGACCTGCAATGTACCATCAAGATGGTGATAAATATGTATTATCTCCTCTCGGTGTTAATTTGATGAAATATGGTCTACGGCTTTCTGTCGAAATGCCACAGGTAAAAGGTACATACACAGGAATAGAATGGGAGGAGATAGGCGAAGTGCCAGATATTGAAGGTGTGAAAGATATTGTAAAGAAAACGATAGAAGATCAACATTATCAAGAGTCAGATCAAGCAATGTTTGATTATGACGTTATTCGAGGAAAGTAAAGTCATCACTCCTAATCCATACAAACAGACGAGGTGATTTTCAAAGTACACCATCATCCAAAACTAATTTGATTTTATACCTCTTATATGTACAGACAATAAAGTAAAGTTGTCTGTATATCCATATAGGATAAGAGGTATCGTTTCAACCGCATCCCATTCTATATTCTCTTTTGTTTACATCAAAGCTGTACTCCCATGCAGCACTACGTCCTCTGCCACGTTTCTTATACCTTTTGCTTTTTGCCAGGTGCCCGTTGGTACACACTACGGTGTTTGCATCTTTGTTGAATATGAACCCGTCATCCTTGCGTATGCCGTAAGGTTAGAGAGAATAACAATGAACTTTGTTATATAGAAGCTATATTTTTGAAAACAACAATAGATCTTTTCGTGGTGTGTAAAAGTATTAGTACTTTTGAAATATTGATTTTA
>OIWM01003503.1_pt1 | contig 11279 bp, 7 predicted proteins | sample 1587451 | NCBI WGS metagenome assembly OIWM01 (sample SAMEA3888907, study PRJEB22519) | human gut metagenome | biome: human gut; feature: human-associated habitat; material: faeces | place: Denmark | collected 2011
CCCATCTGGGCATCCAGCGCACCGAGCAGGGCGGCCAGCGGCTTGCCCCAGCGCTCGGGCTTATCGTTCAAATGCTCAAAATATTCCTGGAACGTCAGGTACATATCCTCGTGGTGGAAGCCCGCGCAGACCAGCTTGGTCACGCTCTCGACCACGGCCATATACGCGCCGCGGTAGGGGTCAGCCTCGGTCAGGTAGGGGTTGAAGCCCCACGCCATGCCGGAGCAGGTCGTCGTCTCGCCGTCCACGGGCAGCTTGGCGGCCATGGCCATCGTCGGGGTCAGCTGGTACTTGCCGCCGTAGGGCATCAGCACGGTGGCTGCGCCGATGGTGGAGTCGAACCGCTCGCCCAGGCCCTTTTGGCTGCAGACGTTCAGGTCGCTGACCATGGATTCCAGCTTCTGCTCAAACGTTGCACCGGCAAACTGGGGCTGCCAGACATGGCCCGGCAGGATGTGCGCATCAGCGTGGCGCTCGGCGCCGTTGGAATTCAGGAACTCGCGGGAGAGGTCAACGATGGTCTTGCCGTTCCAGACCTCGCGCATCCGCTTTTCCTCGGTGACGGTGGCAACGATAGTCGCCTCGAGGTTTTCCTCGGCGGCGTACTTCATAAAGGTCTTGGCGTCCTCGGCAGCAACGGCCACGGCCATGCGCTCCTGGCTCTCCGAAATGGCCAGCTCGGTGCCGTCCAGACCCTCGTACTTGCGGGTGACCTTGTTCAGGTCGATGTGCAGGCCGTCGGCCAGCTCACCGATGGCAACGGACACACCGCCTGCGCCGAAGTCGTTGCAGCGCTTGATAAGGCGGCAGGCGTCCTCGCGGCGGAACAGGCGCTGCAGCTTGCGCTCGATGGGCGCGTTGCCCTTCTGCACTTCGGCACCGCAGGTCTCAAGGCTCGTCAGCTTGTGCGCCTTGGAGGAACCGGTGGCACCGCCGACACCGTCGCGGCCCGTGCGTCCGCCCAGCAGGATGACGACATCACCCGGGGCGGGCTCCTCGCGACGGACATGGCTGGCAGGCGTCGCGCCGACAACTGCGCCGATTTCCATGCGCTTGGCGGCGTAGCCGGGGTGGTACAGCTCTGCGACCTGACCGGTGGCAAGGCCGATCTGGTTGCCGTAGCTGGAATAGCCCGCGGCAGCCGTCGTGACCAGCTTGCGCTGGGGCAGCTTGCCGGGCATTGTCTCGGAAACAGGCTTCAGCGGGTCAGCCGCACCGGTCACGCGCATGGCCTGATAGACATAGCTGCGTCCGGACAGCGGGTCACGGATGGCACCGCCAATGCAGGTCGCCGCGCCGCCGAAGGGCTCGATCTCGGTGGGGTGGTTGTGGGTCTCATTCTTGAACAGGAACAGCCAGTCCTGCTGCTCACCGTCCACGTCACACTTGATCTTGACGGTGCAGGCGTTGATCTCCTCGCTCTCGTCAAGGTTCTTCAGAATGCCGCGCTGCTTCAGCGCCTTGGCACCGATGGTCGCGCAGTCCATCAGGGTGCGGTTCTTCCTGTCGCGGCCTGTCTCGGCGCGCAGTGCCATGTAGCGGTCAAATGCGGCCTGCACAAGCTCATCGTCGATCTTCACGTCGTCCAGGATCGTGCCGAACGTCGTGTGGCGGCAGTGGTCGGACCAGTAGGTGTCGATCAGACGGATCTCGGTGATGGTCGGGTCGCGGTGCTCGGATTTGAAGTAGTTCTGGCAGAACACGATGTCCGCATGGTCCATCGCCAGGCCCTTCTCATTGCGGAACGCTTCCAGCGCGTCGTCGTCCAGCGCGGTGAAGCCGGTCAGCGTCTCGACCTCCGTCGGGATGGCAAACTCCATTTTCAGGGTGCTGCGCTCGTCAAGGCTTGCCTCGCGGGCCTCGACGGGGTTGATGACGTACTTCTTGATGGCGGCCAGGTCGGCGTCGGTCAGGTCGCCGTCCAGCAGATAGACGCGGGCGGAGCGCACCGCGGGGCGCTCGCCCTGGCTCAGCAGCTGGATGCACTCGCTGGCAGAGTCGGCGCGCTGGTCAAACTGGCCGGGCAGGTACTCGACGGCAAAAACGGTCTTGGTGTCGGGCAGCTTGTCGTAGGTCACGTCAACAGGCGGCTCACTGAACACGGTGGGCACAGCCTGCTGGAACAGCACTGCGTCGATGCCCTCGACGTCATAGCGGTTCAAAAGGCGCAGACCGGTCAGATTCTGGATGCCGACCAGATCGACCAGCTCATGCAGAAGCCCCTGTGCCTCGCCGTCAAAGCCGGGCTTTTTCTCAACATAAATGCGATATACCATTGTATTTCCTCCTGAGAGTTAAATTTGCAGGAAGTGACGGACGGAAAGCCTTCCCCCTGGGGGGAGGTGGCCGAGGCCCCGTCCGAGGCCGGATGAGGGGAAAGCGTACCGCTGTATCCCGTTGACGGAAAGCTGCGGGAAGTTTGCCCTCATCAGTCACCTTCGGTGACAGCTTCCCCCGATGGGGAAGCTTTTTTACTGCATCGCTGCCAGCGCTCTTGCCCCAATGTCACTGCGCTTGTGCAGCTTGTCAAAATGGATGCTCTCCGTGGCAACATACGCCTTTTTCAGCGCCTCGGGCAGGGTGTTGGCCGTGGCGGTCACGCCCAGCACGCGCCCGCCGTTCGTGACGAGTTTGCCGTCCTTGATGGCCGTGCCGGCGTGGTAGACCGTCACATCGGCGGCATCCAACTGGCCCGCGGTCAGGCCTGTGATCTCCTTGCCCTTCTCGTAGGCGAGGGGATAGCCGCCGCTGGCTAAGATGACACAAGCCGCCGCGCCGTCGCTGAATTTGACATCGGTCTTGTCCAGCGTGCCGTTCGTTGTGGCCTCCATCACGGTCAGCAGGTCGCTTTCCAGCAGGGGCAGCACGACCTGCGTCTCGGGGTCGCCGAAGCGGCAGTTGTACTCGATGACCTTCGGGCCGTCGGGGGTCAGCATCAGGCCGAAATACAGGCAGCCCTTGAAGGGGCAGCCCTCGGCCTGCATGGCCGCAACCGTGGGCAGGAAAATCTCCTGCATGCAGCGCTCGGCGACTGCCGGCGTGTAGTAGGGGTTCGGGGCCACGGTGCCCATGCCGCCGGTGTTCAGGCCCTCGTCGTGGTCGAGAGCACGCTTGTGGTCCATGCTCGAGACCATCGGCTTGACGGCCTTGCCGTCGCAGAAGGACAGCACGCTGACCTCGGGGCCGGTCAGGAACTCCTCGACGACCACATGGTTGCCGGACGCGCCGAACTTTTTGTCCAGCATGATCTCCTTGACGCCGTCGGCGGCCTCCTGCTCATTCTGGCAGATCAGCACGCCTTTGCCCAGCGCCAGACCGTCCGCTTTGATGACGACGGGGTATTTGCCCTCGGCTTTGATGTAGTCCATGACCTTCTCGGGGTCGTCGAACGTCTCATATTTGGCCGTAGGGATGCCGTATTTCTTCATCAGGTCCTTGCTGAACACCTTGCTGGCCTCAATGCGGGCCGCGGCCTTGTCGGGACCGAATGCCGGGATGCCGACAGCGGCCAGCGCATCGACCATGCCCAGCGCCAGCGGGTCGTCCTGGGCGACGACGACATAGTCAAAGGCTTCTTCCTTGGCAAATTTGACCATGGCGTCCACGTCGGTGGCCGGGATGGCCTTGCAGTGGGCGTCATAGCTGATGCCGCCGTTGCCGGGCGCACACCAGATCTCGGAGCAACGGGGGCTTTTTTTCAGCGCGCGGATGATGGCGTGCTCACGCCCGCCGCCGCCTACAACCAGAATTTTCATAAGCGTCCTCCTTGACAGCACAACAGCCCGCGACGAAAAATCGCCGCAGGCGAGTTGTTTTTGCGTTTAATGATGGAACAGCCGGATGCCGCAGAACGCCATCGCAATGCTGTACTTGTTGCAGGTGTCGATCACCTGTGCATCGCGGATGGAGCCGCCCGGCTGTACAATGGCGGTCACGCCGCTGCGGCGTGCGCGCTCGATGTTATCGCCGAACGGGAAGAAGGCATCACTGCCCAGGCTCACACCGGTCACGGCATTCAGCCAGGCGCGCTTTTCCTCGACGGTCAGCGGGGCCGGCTGCTCGGTGAAGGTCTCGGCCCAGACATCGTCGCCGATGACATCCTCCGGCGTGTCGCCGATGTAAACATCAATCGCGTTGTCGCGGTTCGGCTTGGCAATGTCAGCGCGGAACGGCAGGTCCAGCACCTTCGGCATGTGGCGCAGCTGCCAGTTGTCGGCCTTCTGGCCCGCCAGACGGGTGCAGTGCACGCGGCTCTGCTGGCCCGCACCGACGCCGATGGTCTGACCGTCCTGCACGTAGCAGACGCTGTTGGACTGGGTGTATTTCAGCACGATCAGGCTGATGATGAGGTCGCGGCGCTGCTCGTCGCTGATGACCTTGTTCTCGGTCACAACGTTCTGCAGCATCGTCTCATTGGAAATGTCCAGGTCCTGACGGCCCTGCTCGAAGGTCACGCCAAAGACCGTGCGGGTCTCCAGCGGCTTCGGCTCGTAGTCGGCGTCGATCTGGACGATGGCGTAGCCGCCCTTCTTCTTGGATTTCAGCACCTCCAGCGCGTCGGCGTCGTAGCCGGGCGCAATAATGCCGTCGGAGACCTCGTGCTGAATCAGCTTCGCGGTGCTCAGGTCGCAGACATCGGACAGCGCGATCCAGTCGCCGAAGCTGGACATACGGTCCGCACCGCGGGCACGGGCGTAGGCGCAGGCCAGCGGGGAAAGCTCGGTCTCCGGCGCAATGTGGTACATGGCGCGCAGGGTCTCATCTAGCGGCAGACCGATGGCCGCACCGGCGGGGGAGACGTGCTTGAAGCTGGCGGCAGCGGGCTGGCCGAGTGCCTTCTTCAAATCGCGCACGAGCTGCCAGGAGTTGAACGCATCCAGAAAGTTGATGTAGCCCGGGCGTCCGTTCAAAATCTGCACAGGCAGGTCACTGCCGTCCGCCATGTAGATGCGGGCGGGCTTCTGGTTGGGGTTCGTGCCGTATTTCAGCTGAAATTCGTTCATATTAACCCTCCACAGCGGTGTATTTATTCAGGATAATGTCCTCGTACTCGCCGGTTTCCAGCTCGATGCTGCGGACAAACAGGCTGACCTTGTTGTCCTCGTTCAGGCTCGCCCACAGCTTGTCGGCAAACTTGTCCGCGTCGTTCGTGTCGATGGCGACGCGCAGCGGCTCACCCGTAAAGCTGGGAATCGGCGCACCGTTCTTGACGTAAGTGCTGATGAAGTGTCCCTCACCGGCCACGGGCTGCGGGTAGTCGAAGGTCTGGCGCTGCACGCTCTCGGCATTGCCCTCGTCGGACTTGACGAGGGACAGCTTGTAGCCGCCGCGGCGCATATCGACGACGCCGGAGATGCGCGGGGTAAAGTTCGGCGCGTCGTCCTCATAGGTGCGGGTCGCCAGCGCAGCCTCAAAACTGTAGCCGGGGAAAAGGTTGCCGTTCATGAACCGGGCAATCGTGTCGGTCTGGTCGCCGTTCGTGACCACGGTGGTCTCCCGCAGGGTCAGCACAGCGTTGTAGATGATGAGGTGCGGGTCCTCGAGCTTGGCCGGGTCAGCGGCCACCGTGCGGATGCCGCCGTCGATAGGCTCAAACACACGGTTGCGGCTGTTGGCGCTGCGGCCCATGATCCAGTAGGCGACGAACGCCTTCTGGCCGTCGGGGCTTTTGCCCAGCACAATGCCGCGCCCGGGGTAGTCATTCCCGGCAAGATATTTGTAGATGTTTTTTTTCATAATTGACCTCGTTTTGGTGTATACAAAAACATAAAACGGGATGTGGTGGCAAGGCTCTCTCCCTCAGTCCGCTGCGCGGACAGCTCCCTCGCAGAGGGAGCCTGGAAGCCTTGGCCCCCTCTGCGAGGGGGCTCCGCCCGCAGGCGGTGGGGGAGAGAACTTTGCCATTGTTGCGATTTTACACCTCATCACTGCACACCATAGCCAGCGCCTTGGGCAGCAGCTGCCACTCGGCCTCGACCATGACGCGCTTCTGCAGCGTCTCGGGGGTGTCGCCGAGCTCCACGGCCACGGCCTTCTGCAGCAGAATGGGCCCGCCGTCGCATTCCTCGTTTACAAGGTGGACGGTAGCGCCGGTCAGCTTCACGCCGCGGGCCAGCGCAGCCTCGTGCACGCGCAGTCCGTAGAAGCCGGGGCCGCAGAAGCTGGGGATCAGGCTGGGATGAACATTGATGATTTTATTGCGGTAGGCCGCAATGACCTTCTCGCCCAGCACGCTCAAAAAGCCTGCCAGCACGACCACGTCAATACTGTGCTTCTGCAGGGTGTCCAGCAGGGCGGCGTCAAACGCTGCGCTGTCAGCGTAGTCCCTGCGGCTGACAACAGCGGATTCCACACCGAAATTGGCGGCGCGCTCCAGCGCGTAGACGCCTGGCTTGCTGGCAACGACCAGTTCGATTTTGCCGTTCGGGTTCTCGCCGCGGCGCTCGCTTTCCAGCAGGGCCTGCAGGTTCGTGCCGCCGCCCGATACCAGTACCGCTACACGCTTCATACCAGCTCGACCCCGTCGCCCTCGACGATGGTGCCCAGACGGTAGGCGTCCTCGCCGTGGGCCTTCAGAATGGCAATGGCCTTGTCCGCATCCTCGGGCGCGACGGTCAGCACCATGCCGACGCCCATGTTGAAGGTGTTGAACATATCGTGCTCGGAGATGCCGCCCTCGCGCTGCATGACGTCGAACAGGGCAGGGATGCGCACATCGGCCTTGGCAATGCGGGCCGCACAGCCCTTCTTCAGGCTGCGGGGAATGTTCTCATAGAAGCCGCCGCCGGTGATGTGGGACACGCCCTTGACCGTGATCTCGTCCATGACAGCCAGCACGGGCTTGACGTAGATCCTCGTGGGGGCCAGCAGGGCCTCGCCCAGGGGCTTGTCCATGCTGTCGAATGTCTTTTTCAGCACATCGGGGTTGTTGTCAATGTCAAAAATTTTGCGCACCAGAGAGAAACCGTTGGAGTGTACGCCCGTGGAGGGCAGTGCGATGATGACATCGCCCGGCTGCATCGTGGAGTTGTCCAAAATCTTTGCCTTGTCCACGACGCCGACGGTGAAGCCGGCCAGGTCGTACTCATCCTCGGGCATCATGCCGGGGTGCTCGGCGGTCTCGCCGCCTACGAGGGAGCAGCCCGCCTGGACGCAGCCCTCGGCCACGCCCTTGACGATCTCGGCAATCTTCTCCGGGATGTTCTTGCCGCAGGCGATGTAGTCGAGGAAAACCAGCGGTTTGGCACCGGCGCAGATGACATCGTTGACGCACATGGCCACGCAGTCGATGCCGATGGTGTCGTGCTTGTCCAGCAGCATGGCGATGCGCAGCTTGGTGCCGACGCCGTCAGTGCCGGAAATCAGAACGGGATGCTCCATGCCGGTGCAGTCCAGCTCAAACAGGCCGCCGAAGCCGCCCAGACCGCCGATGCAGCTCTCGGTCATCGTGCGGGCCACATACTGCTTCATCAGCTCAACAGAGCGATACCCGGCGGTAATATCCACGCCTGCAGCGGCGTAGCTGGCAGAATAGCTTTTTTCCATGTTGAACTCCTAAATGTGTTACATTACTCGGAAAATCGGGTGGCAGCGGCAAGCTCTCTCCCTCCGGCGCTGCGCGCCACCTCCCTCGCAGAGGGAGGCAAGGAGGCGGTGGGGGAGAGAAGTTTGCGCTACTGCTGTGCTTCCGTCGTTATGATTACAGCTTTTTATTCGTCTTAGACTGGCTCAGCGGCTTGTCGTAGACAATGTCCATCGTCTCGGTGGGCGGGGCAACGGGGTATTTGCCGGTAAAGCAGCCCGTGCAGAAGCCGCACTTGCTGTGGATGGCCAGCTGCTGCACATGCTCAATACTTAAATAGCCCAGCGTGTCAGACCCGACCAGCTCGTTGATCTCCTCGACGGTGTGGCCGGTAGCGATCAGGTCCTTCTCGTCGGGAATGTCGGTGCCGAAATAGCACGGGTGGGCGAACGGCGGCGCACTGATCCGGTAGTGTACCTCGGCAGCACCGGCCTCGCGCAGCAGGCGGATGGTGCGGGCGCTCGTCGTGCCGCGGACGATGGAGTCATCGACCAGCACAACGCGCTTGCCCTTGACCGTGGACGTGATGGCGTTCAGCTTGATGCGCACGCTGCTCTCGCGCTGGGCCTGGCTGCCCTGAATGAAGGTGCGGCCTACATATTTGTTCTTGATAAAGCCCACGCCGTAGGGGATGCCGCTCTCCTGCGCATAGCCGAGCGCTGCATCCAGACCAGAGTCCGGCGCGCCGATGACGACATCGGCCTCCACGGGATGCTCCTGCGCCAGGAACCGGCCCGCCTGCAGACGGGCCTCATGCACACAGGTGCCCTCGATGACGGAATCCGGGCGGGCAAAGTAGATGTACTCAAAGACGCACATCGTGTGCGGCGCGGCGCCGCAGTGGTCCTCCATCGTGCGCAGGCCGTTGAGGTCGGCAATAACGATCTCGCCGGGGCGCACGTCACGGACGAACTTCGCACCCACGGCGTCCAGCGCACAGCTCTCGCTGGCAAAGGCATAGCCGTTGCCGTCGGGCAGCTCGCCGATGCACAGCGGGCGGAAGCCGTTGGGGTCGCGCGCCGCGATCAGCTTGGTGTGGGTCATAATGACGAGGGAGTATGCGCCCTCAATGTCGTCCATCGTGCGGCTGACGGCCATCTCAATGTTCGGCGTCAGCAGACGGTTCTGGGTCAGCAGATAGGCGATGACCTCGGTGTCCGACGTGCCGTGAAAGATCGAGCCGCTCATCTCGAGCTTGCGGCGCAGCTTCGGCGCGTTGACAAGGTTGCCGTTGTGGCAGACCGCCATAGCGCCCTTGCAGTGATGCAGAACCATCGGCTGCGCGTTGGAACGGCTGCGCTGGCCCGCCGTGGCATAGCGGACATGGCCGGTAGCCATCTTTGCGCCGCGGGGCAGCTCCTCCAGCACGCGCTTGGTAAAGACCTCGCTGACAAGGCCCAGATCGCGGTAGCCGGACAGCACGCCGTCGACGTTCAGCGCAATGCCGCAGCTCTCCTGGCCGCGGTGCTGCAGGGCGTACAGCGCACTGTAGACGGCGCTGACCATATCGGTCTCGCCGGTCTTGTCATACATACCGAACACGCCGCACTCCTCGTGCAGGGACTCGGTGTATTGGGAAATTTCGCTCATTTATTTGCTCCAATTGTCGGAATGGTAAAGCCGTAGGGGCGGATCCTATATCCGCCCGTGGGTCGGCTGCCTCTTGCGGGCGCATAGGAAATGCGCCCCTACGGGAAAGCGCACGGTAAATTGTGCGGGTGCAATCAGCCCAGCAGGCGCTTCATGACTTCCTGGTAAGCGTCGGCTTCGCCGCCCATGTTGCGGCGGAACAGATCCTTGTCCAGATGCGCGCCGGTGGTGGCGTCCCAGAAACGGCAGGTGTCGGGGCTGATCTCGTCAGCCAGGATGATCGTGCCGTCGGACAGGCGGCCAAACTCGAGCTTAAAGTCCACCAGACGGATGTTGGCGTCCAGCATGATCTTCTTCAGCACCTCGTTGACCTTGAAGGCATACTTCGCGATGGTGTCCAGCTCCTCCTGGGTAGCCAGGTCGAGGGCCAGGGCGTAGTAGTGGTTGATGAACGGGTCGTGCAGATCGTCGTTCTTGTAGCTGTACTCGAGGATGGGGGTCTTAAAGACCTTGCCCTCGGGCACGCCCATGCGTAGGCTGAAGTGACCGGCTGCAACGTTGCGGATGATGACCTCCAGAGGCACGATCTCGACCTTCTTCACAAAGGTGTCGCGGTCATTGACCTCCTGCACGTAATGGGTGGGGATGCCCTCCTTCTCGAGCTTCTGCATCAGAGCGTTGGACAGCTTGTTGTTGACAATGCCCTTGTCGCGAATGGTGCCCTTCTTCTCACCGTCACCGGCAGTGGCGTCATCCTTATAGTGGACCATGACGATCTCGGGATCGTTGGTAGCGAAAACCTGCTTGGCCTTGCCTTCGTACAGCTGCTCTTTGACTTCGTAATTCATGAGAAACGCTCCTTTTTATAGTATAATATAGTAAAGTATGTATGTGTACCTGTCTTTGGCTTCCCCTTTGGGGGAAGGCTCTTTTACAGTGCTGCGGCTTCGGCGGCAATGGCGGCGTCCTTCTTGGCAACCGCGGCGGCGGTGTCGGCGCGGAAGCTGTCAAGCTTCGCGGCCAGCTCGTCGTCAGCCACGGCCAGAATCGCCACAGCCAGATACGCGGCGTTCTTCGCGCCGTTCAGCGCTACGGTAGCCACGGGAAAGCCGCTGGGCATCTGCACAGTGGCCAGCAGGGCGTCCAGACCGTCCATGGCGCCGCCCTTCATCGGGATGCCCACAACGGGCAGGGTGGTGTTGGCGGCAAAGGCACCGGCCAGGTGCGCGGCCATGCCGGCAGCGCAGAGAATGACGCCGTAGCCCTCGGCACGGGCGCTCCTGGCGAACGCGGCGGCGGCCTCCGGTGTGCGGTGGGCCGAAAGAATGTGCGCCTCATACGGCACGCCGAAATCCTTCAGCACCGTGCAGGCACCCTTGACCACCGGCCAGTCACTGTCCGAGCCCATGATGATCGCAACTTTTTTCATACGTTTTGAAACCTCCCTTACAAAGCAAACAGCGCAGTGCTCCGCATCAGGATACACTGCGCTGTGGTGTCGACGTAAAAAGGGTATGATGGTACAGAACACCCGCGAAGAAGCCAATACGCTGCATTGCGTTTGCCACGGAAGATCCCCCTTTAATAAAAGTAAGATGTGCCCTGTACTTGTAGTGTAAACGCTGGGCAAAAAAAATGCAAGCGCCCGGCGGACATTTCAGCCAAAAAACGGTGCAAAAGGGTTTTGACCGTCGCTTTTTGTCGTTTTTGATGGGTCTTGGGGGGCAGTTGTCATACTTTAAAACGGCCTGTAAAATTTTGCTGGTACAGAGCACAAAAATATGATAAAATAGAAAAAATACATAAACAAGGAGCTTTGTATGATTGCACCCAAACGACGCCTGACAAATCACGCCCTGCACGGCAGGGAGGAATGGGTCAAGCGCATCTTCCGCGACCAGATCGCCGAGGCTGCGGGCATCCTAGAAGTCGTGCTCTCCGGCATTGTGCTGGCGGCTCTGCTCATGAGCATTGTCCCGCTGGTGGAGCTGATGCCCGGTCTGCTGACCGATGCCGACAGCCTGGAGATCCGCACCTTTCTGGAACGTGCGCTGGACATCGTTATCGGCATCGAGTTTATCAAGATGCTGGCCAAGCACAGCCCCGG
>OIWM01003507.1_pt1 | contig 11260 bp, 7 predicted proteins | sample 1587451 | NCBI WGS metagenome assembly OIWM01 (sample SAMEA3888907, study PRJEB22519) | human gut metagenome | biome: human gut; feature: human-associated habitat; material: faeces | place: Denmark | collected 2011
ATATGTTGCGGTCAGCTCAGAAAGAGCCTTTTCGAGTTCAAATTTTGATTTATCGCTCTGTCGGACAAATGCGGCAAATTGCTCCTGAAGCTCCATTGGTGGAATGTAAATAGTGATGTTTTTTAGTTTGGTAACATTAATGCCTTTCATGATCTGACCATTTCCAACCATCTCAATCTGATTAACCACATTCGAGCTATAGTGGAACTGGCACATCAAAAAGGATGGTAGTAGTTTTGTTTTATCCGGGCGTATTCTAAGAACATCAGAAGCTATAATTCCCGGTGTATAATCAGCAGGATACAACGCACATTGGCCTATGTTTCCCTTTCTTGACATTGCAATGTCGTCAGGTTGAATTAAAAACGGTGTAAGCTGTAATGCCTTTTCCTCACCCACATAGGTGTCCGCTGGGATAGAAAATGCTGCATTGACTTGAGGAATCCCCCATACAGGAACACCTTCTTCCGTATACTCAGATTGCTTCAGTTGTGTACCAAATGGGCCACATTTAATATCATCATCATTCTCGCAAGCAGCTATCAAACTACATGTATTAAATGACTGCCTTTTCGCTTCAAACTCCCCGAAAAATTGAGACTTAACGAGTTCGTCAGTAGCAGAAATAAGCTTTTTATAAGCCTCCATCGTTTCATTGATTGACCAAAGAGTTTCGGCCAGCTTGCGCTGAGTCGCTAAATCAGGCAATTCAAATTCAAGCGTTTTAAGATCGCGCCAGTTAATAGTTGGTGATAACGATCCAACGGAGATCTTGATGGCAGCATCCAAGAAATAGTCCGAGCTGATAAACAGCGGAAAGAAGCTCTTGTCAATTACGTCTTCTCTAGGTCGCAGAACCATTCCATGTGCAGAGAAAATACCATCAAATGGTGCGATGGCAACTTTCTTCTGGTAGGCTCTACGTTTTCCGAAGAGCACATCTCCTTTGTGCATCACCAGTTTTTCACCGATTGGAGCTACCTCCGAACCGAATCGAGTAACTTTGAGGCTTCCTGAATCAAGATGTTCAAGACCAAGATAGGTGAAGCGATCTTCTTCAACAGGCTTTTTCTTTTCAGTGCTGTTGATTGCAATCTGTTCAAACCGATATTTCGCCATTATGCACACCTCCTTGCGGAAGCGGTATGACCGGTGAAATCCTTGTGGCCAGCTGGCCCGATAAATTGAGATTTGAACAGCTCTGAGCGGCAAATTTTGATTTATCGCTCTGTTCAACAAAATGAATATACTCCTTCTGCTGATTTATATTAGGGACTATTATCTCAAGCCTTTTTAATTTTTCCATAGAAATGTTATACATGGAACCGCTGGTACCTGTAGCCATGGAAGAAAGAACCTTTCGTATTTCTGGGTGGCTAAGAAACTGTTTAGCGAACATCGGCATGATCTCATGTTTAAAAATCAGCTTCCATAGTTTATCTGGTAACATCAACTCAGGATAATCCTGATCAATTAAAACAGTTGCTCCTACATATTCCCGTGTATTGGCTCTGCTAAATAGTAAATCTCCCTTCTGTGGATATACTCCCTTTGTTATTTGCTTCGTATCGCGCAACACCTTGTATTCATTAGCATCAAAAGAACCATAGGTTACAGCGCTTACTTTTAGTACTGCTTTCTGCCCTGGTTGTAGTTTTCCTGCGTCGCCATTAAGACATTGGCCGGAAACGATTTCTTTTGTAGCCTGATCCAGCGTCATGGTTGGCCAACCAAAAGGATTCTTTACGGGATCGCCAAACATCTCGATAAATTGAGAATTGCAAACAGCTGACAGCATTATCCGATGTATTTTCTATGCGATTCCTTCACATTATTCTGATTGACCATAGCATATTGTAATGTCGTATCAATACTTTGATGACCCAAAAGTTGCTGCACTTGCTCGATTGGCATACCTTTGTCAATGGCCATTGTAGCCAACGTCCTGCGAAATTTGTGAGGATGCACCTTATTAAAGTTCAATTCACGACCAATTTTGCGAAGACGAATTTCAACACCGCTAATTTGTAAACGCTCGTAAGGCTTCAGAAGGGATACAAACAGAGATTCGTTACCATCTGTACGTTCTGACAGGTAACGTTGCAAATGGATTTTCGTTCTTGCATCAAAGTAGACCTTCCTCTGTTTATTACCTTTGCCGAATACAATGCACTCGCGATTCTCAAAATCCAAATCAGAACGATTGAGCTTAACCAATTCACCGACACGAATGCCAGTAGAAGTCAATAAATCAATCATTGCAAGGTCACGCGTATTGTCGCAGTGGTCACGCATAAGCTCCAACGCTTCATCGGAATAAGTCTCTTTCACCGTTTTCCCGGTCTTAACCTTGTGAATCCTTCTCACTGGGCTTTTAACAATATAGTCCTCATCCTCCAACCATGCAAAAAAAGAAGAAAGGATGCGTCTTACGTTATCCAAAGTAACCTTGCTGACAGTGCCTCGACGCTGGTATGTATCGAGATAGCCTCGTAAATCTTCAGTGCTGATCTGGCATTCAGGCTTATTGATGGCCTCCAACATATTGCGAATCGTTGATTCATAATATCGGAGAGACTTTTCAGAGCAGCCTTCCACACGCTTTGCGGCAATAAACAAAGGAAGCATATCATGCTTTGTGTTTTCCTCCACAGACTTGTCACCGGCCAGCATAGGCAGATGCTTATTTAGGCTCTGCGATAGTGCTTCCATTTGATCTGGTGTCAGGATTTGTGACAAATCTTGTTTTATGTTTGTAATTATCTGATTGATCATGGTGCTTCCTCCTTTTCGTACCCTCCGTTATCCGGTTGTCCACGAGCCGGAGGAAACTACATGACCATATCAATTAGCCAAGATTCTCTGCAATAATGCGTTTATATGTTGCGGTCAGCTCAGAAAGAGCCTTTTCGAGTTCAAATTTTGATTTATCGGTCTGGTCTACCAGCAGATTAAAACGTTCAACAGCTTTCAACTCAGGTACAGGAATACTTATATCGTTCAGCATTTTTCCTGTAATCTGATTGATTGTAGAGGTACCTGTTGAAATCTGTTTTCTAAACACTGGCATTTCGAAGTAGGTTTTCAAAAATGGATAGTACGAACTTCTGATAATCATCATAAATGCACCAAAGGTCATCGGCTCCGTCAGTCCTTTTATCAGTGCCGTTTTCCCTACCAGTGCGGCACTTCCATTTCGAGAACACAAGAGAATATCATTCTCTTTTACGAACAATTTTTCCTTAATTGGACATGTAACGCGTACATTATCATCGAAAGATAGTGCTCCATTTTGAATATTGCTTGAGCGTAAAACCAATATTCCCGTACCATCCTGAACTGTATCAGTTGGCTTATAGGTCAAGCCATTCCAATAGTCAGCGATTTCACTCAACTTTTTGATCGGATAGTGTTTTGTATTGCTATCAAGGTTTCCGAACTGCTCCATAAATTGAGATTTCACCAATTCATCCGTGGCTGCAATCAGCTTCTGGTAGGATTTCTTCGTGTTATCCATAGCCCAGAGCAGTTCAGCCAATTCCTTTTGTTTCCCCATATCTGGGAGCTCGAACTCATAATTCTTCAAGTGTTCCCATTTTACACGAGGCGAAAGGGAGCCTGCGGATTTACCGACAGCAAACTCAAACAGATCATCGTTCTGGATGATGAACGGGAGCAACTCCGGCAAAATACGGTCAGGTTTTGCTTCGATAACAGTGATATCACCAGAGCAGATGCCATCAAATGGAGCAACAGCAGCCTTTTTCAGGTAGGCTCTTCGGCGACCAAACAAGACATTACCCTTGCGAAACATCTTACTGAACGTGTTTTCGCTGCCTTCATTCCAAGCAGTCAATGTAATCTCTTCTGGGATCAGGTGTTCCAGACCAACGATAGGATAGCCATCCTTGCTGCCTTTGCATGTCTCCTTATGTTCTACAGCGACATCGCCAAGAAGGACTTTACTCATTGACATCTGCCTCCTTTACTAATAGTGCGTTCAATTTTTCATAGCTCAGTTTCATCATTTCGGAAGCAGCCAGCCAACTATCATAGTGTTCCTGAACATTGCGGTTATCTATTTCTTCTTCATTGACCTCTGGTTTCACATACAGAGGAATGCTCAAGGAGAAGTTGTTATTTGCAATATCCTGAATAGTAGCCACCTTTGCAAAATCAGCATCATCGACATAGTTGTCATAAGCAGTAGCGATACGAGCGATGTGGCGTTCTTCCAAATAGCTCTGTGCGTTTTTACGCTCAACCTCATTTACCGCATTGATGAACAACACCTGTCCACGACGTTCAGGGCGCTTATTCATCCGACAAATCATGATACAAGCTTCCATCGGAGAGTTGTAGAAAAGATTCGGTCCGAGACCGATAACACATTCTACTTTATCGCTGCGCACCAGTCTTTCACGCATCGCACTTTCCTCATTACGGAAAAGAACTCCGTGTGGGAACAAGATAGCGCATCGACCAGTATCGTCCTTCAGACTTGCGATAATGTGCTGAAGGAATGCATAATCAGCACGGCCTTGCGGAGGCACACCCAAGAAGTTACGACCATATTTATCACTTTCAAATGCTGCGCGATCCCACTGACTAATTGAGTACGGTGGATTTGCCAGGATAAGGTCAAATTTCTTCAGTCTACCGTTCTCGACGAAGGCCGGTGCTTTCAAAGTATCTCCATTTACGATATTAAAGTCCTTAACTCCGTGCAGAAACAGATTCATCTTGCCAATAGCAGAGGTAAGCGCATTGATTTCCTGACCGTAAACAGCCACATTTCGCCATTCCTTACCTTGCTCTTTTAAGTACGCAATAGCAGAAATAAGCATACCTGCACTACCACAGGTCGGATCATAGATAGATTCCCCTGACTCCGGCTTCAACATCTCGGTCATCAAATGCACAACAGTTCGATTGGTGTAGAACTCCTGTGCTGTGTGACCGCTGTCATCCGCAAACTTTTTGATAAGGTATTCGTATCCTTGACCCAGCTCGTCTTCCGGGCAATTGGCAATGGAGAGAGTCTTGGTACTGAAATGTTCCAGCAGATCTTTCAACAACCTATCAGGGAGCCTATTCTTATTTGTCCAGGCACCATCACCAAAAATACCTTGCAGCTTGTCAATGTTCGCATTTTCCACCTTGCGGAATGCCTCAACAATGGCCACACCAACATTTTCGGATACGGCACGAACATCGTTCCAGTGATATCCCTTGGGAACCACAAAGGTGTGGATTTCGTCAGCATCAAATTCGGCAGCGTCATCACCATATTCTTCGATAGCAATGGCAGTTTCTTCATCGTATACATCACAGATACGCTTAAAAAACAGCAGAGGAAAAATATATTGCTTATAGGCACCAGCATCAATGTTGGTTCTTAGAAGGACAGCGGAGTTCCAAAGATAGGATTGCAGTTCCTCAATGGTTATTCTTTTACTCACTGATATAACCTCCTTCCAGCAAGAGCTTACGCATCTTTTCTTCGGCTGCAATCATTTCTTTGTAAGCCTCAAAATACTGTCTACGGATTTCTGCCGGAGGAACAGTTTCCTGCTCCTTCTTTTCGATATAGTTGTTAATAGCAAGAGAAAAGTCTTTCTCCCGAATTTCTGGAATCGTAACGATTTTGACCTTTTCGATAACATCTTCGTATTCCATATAGTAGTTGAATACGGTTTGGATATCTTCTTCGGTCATAATGTTCTGTGCTCTCTGGGGAGTATAAATTCCGGAGCCATCAATCATACAAATACGGCCACGATGCTCAGGAGCTTTATCATTATTCAAGAAAAGAATGCAGGCAGAAACACCAGTGGAGTAGAATACACCACTGGCCATCGTAATGATAGCTTCCAGTTTATCGGATTCCACAAGGTGCTTGCGAATCTCACCTTCTTTACCGCTTCTAAAGAGCACTCCCTGCGGCAGCACCACAGCACAACGACCAGTTTTCGGATTCATAGACTTAATCATGTGCTGGAGCCATGCAAAATCACCATTGGAATCGGTCGGGCATCCCCAAATATTTCTACCGTAAATATCGCTGCTGAATTGTTCAGCTCCCCAGTTTTTGAGCGAAAACGGAGGATTTGCGACTACGCAATCAAAGGTCTGCAATGATCCACGTTCCAGATAGTTCGGGGATCGCAGAGTATCGCCCTGTGTCACTTTGAAATCTCGTGCACCATGCAAGAACAGATTCATTCGAGCAATGGCAGATGTTGCCAGATTCTTTTCCTGACCGTAGATTTTTCCATAGGTCAACTTGTCATCATGCATGTACCGAATAGCCTCAATGAGCATACCACCCGTACCACAGGCTGGATCGTAAACGGTCTCTCCGGCCTTGGGAGCCATTAGCATAATAAGTAATTTGACAATCGAACGCGGCGTGTAGAATTCACCGGCATTCTTTTTGGAGAGATCAGCAAATTTCTTAATCAGAAATTCGTAACTGTCACCCATTACATCTGCGGAATAATTGTTGTTGCCGACCTTGATTTTAGACATATGTTCAATCAGGTCTTTCAGACGTTCGTCAGATAGTTTTGTTTTGTCGGTCCAGTTTGCATCGTCAAAACTGCTGAACACGCCACTCAGCGTATCAGGATTAGCACGTTCAATTCCATTCATGGCTGTTACAATAGCCACACCGACATTTTCACTTGCTTCACGAACATCCTTCCAGTGGCAGCCCTCCGGAATGACAAAGCGGTGATTTTCCGGGAAGCTAGCGTATTCCTCGTCACCACCGGATTCTTCGAGAGCAACTTGAGTTTCTTCATCATAAACATCGGAGAGACGCTTGAAGAAAAGAATAGGCGTTACATAACTCTTATATTCGTCCTGATTGATGGGGCCACGCAGAATATTGCAGGCTTCAAACAGGTGAGAAAACAGCTTCTGACTGGTTGTTTCTTCCGGATGTGCGGCACTGGCTTCCAATTCCATATCAGCTATATCCATAGCAGATTGCATCATCTCAGCACGACCTCCTGTCTTTACTTTTTTACCGGTGGAAGGTTTTACACCTACGCTACCACTTTCTTGAATTTTCTCAAATTTAGCAGGATACTTGTTTTCAAATTCCAGGAGAATTTTCAGGAGACGCTCGTCCAAAAATGTAAGAGCGTGTTTTCTGATATTAGTAGGTACACCATAGTACGCCTCGGCAACAGCACCGGTGATAGCCGCCAAGGTGTCACTGTCACCTCCAATAGAAATGGCGTTGCGAATAGCATCCTCAAAACTGGTAGACTCAAAGAATGCTTCGAGTGCCTGAGGGACGGTATCTTGGCAGGTTTCGTTAAACTGGTAGGTATCACGAATGGAATCTAAGGTGAAGTTAATCGGATAGTAGTTCTTCACGATATAATCCTGAATTTCCATCAGACTGCTTCCAGTACGAGCCAGATAGACTGCAATGGCAGTAGCTTCCGCCCCCTTAATTCCTTCTGGGTGATTGTGGGTTGTCTCGGTAACTGCTCTTGAAAGTGCTGCGGCTTCCGCAACAGAATTAGCTACATAGCCACATCCTCCGACACGCATTGCCGCTCCGTTTCCGTAGCTGTTGTATGGTTGAGGATTGTCCGAATACATCCAACGATAAAAGGAACCACCATAACCACAATGTGGATAGGGACGTCCAATTCGCTGCATAGATTCAATCGTTATATTACTTAAATCACTGTAGTCCGGCTTGCAATGCATCAAAGCATCACATACAGCCAGAGACATGACGGAATCATCGGTGAAGAAACATTGATGCGTAAGAAAATCAAAATCTTTCGACCTATGATTATCCCATTCAAATCTGGAACCGACGATGTCGCCAATGATTGCTCCAATCATCTAGTTTTCTCGCTTTCTTTTTTGTTATTAGTAATACTGCTCAATATAGCTATAAGCCTTATCAAAGACATCTTTATCCTTGATTTTGTATTTGATCCAAACAACACTGCGAAGGGCTTTCTTGACTTCCTGCTTACCAGCAGTAGTGCTCTGCCAGCCATCGAAACGCACAATTTTTACAATGCTGTCAATATCAGCAACGATGCGCTCAACAATAACAGGAGTGCTTCGGTTTTTCAAACCGTTAAAAAGTTCCGTCAGTGCAGCGATTCCCTTATCAACTTCCTGCTCTGGCACTACTTCTTTTTCTGCCTGTGCTGCTTCCTTCGCCAATTCCAATAGAAGTTTCAAGAACTCGATGCTGGTCACCAGACCCTGTTCGTGCTTTTCTCGCAATATTTCCAGCTTTTCACCAAGCTTGATGAATTTCGGATCCTTGGTGTGATTCATGATTTTGGCTACGAGATTGATTTCGATCTTTTTGGTGGTCTTCTTCAAATCTTTCTGCTTTTCTAAGAACTCATCAATCAGGTCGGCATCCATTGCCAGGATTTCCACGTCCTCATCCGCTTCGCCAACGGTCAGGTTCTGATGAACAAGCTCAATCGTTTTTGCGCCCAAGGATGCCCAGATCAATCCACCACGGCCATCCGTCGGCTTCACAGATTCATATACACGAGACAGCCACTGGTAATCCGCTTTATAAGCATTCAGAAAAACGTCTGGTGATAACGCATCCCACGCACGATTCAGCACACGGTAGTCAGCAGCAAACGCGTCTTTTTCTTTATTTGTTGGTAAGCACTCCTGCGCTGCCATGAGACCTTCCCAACCTTCAATTGTTCTATCAACACCCAAGAAGTATCCCAGGCATTTTTTTAGGAGTGTCGGAAGCTGCTTCTTGATTTCTTCAATGTTGGTGATGATCTTACGCATACTGTTTTCGTCAAAATCCAGTGCACGTGCGACATCATCAAAAATACCGATATAATCAACGATCAGACCATGTGTTTTTCCTTGGTCATAGGTACGGTTGGTACGACAAATCGCCTGTAGAAGGGTATGATCCTTCATGGGTTTATCCAGATACATTACCTGAAGAATCGGTGCGTCAAAACCAGTCAACAGTTTAGCTGTTACAATAACAAGTTTTAACGGGCTTGCAGGATCACGGAAAGTGTCTAAAACCTTTCCCTCAGCATCACGATCTCTGCGATATTTCTTATAACGATCTTCTTTATCGTTATTGGTATCCATAACAATGGTGCTGGCTTCTTCGCCGAGTAGCTCATCGAGGACAGCCTTATACATCAAGCAGCATTCACGGTCATAGACAACGACCTGACCCTTGTAGCCATTCGGCTCGATTTTCTCCTTGAAATGTTTAGCGATATGCTCACATACCTTGCGAATTCTAGCCGGGTTGTACATGATTGCCTTCATGTTTACCCTGCGAGAAAGTTCGTTCTTTTCATCTTTGCTAAGTCCAGCCTCATCGGTCATAGCCTCAAATTCACGATCCAGCTTTTCCTTATCCACATGAAGCTCTACAGGAACCGGCTCAAAGTGAAGAGGAAGCGTAGCACCATCACGAATGGAATCAGAAAAGGAATAGCGGCTCATATAGCCAGTGCGATCTTCCTCGGCACCGAAGGTTACAAAAGTGTTTTTATCAACACGATTGATAGGCGTACCGGTCAATCCAAAGAAGAAAGCATTTGGCAGAGCCATTCTCATTTTTTCACCCAGATCACCTTCCTGGGTTCTGTGAGCTTCATCGACCATGACGATGATGTTATCACGAGGATTCAGCTCACCGCTAACCTCACCAAACTTAAAAATCGTAGTGATAAGGATTTTTCGCATATCACCACGGAAGAAGGAAAGAAGTTCCTCTTTTGTGGCTGCACTGGTTAGATTCGGAATGTCTGATGCATTAAAGGTTGCAGTAATCTGCGTTTCCAGATCAATGCGATCATCCACAATAACAACGGTTGGATTTTTGAGCTCCGGAATCATTCGCAGTTTCTGTGCTGCGAAGACCATAAGAAGAGATTTACCGGAACCTTGAAAATGCCAGATTAGACCTTTCTTAGGGTAGCCAGCGATAACACGATTCACAATCATATTAGCGCCTTCAAATTGCTGGTAACGACAGATAATTTTATATTTACGATATTTTTTATCAGTGGCGAACATCGTGAAGAACTGAAAAATGTCCATGACATTCTTCGGTGAAATCATATCCTCCACACTGATTTTTACATCTGCAAGACTGCCTTCCGACTTATGAGTTGCTGTGTGCCACGGTCCCCACATGTTAATAGGCATATTGATAGAACCATAGCGATAGCATTTGCCTTCAGTAGCAAAATTAAATACGTTGGTTACAAACATGGCGGGTATGCTTTTTTCATAAGCAGAAATATCGCCAGCCGCATCCAACCAAGTAATGGCACTACGAACCGGAGTTTTCAATTCACCGATAGCAATCGGGAAGCCGTTAATCAAGAGCACAATATCTAAGCGCTTGCCGCCTTCGGCCTGAGGATATATCCACTGATTGGTCACAACATATTCGTTGAGAGCAAGATCTTCTTTACGCATAGTACCAAAGAAACGAATCGGAACCATGCGTCCGTCCTTACCAAAAGGATAGGAGTTTTCCTCGAAAATCATTTTCTTGAAAATCTCATTCTGAGTGACAAGGTTATGTGGTTGAACAGACAAAATAAGTGTCCTAAGTTTATAAATAACTTCATCTGCCCGGGATGGATCTTCCGCAATTTCCGGGTTAAGGCGAATGAGGGCCTCTTTTACCATTGGTTCAACAAGTACATCCGAATACATACGAGGAAGTTCCTCGGCAGGAATATATTTCCACCCATTCTTCTGAAGAGTAGAAAGCATCATTTGCTCAATGGTATTATCTTCATTAAAAATAGTAGCCATCTGTATTCCTCCTCCAGTCCAATCAATCTTATTTTATCTTTTCGTCCGTCCCATAATCTGGACTATCCGGTAAAATTTCTAATATGTCATCTACTGTGCAATTCAGTTTGAGGCAAATCCGTGCAATTACTTCCATAGAAACTATTTCGCCTCTGCCCATTTTGCTTATCGTGCTTGGGCTCACATCTGCCAACTCGCATAATTCCTTTTTCATCATTTTTCGATCAATAAGCATTTTGAATAATCTATTGTAGGAAACCGCCATATCATACCGCCTTCTTTATTCATACCAACGCTTGCAACTATAAAAGCTCATGATAAAATTATAGCACACTCGCTTTGCTAAGTAAATCAATAATGGTGACTTCTCGCAAGTGCTGTTCTTCTGCAAGCAGGGCTTTCGTGACACGAAAGCGATTTTCTGCTTGTTGGGGAA
>OIWM01003519.1_pt1 | contig 11203 bp, 9 predicted proteins | sample 1587451 | NCBI WGS metagenome assembly OIWM01 (sample SAMEA3888907, study PRJEB22519) | human gut metagenome | biome: human gut; feature: human-associated habitat; material: faeces | place: Denmark | collected 2011
CGCGTGCAGCAGCGACCACGCGGTCTTTAATGCCCTCGACGAGTTTGCTCATTGTCTCTCCTCTTAGTTGTTGGACTCGACGGTTGCGGTGGTGTCGACCGCGTCCTCGAGCTGCAGGTTCAATAGCTTCATGCCGTATTCCGGCACGTTGATATCGATGGGTTGGCCATACAGGTCGCCGGGGCGCACAAAGGCGATAACCGTCATAATGCGCGCCATGGTCTCGGGCGATTCAGAAAGGTCACGCTCAAACCAACGCTGGATCATGCCGACCTCGGCACTCACGACATAGGTGACGTAGTAGTCAAAGAAGGTGCCCAGCGCCAAGCCCAAAATGCCCGTCTGTGCGCGCGGCACCACGGCCTCGCGTGCGGTATCGATGATCTTTTTAATAAAGGCGGGGTCGCCGCCCGGGCCCAGCAGCGATCCGATTAAATCGCGGTTGGCCGCAAGGTAGCGCAGCAACTCAACCGAACCGGGTGCCGGCTCGAGCTCATCGATGTTGTGATAGAGATCGGGCAGCCGAGCTGCGGTGATGAGCTCAATGCGCTCACGGATCTCGGCCAGCAAGCCGTCCTCGATTTGATTGATAAAGTCGGGGATATCGCGGTAGTGCGAATAGAACGTGCGGCGCGTAAGGCCAGCGCGCTCGGTGAGCGACGCGACATTAATGCGCGAAAGGTCGCCGCTTTCGGCAAGCTCGCTGGCAAGTGCCTGGCGAAGGGCACGCTGCGAGCGAAGGGACCGGCGATCGCATTTCTCGAGCTGGGACAAACGTCCTCCTTGTTACTCAGCCTGTGCGCTATTGCACAGTGCGAGTATTATTGCACACCGTGTGTATCAACACGTAAAGGCAATATTTGGAATGTGACAAAGGGCAGTCCCTTTGTCACATTCAGCGACCGCCTAGGTTGTGCCAGTTGTGCCTGGCTTTTGGAGCGGCATTGCCGATTGTTCAAAATGTCATTCGTGGGTAGAATAGTGTCGACGGCAGCCCAAGTTCTGGAAAGCTGGGCAGCGCCGTTGCTTGGATTAAGGGGTCAACGCCTTAGCGGCGGCGACCCCTTTTACGTTGCTTCGAACGTTGCTTGAGTGCCTCGGAAAGCCCGACGAGCGCCGTGGAGAACGAGACCAAAGCGGTCAGAAGTCTCACGAAATCAATCAGATCGGTCATGGGCATCACCTCCCATCAGATGGAGGGCGTTGCCCGGCACATGGAACTGCCGCCAACAGTATCAATTCTATCAAAGCGCAGTTAGATATGCGAATGTTTGTTCGTATTTCAAGAGACCAGCGTCACCTGTGACAAAGGGGCTGTCCCTTTGTCACATTATTCGATTACGGTGCAGGAATTCTGCTTGTGCATGGTGGCAAGCATGTGTTTGGGAACGGCGTGGACCATGCAACTGCCGATAGTTGCGCTCGCGGCGTCCTTGGCTGCCTCGCTTGCGTTTTTGGTCGCGTAGCTGTGGCGGAAGCGTTTGAGCATGGCAATGTCGTTGCCGCCGTCGCCGTAGACCGCGACCTCGTCCTCGGCAATGCCGTAGTAGCCCGCCAGCCAGGCCACGCTCTCGCCCTTGTTGCATGCCACATCCGTGATCTCAAACATCACCGGGTCAAACGGCGCGTTGACCACGCGGTCCGAGCGCTCGGCCAAATACGCCTTAAGGTCGCGCTCCAGCTCGGGCGAGATCACACGGCAGTTGATCTTGCACACATCGTGGCGCAGAATGTCACCGATCGACTGGTCGAAATACTGTTCCTCGTGATACCCGCCACGTGCACGCATGCCGCGCATCACGATGCGCTTGATAGGACTGTCCTTTTTAAAGCCCGCCTGATGCATCTCGAACGAGCCGCTCGAGAACATGCCATCGGGCGTGGAGCAATCAAAGCAAATGTCCGGGAACTCCTTGAGCAGCTCCTCGGTGATCTGCGGATCGATGGTCCAGGTCTTGAGCACCTCGCCATGACTGTCGCGCACGATGGAGCCGTTAGAGCAGCAGGCATCGAGCGCCAGGCCCGTAAAGCCATGCTCGCCGACCGGCAGCGTCGAGCGCCCGGTCGCGGGAACCACATGCAGGCCAGCCTCGGTCAGCTCGCGAATGGCACGGCGGATGGTCCCATCCGCCTCGTGCAGGGCGTTCAGCAGCGTTCCGTCTAAGTCACTCGCAAACATCTTGATCATGGGCATGCCTCTCCTTCGTCTGCACGATATTGTAGACGAGAACGGGCGCGTCCCAAGAGAGGCACGCCCGTCAGGCGAAAGATTGTCCTACACCGCGGCGGGGCCGTGTTCGCCGGTACGGATGCGGATAACTTCTTCGACCGGCTCGACCCAGATCTTGCCGTCTCCAACGGCACCGGTGCGAGCAGCATTGCAGATAATCTCGACAATTCCGTCGACATGCTCATCGGCGCAAATGAGCGTGAACTGCACCTTAGGGATCGTGTTGACAAGCAACTCGTTGCCGCGCACGTATTCCTTCCAGCCATGCTGCGCGCCGCAGCCCTGCACCTGGTTGATAGTCATACCGCGAACATCAGCAGCAAACAGCGCATCTTTAAGAACCTCAAGCTTTTCCTGGCGCACGATAGCCGTGATCTTTTTCATAATGAATTCCTCTCTTTAATAAAAGAAATTGATTGTCCTTCACATGACATGGGTTTTCCAGGTGCCCGAGATTGCCCCGAAAGAGGAGCGCCGCGTACTTCGGTACGCAAGCGACGGTTTGAGGGGCAAGGTCGGGTGCCTGGGAAAGCCGTGCCGCTAGTCAAGTCCCGAGAAGGAGGGATACGCGCTCTCGCCGTGCTGACTCGCATCCAGGCCCAGCGCCTCGTCGGCCTCGTCCACGCGCAGGCTGCCGTGGAACAGCGCCTTGACCACCGCGGCGATCACCAAATCGAGTACCAGTACAATAGCGACCGTCACCACAATGCCCAAAATCTGCGAGATGAGCAGCGACACGTCGCCCGTGTAGAACAGGCCGCCCTTACCAGTCCACGAGAGCTCCGGCACGCAGAACAGGCCCGTGAGCACACCGCCCAAGATGCCGCCGATGCCGTGGCAACCGAACGCGTCGAGCGCATCGTCGTAGCCAAATTTGGTCTTAAGATGGCTGATAGCCAGGTAGCAGACAGGCGATACGATCAGGCCCATGACCAGCGCTGCCCACGGCTCGACAAAGCCTGCCCCGGGCGTGACTACCACAAGACCCGCAACCAGACCGGTGCTGGCACCCACCAGCGTGGGGCGGCCGGTATGCACGCGCTCGACGGCAAGCCACGAAACCATGCCCGCCGCGCTGGCCGTCACGGTGTTGAGGATGGCAAGTGCCGCCACGGCGTCGGCCTTAAACTCGCTGCCGCCGTTAAAGCCAAACCAGCCAAACCAAAGCAGGCCGGCGCCCAGCGCCACAAACGGCACGTTATGTGGACGGTAGCTCACCATGCCAAAGCCACGACGACGGCCAAGCATTAAGCAGAGGATCAGGCCGGTAAGACCGGACGAAATGTGCACCACGTCGCCGCCGGCAAAGTCGAGTGCGCCGATAATGTCACCGATAAAGGAGCCATCGCCGCCCCAAACCATGTGGGCAAGCGGCGCATAGACCACAAGCAGCCAAATGCCCAGGAAGGCCGTCATGGCACCAAACTTGACGCGGCCGGCCAGGCTGCCCGTGACGATAGCAGCCGTGATCATGGCAAATGCCATCTGGAAGGCGATGTTGATGATCTGGGGGTAGGCGGCGCCGTCCGCGGCGTTGCCCTCGGCCGCCTGCAGCACCTGGTTGAGCACCGGCAGGCACAGCAGCTGGTCAAGGCCTCCAATAAACGGACTCGAACCGTCGCCGCCATAGGCCAGAGACCAGCCGGCAACAATCCACAGCACACCAACCAGACCAATGGCGCCAAAGCACATGAGCATGGTGTTGATGACATTTTTGCGCCTGGACAGGCCGCCATAGAAAAACGCCAGACCCGGTGTCATTAAAAACACGAGCATGGTGCAGATGAGCATAAACGTTGTCGATCCCGTATCGTACATTCGCTCCCCCTTGGTCGTATGAACGTTGTCGGCGCCCATAATGCTGCCGAGGGACAACTGGTGTAGACCAGACACGGCGTTGTTAAACGCAGCGTTGTCGAATGGAAACGGTGCCGCAATCTTGGAAACGGCGCGGCAACGGGCGCGAAACCAACGGGAAATACGCGAGCAAGGAAGCCTTGAGCGCGCCCGTCCCGGCTAGTGGCGGAACAGCTCGCGGGCTCGATCGCGGAGATTAGTTGCTCGAATGACACCTTCGTAGCGATTGATGCGCAGACGCGGGAAGGCGTTAAAGAAGCGTAGGTCGCGGCGGCTGAGCGACACGCTTGGCACCGGACGGCTCATGCGCTTGCCGGCAAGGCGACGACTGAGCGACGGACGCGGCATGTTCGGCGCGGCATCGGCCACGCGGCGGGCAGCGAGCGCCAGGCCGCGAGCACCATCCGCGATAAACGTCGGCATCAAAGCCTTCTCGCGCAGGGCATCGAGCGCGGCGTCACCCAGCTCGGCCAGCCACGCGTTAACGGCACGGCTACGGATGTGCGTCTGTGCCACCGAGTCAATCGTAGAATCGGGAATACGTTCGAGCATTGAGTCCGAGGCATCGGCAAGCGACTCATTGATGCGGTCGGCAAGGTCGGCCCGGACGCGCTCCAGCTGATCAGACAGACGCCGCCAGCTCGCCAACGAGCACACCGCGTCGACCATCATCGCGACCGCGACGATAAAGGCGGACAGTCGCACAATCAGCACCGGCAGATGGCCAAGCAGCCCCAGCAATGCCGGCTCCACTAAACGGCAAATACACAACGCACCCAAGCCAAACGCGCAGGCCCAGTACAGACAGATGCGTCCGTGCAGGTTAAACGGCAGGTGCGAGTAATCCCAAAAGCGAGCGCCCGTTGTTTTTTCCAACAGCACGCCCACGCTGTACTCAATCACGCTGCATACGAGCGCTGCAGCGACAAACTGGCTCGAGGCATCCGGAATCCCGCGCAACAGCAGCCAGCAGGCAATGCCGCCCACACCATAGATGGGACAACACGGCCCCAGCAAAAAGCCACTGTTGGCAAATCGTCCGTGATTGAGCATGGCGCATACTGTCGACTCCCATGCCCAACCGCAAAACCCGTAAAAGGCAAACGAGAGCACCAGTGCCGAGAGTGGGCAGGCGGCAAGCGTCGCGCCGTCAAATGCCATGTCGATCGCGGTCCCCACCGTCTACCCTCTCCTCTTCTCGCTCGAATCTTTGCTCGAGCCGTCGCTCGAGCCCTCGCTCAAATCGTTCGCGCCGTCTTTGCGCGGCAGGCGGCCGGCGACCGTCTCACGCAGAGCACACCATTTATCCGCCAGGCAAACAATCCACGCCTCGCGACACGTCGGCGGCACCGGCACCAGCGGAAACATATGCCGCACGATAATATTCCGCTCGCGCGGCGTCAGCTCAAAATCTTCCTCGGCACGCGCCAGAGCAAAAAATGGATGCCGGAATCCGTGCAGTCGATGGCTCGGGTCGGGATCGTGCCAGTCATAGAGAAAATAATCGTGCAACAGGGCTCCGCGCAGCAGCGAGGCACGGTCGACCGAAACACCGACGCGGCCCAGGCGCTCGGCAAAAGACAGGCTCGCCCGCGCCACCGAGGTCACATGCGCATAGACCGTCACGTCGCCATGCTGGATAAACTCGCGCGTCAGGTCCAAGCGGCCCGCCTGGGCGAGCTGGCGGGCGGCATCGTCGACCTCGTGCGCGATTTTCTCGGCACGAACGGCATCGGACATGCTGCCTCCTTCCAGCGGCTCACGGCGGCAAGCCACGGCCTGCACGTATTGAAAAAATCATCATCGAATCTATCAGTATGGCATCGGACAAAACGTTTTGCCCCACCAGTTGTCGAATTACCGCGCCGCCGTCACATATCAAACGCCAAAATGTGCGAGACTGTCTTGTGCAATTGTGTCGGCCGAGGGAGCGCCGGCGCTCGATTCGCATGGAGTAACCCACAACGATGCTGCTTACGCAAACGACAACGCCCGAGGACGTCAAGGCTCTCGACCGCGCCGAGCTTCCGCTGCTCTGCGGCGAGATTCGCCACGCCATCCTCGAAAGCTCCGCCGCCGTCGGCGGGCACGTTGCCCCCAACCTGGGCGTCGTTGAGCTTACGGTCGCGCTCCATCGCGTGTTTAACTCCCCTATCGACAAGATTCTCTTTGACGTTTCGCACCAGACCTACGCCCACAAGGCGCTGACTGGGCGCGCGTACACTTATATCGATCCGAAGCGCTTTGGCGAGGCCTCTGGCTTTGCCAATCCCGACGAGTCCGAGCACGACCTGTTCGCCATGGGCCATACCTCCACGTCGGTGAGCCTGGGCTGCGGCCTGGCGCACGCTCGTGACCTGGCGGGCGATGCGTACAACGTCATCACCATCATTGGCGACGGCTCGCTTTCGGGCGGCCTGGCGTTTGAGGGCTTCAACAATGCCGCCGAACTCGACAGCAACCTGATCATCATCGTCAACGATAACGACCAGTCCATCGCCGAGAACCACGGTGGCCTCTATCGCAATCTGGCCGAGCTGCGCACCAGCAACGGCACCTGTGAGCGCAACGTTTTCCGCGCGATGGGGCTCGACTACCGCTATCTGGACGCCGGTAACGATGTGTTGGCCCTCGTCGACGCGCTGCAGGAGCTGCGCGATATCGATCATCCCATCGTGCTGCACGTCTCCACCGCCAAGGGCAAGGGCTTTGAGCCGGCCCAAAACGACCCCGAGCGCTGGCACCACGTGGGTCCGTTTGACATGGCGACCGGCCGCAAGCTCTGCCCGGGCCATCCAAGCGAGCCTGCGCCGCGCACCTATGCTGACATTACGGGCGAGGCGCTCAGCGCCGCCATCGAGCGCGATCCACAGGTCGTTGGCATCACGGCCGCCACGCCCTACATCATGGGCTTTACACCCGAGCTTCGCGCTGCCGCCGGCAAACAGTTCGTCGATGTGGGCATTGCCGAGGAGCACGCCGTGACCTTTGCCACCGCGCTTGCGCGCTCGGGCGCCAAGCCAGTCTTTGGTGTGTACGGTACGTTTTTGCAGCGCGCCTACGACGAGCTGTGGCACGACCTATGCCTCAACGACGCCCCCGCAACCATTTTGGTGTTTGGTGCGTCAATCTTTGGCACCACGTCCGAGACGCATCTTTCGTTCTTTGATATTTCCATGTTGGGCGGTCTTCCCAACATGCGCTATCTGGCACCGGCCTGCATGGAGGAATATCTGTCCATGCTGAGCTGGTCGCTCGACCACCGCGAGCATCCCGTGGCAATCCGCGTACCGGGCATCGGCCTGGTAAGCCGCCCCGACCTTGCGCCCGCCGAAGACACCGACTACAGCGCCGTTCGCTACAACGTGGTGCGTCAGGGCCGCGACGTTGCCGTGCTCGCGCTTGGCGATTTCTTTGAGCTGGGCGAGCGCGTGGCAAACCGCTTGGCTGCCGAGTACGGTATCGAGGCCACGCTCGTCAACCCGCGCTTTGCAACCGAGCTCGACCACGAGTTCCTCGACAGCCTTGCCGCCAAGCATCGCGTTGTCGTCACCCTCGAGGACGGCATCTTGGACGGCGGTTGGGGCGAGCGCGTGGCGTGCTACTTGGCCTGCACACCAGTGCGCACGCGCACCTTCGGCATTGCCAAGGGCTTCCCCGACCGCTACGACCCCAACGAGCTGCTCGCTCAGAACGGCATGACGGTCGAGAACATGGCCGCCGAAGCCGCGAGGCTACTCAACGAGTAAGAAAACCTCCGCAAGGAAAGCACCCCTGCGGAGGTTTTATTTTCGCGACGCGATTATCTCAATCTGTAACAGATAGGGACCTTTTGACCGTCCAGATGTTACAGATTGAGACAAAGCAGCAAGGCTTGCCGCCGCACCGGCCAGAACCACCACAAAGGTGCCTGTCCCTTTTTGGTAGATACAATAACCCATAAGGTAAGTATGTTTCTGAGTTATTTCGTGTTGACCCATTTGAGCGCGATAGGGTATAACTCTACTCAACCGCTAGGGATTTTATTGAGAAAGGTGTTCTACCATGAGCAAGAACCTCTCCCAGCAGGTCGTTCTCGACCGCCGCGGCTTCGTCGCCGCCACCTTCGCAACCGTCGCCGGCCTTGGTCTTGCCGGCTGCTCCGACACCAGCGCCGAGGCCGACAAGGGTTCCGCCGCCGACTCCTCCAAGAGCTCCGAAGATACCGAGGCTTCCACCACGCTCGACGCCAAGGCGTTCGACAAGCTCGTCGACAACGGCCCCAAGGCCGATGACGACGCCATCGCCGCCAGCACCTGGGCGACGGCCGTCAAGGACGCCGGCGTCTTTAAGATCGGTGGCGTTCAGACCTCCACGCTCTTCTCCCTCCTCAACGAGAAAGACGGTCAGACCCGCGGCTTCGATGCCGGTATCGCACAGCTCCTGTCCAACTACATTCTGGGCGAGAACAAGGTCGAGATCACCCAGGTGACCTCGGACACGCGCGAGTCCGTCCTGCAGAACGGCCAGGTCGACGCCGTCTTTGCCACCTACACCATCACCGACGAGCGCAAGAAGCTCGTCTCCTTTGCCGGTCCCTACTACTACACCCAGCAGGCTATCCTGGTGCTCGCCGATAACGACGACATCAAGAGCGTCGACGACCTGGCCGACAAGAACGTCGCCGTCCAGTCTGGCTCCAACGGCCCCGCCATCCTGGAGGAGTTCGCCCCCAAGGCCAGCCAGCAGGAGTTCAAGACCGACGAGGAGGCCCGCCAGGCACTCCAGCAGGGCCGCGTTGACGCCTACGTCATCGATAACAACATGCAGCAGAGCGCCTTGGTCCGCGAGCCCGGTAAATACAAGATCGCCGGCAAGCCCTTCGGCAGCAAGGAGCCCTATGGCATCGGTCTGCCGCTCGATTCCGACGGCGTCACCTTTGTCAACGACTTCCTTAAGAAGATCGAGGACGACGGCACCTGGACTGAGCTGTGGCAGATCTGCATCGGCGACCGTACGGGCGACACCAATGTTCCCGAGCTGCCCGAGATCGGTGCCTAGTCAGCGAGCCTGGTAACGGCCGCAACGAAACCATACGGAAACGCATGATGCGCTTTATTGCGGTAAACTGTTTCCTCACTGAGTTGTCGGGGCTTCCGTACACACGGGAGCCCCTTTCCTTACCGGCGGGAGGTCCGCATGAGTCTCTCCGAACTCTGGTCGCTCTATGGCCAGAACTATATCGACGCGCTGCTAGCAACCTGGGGCATGACGCTTGAGTCGTTTGCCATCGCCATGGTGCTGGCCGTCGCCGTCACCGTGATGCGCGTGTCGCCGCTCAAGCCGCTGCGCGTCTTTGGCGACCTGTATGTCCAGGTCTTCCGTAACATCCCCGGCATCGCGCTGCTCATCATCGTCGTCTATGCGCTGCCGCCGCTCAAGGTCGTTCTGCCCTACCGCACCTGCGTTATCGTCGCCACGGTCCTTTTGGGCTCGGCCTTTGGCTCCGAAAACTTTATGAGCGGTATCAACACCGTCGGCGTCGGCCAGGTCGAAGCCGCACGTTCGCTCGGCATGAGCTTTAACCGCATCCTCGCCAAAATCGTGATTCCGCAGGCACTGCGCTCAAGCGTATTGCCCATGACGAACCTCTTTATCGCCGTCATGCTCACTACCGCCTTGGGCAGCCAGGTGCCGCTTAAGCCGCAAGAGCTTACCGGCGTGGTGAGCTACATCAACACGCGCTCGCTCGGCGGCGTCGCCGCGTTCTTTATCTCGGCGCTCGGCTACCTGGGCACGGCCTTTGTGGTGAGCCACATTGGCAACTACATCGATAAGAAGGTGAGGATCCTCCGATGAGCAAGCACTCCTCCCCTGCGCTTACCATGCGCGATGCGCTCTACGAGGCTCCCGGCCCCAAGATGCGCGCCAAGATTCGCATCGGCACCGCCATCTCACTCGTCGCCGTCGCCGCGCTCGTCGCCCTGGTACTGCAGCGCTTTTATGTGACCGGCCAGCTTTCGGTCCACTATTGGTATTTCTTTACGCACCTCACCACCTGGAAGTTCTTGCTTGCCGGCTTTGAGGGCACCGTTAAAGTCGCACTCACCGCTGGCGCCATCGCGCTGGTGCTGGGCTTAGCCCTTATGCTCGGCCGCACCAGCGACATTAAGCCGCTGCAGCTGGTCTGCCGCGTGCTTACCGACTTCTTCCGCGGTGTGCCGAGCCTGCTGTTTATCTACTTCTTCTTTTTAGTGCTGCCCCAGTACAAGATCGCGCTACCGTCGTTTTGGATGCTCACGCTTCCCGTCGCACTCGCCGCAGCCGGCGTACTTGCCGAGATCTTCCGCGCCGGCGTCAACGCCGTACCGCGCGGGCAGGTCGAGGCGGCCCAGGCGCTCGGTCTCTCCAAGGCTAAAACCACCTTTAAAATCGTATTGCCCCAAGCGATTCGGTTTATTATTCCGTCGTTGATCTCACAACTTGTAGTCGTGGTCAAGGACACCACCGTCGCCTATGTGGTGAGCTATCCCGACCTGATGCAAAATGCCCGCGTGCTCATTACCAACTACGACGCCCTCGTGTCGGTCTACCTGGTGATCGCAGTCATCTACATCCTCATCAACGTCGCGATCAACAAGGCCGCTGTCTATGTTTCGCACAAGACCGGCGCGACCATCATCCGCTAACGCTTTACCATTTCGAGTCATAAGGAGCCGAGCACCATGGCACAGAGCACCTCTTCCACCGGCAATCAGCCGCTGATCGAGCTCAGACACGTCGATAAGCACTATGGCGATCTGCACGTCCTCAACGACATCAATCTCTCGGTCGACCGCGGCGAGGTCGTCGTTGTGATCGGCCCCTCGGGCTCGGGCAAGTCGACCATGTGCCGCACCATCAACCGCCTGGAAACCATCGACTCGGGCGAGATCCTCATCGAGGGCGAGCCCCTGCCGCAAGAAGGCAAGGATCTTGCCCGCATGCGCGCCGAACTGGGCATGGTGTTTCAGCAGTTCAACCTGTTCGCACATATGACGGTGCTGCAGAACGTCATGCTGGGACCGGTCGATGTGCTGGGTGTCTCCAAGGACGAGGCCCGCGAGCGCGCCATGGACCTGCTGAGCCGCGTGGGCG
>OIWM01003521.1_pt1 | contig 11202 bp, 9 predicted proteins | sample 1587451 | NCBI WGS metagenome assembly OIWM01 (sample SAMEA3888907, study PRJEB22519) | human gut metagenome | biome: human gut; feature: human-associated habitat; material: faeces | place: Denmark | collected 2011
CGCAGTGGGTCTCGTTTGAGAGCTTGTCAAAAATACTTTTTTGACAAGCTCAAAGGCAGGGGCGTTTGCCCCTGCCTTTTTGCGTATATTCGGTTTATTCCTCCGTATCGGAGATCAGGCCGTAGCCGCCGTTCTTGCGGCGGTAGACGACCGAAAAGGCATCCGCGTCTTCGCTGTTGAGGAAGGCATAGAACTCATGCTCCAGCAGGTTCATCTGCAGGATGGCCTCCTGCGGCGTCATCGGCTTGATGGAGAAGCGCTTGGTGCGGACGATGGTGAAATCGCCGCTTTCCTCTTCTTCGTCCACGGGGCCGACACCGGTATCCGTCCACTCGATCGGGCCGGCCTTGAGCTTCTTCTCAAGACGGGTCTTGTTCTTGCGGATCTGGCGCTCGATGGACGCGCAGGCGGAGTCAATGGACGCGAACATATCCCCGGTCGTCTCGCTCACCCGGTAGAACATACCGTTGTTTTTGAGAGTGACCTCGGCGGTGTAGCGACCGCGTTCGCGGCTGAAGGTGATGAAGGCTTCGCTGTCCCCGCTGCGGAAAAGGCGTTCGATCTTGCCGACCTTTTTCTCGGCGTAGGCGCGGAGTTCCTCGCTGACTTCCAGCTTCTTGCCCGTGATGGTGAATTTCATTCCATCCAACTCCTTTCGTGGTTGTGAGCATATTATACCACACAAAAAGGAATTTGCATAGACAAATTGTTAATTCTGTCCGACTTTCTTCTTTGCCGCGAGACGCTGGAAGAATTTCACGATCTCCACGATCGGGATAACGAGGAAACCCATGCCGATAGCGATGATATACTCATTAAATTCCACACTGGTGAAATCGAACGCCGCGGCGATGAACGGCACCTCGCACACGAGCGTCGTCAGAAGCAGCGCCGCGAAAGACGAGACGAGCAGCGCCCAGTTGCGCGAGCCCATCGTGAAGAGACTGCCGCGCTGCGAACGCATGTTCAGGCTGTGGAAAATTTCCGCCATGGACATGGTGAGGAACGCCATGGTCGTGCCGTCGGGGCTCAGGCCGTTTGCCGGGATCTCCCACACACCGGATTCCATGAAGTGGCCGATGAAATAGGAAGCGAGCACGAGCACCGATACCATCAGACCCTGATAGGCGATATCCCCGCCCATGCCGCCGGCGAAGATGCCGGCCTTCGCGCTGCGCGGGCGGCGCTGCATGATGTCCTTCTCGGCGTTTTCCATGCCGAGCGCGAGCGCCGGGAAGCAGTCGGTCACAAGGTTGATCCAGAGCAGGTGCACCGGCTCGAGGATCGTGAAGCCCAGGAGCGTGGCGACGAAGATGCTGATGACCTCGCTCATGTTCGAGCCGAGCAGGAACTGGATGGCCTTGCGGATGTTGTCGTAAATGCGGCGGCCTTCCTCGACCGCGCCGACGATCGTGGCGAAGTTGTCGTCCGCGAGCACCATGTCGGCCACGTTTTTCGTCACGTCCGTACCGGTGATGCCCATGCCGACGCCGATGTCGGCGGACTTGATGGAGGGCGCGTCGTTCACGCCGTCGCCGGTCATGGCGGTGACGTACCCGGCATTGCGCCAGACGTTGACGATACGCGTTTTGTGCTCGGGCTGCACGCGGGCGTAAACGGAAATTTCCTTAAAGACCTTCGCGAACTCCTCGTCGCTCATCTCGCTGAGCTGCGAGCCGGTGATGGCGCGGGTATCGTCCGTGAGAATGCCGAGATCGCGCGCGATGGCAACGGCGGTGTCGATATGGTCGCCGGTGATCATGATCGGGCGGATGCCGGCCTCGCGGCATTCGCGGATCGCGCCGTAGACCTCCGGGCGGCAGGGGTCGATCATGCCGAGGAAGCCGATGAACACGAGATCGTGCTCAAGCGTTTCGGCCTCGTAATCCGCCGGAACGCCGTCCCAGGGGCGGAACGCCGCGCCGAGAACGCGCAGTGCGCGGTCGGCAAACTCCTTGGCATGGCGGCGGACGTTCTCCTTATATTCCTCCGTGATCGGGAGGATCTTGCCCTCGTACCAGTAGCCGGAGCAGCGCTCGAGCAGCATTTCCGTCGCGCCCTTGGTGTACTGCACGGTCCTGCCGTTCTCGTTGTGGACGGTGGACATCATTTTGCGGCCGGAATCGAACGGCGCTTCGCCGATGCGGGGGAATTTCTCGTCCAGCTCATCCTTGTAGAGCCGGAGATCGTGCGCGTGGTTGACGAGCGCGGCCTCTGTCGGCTCGCCCTCGGCGGAGTGCATGCCGAGACCTCGCTTCGCGTCGCTGCAGAGCGCCATGGCCTTGGCGAGCAGGACGGGGTCGTCCGTCCATGTGTCGGTGACGGTCATGCGGTTCTGCGTGAGCGTGCCGGTCTTGTCCGAGCAGATGATCTGCGCGCAGCCGAGCGTTTCGACCGCCGTCAGACGGCGGATGATCGCGTTGCGGCGGGACATGTTCGTAACGCCGATGGAAAGAACGACCGTGACGACCGCGGCGAGACCCTCCGGGATGGCAGCCACGGCGAGCGAGACCGCGATCATAAAGGAGTTGAGAATGACTTCAAAGCTGAAGCCGCCCGCGCGCAGGAGCTGCACCGCGAAAATGATGACGCAGATGCCGAGCACGAGCCAGGTGAGGATCTTTGAGAGCTGGCTGAGCTTGATCTGCAGCGGGGTCTGGCCCTGCTCGGCATTGGAGAGGGCGTCCGCGATCTTGCCCATCTCGGTGTCCATGCCGGTGGCGGTGATGACGGCGGTGCCGCGGCCGTAAACGACCGTGGAGCCCATATACACCATGTTCTTGCGGTCGCCGAGCGGGACATCCTTCGTGTCGGGCGCAAGGTTGATGATGTCGATAAACTTGCTCACGGGGACGCTCTCGCCGGTGAGGGCGGCTTCCTCGATCTTCATGCTGGCGCTCGTGAGAATGCGGCCGTCCGCCGGGATCGCGTCGCCGGCCTCGAGGATCACCACGTCGCCCACGACGAGATCCTCGCTGTGGATGGTGACCATCTTCCCGTCGCGCAGCACCTTGGATGTGGCGGCGGACATCTGCTGCAGGGCTTCGATGGCCTTTTCCGCCTTGCTCTCCTGATAGACGCCGAGCACCGCGTTGATGATGACGACGGCGAGGATGATGATGACGTCGGCAAAGCTCTCACCCTGCACAACGGCCAGCACGCCGCTGATCGCCGCGGCGACGAGCAGGATGATGATCATCGGGTCGCCCATCTGCTGGAAGAACCGCTTGATGAGCGAGTCCTTCTTGCCCTCGGCCAGCTTGTTTTTGCCGTAGGCCGCGAGACGTTTTTCCGCCTCGGCGCTTGTGAGACCTTCGGATGTGCTGTCCACGTCGCGCAGTACGGCTTCGGCTTCTTCGCAATAGAATCTCAAAGAAAACCCCTCCTTGATGAATGTTCGGATGTGTTTTTCAAATGATGAAAAGACCCGCGGACAGAAGCGATAACACGGTTCTGTCCGCGGGTCTGGTCATTTCATGCAAACCAGGCGGTAGACCCGCCGAGTACTGTTGATTTGCAGCCGCGCATGGCGGCAGACTACTCCCCCTCGGAGTGCCTGTATTCTATCGTGGAAACGGCGCGCTGTCAAGGGACAGAAAGCCGGTTTCCGCCGAAAAATTCGGCTTCGGCGGCGTCGTGGGTGACAAGTAAAACGGTTTTGTCATCGGAGACGGCGCGCACCGCGTCCATGGCGGCGCGGCGGTTTGCCTCGTCCAGCCCCTTGAACGGCTCATCGAGCGCAAGCAGATCAGACTCCGCGCAGAGAGCGCGCGCGAGCGCGCACCGCCGCCGCATCCCGCCGGAGAGCTCCGCGGCGGGAACGGCAAGACTCTCGCCAAGGCCGAGCCGCGCCAGTAGATCGCGCGCCTCGCGCTCCTTTTTTCGTCCGGCGGTGAGCAGAACGTTTTCGAGCGCCGTGAGCTGCGGGCAGAGCCGATCCTCCTGAAATACCGCGGCGCGGCGCGCCGGAACACCGGCGATCTCGCCTCCGTCCGGCGTTTCAAGACCGAGGATGAGCCGCAGCAGCGTCGTTTTCCCGCCGCCGGAAACGCCGGTGATGACGGTCGTTTCGCCGAGCGGGAGCCTGGCCGAAAAATTGCGGAAAACGACCGTTTCGCCGTAGCTTTTTGAAAGATTTGTTATCAAAATGGCGTTCGTCATACCGCGTGCTCCAGAGCGTCAAAGATTTTACCGAGAAGAAAGAGAAATACGCGCTCAAAAAGAGCGCTCACCGCGACGATCACGACCGTCCACGCGAAAAGATCGGCGATCTCCAGATACGCTTTGGCGTCGTAGAGCTTGCCGCCGACGCTTCGCGCCACAACGCCGATGACCTCCGCCGCGACGCCCGCTTTCCAGCAGAGCCCGAGCGCGACGCGGCAGCCCGCGAACAGGGCGGGGCGCAGCGCCGGAAGGAAAATGCACCGGACGCGCCGGCCCGGAGAGAGACGGAACACGTCCGCCATTTCCAGAAGGTTTCTGTCGGCGGCGCGGATACCCTGCAGCAGATTTGTATACAATACCGGAAAGACCATCAAAAAGGCGATAAACGTCGAAAGCCGCCGCGCCGAGAGCCACAGAAACGCGATCACGATGAACGACGCGACCGGCACCGACTGGATCGCAGCGACGTAGGGCCGCAGCAGTGTTTCGATAAACGGCACGGCGGCGGCAAGCGCTGCGAGGATTGCCGCGAGTGCAAGAGCGATCAGAAAGCCGAGCGCGATGCGCGAAAACGTAAAGCCGAGCGTTGCCCAGAAGTCCGCCGTGAGAAGGAGCTCGCCGAGCCGCCGCGCGACCGCGACGGGCGTTACGAGCAAAAGATCGTTTCCGAGCGCCGCCGCGCCCGCCTGCCAGACGCAAAGCGCGAGAGCCGCGGCGAAAAATCTCGCCGCGGCGCCGTTGGGATGAAGTTTTTTCGTGCCCTTACGCACCGAACCAGAAATCCTCGCCCGGCAGCGCGCCGCCGACGGCGGAAGAGTTGAGCGCGAAGAGCGTTTCCAGCGTACCGGTGGCCGCGGCGATCATCTCTTCACCGGTGAGGCAGACAAGATGGCAGTTCGGGATGGCCTTCGCGGCGATGGGGGCCTTGACGATGTTGAGCGCGCCGCAGATTTCGCCGGCGTCCGCGGGATTGGCGTTGACCCAATCGACGCTCTCCGCCATCTCCGCGAGGAACGCCTCGACCGCCTCGGGGTGCGCCTCGGCAAACTCGGTGCGGACAACGACGCCCGCCGTCACGCAGCGGCTGCCGTTATCGAGCGCGTCCCATGCCTCGGAAAGGCTCACCGCGGCGCGGAAGCCCTCGCCGAGCTGCGCGGCAGCGGCGGTGACATAGGGCTGCGGCAGCATCGCAATGCCGCCGTTTTCGGCCTTGAGGAGCGCGACGACCTCGCTCGGCTCGCTCTTCCATTCCACGGTCACGTCGGTGTCGAGATCGAGCCCGTTCTCGGCGAGCAGATACCGCAGGAAATATTCCGGCGTGCTGCCCTTGCCGGTCGCGTAGATCGTTTTTCCCTTGAGATCGGCGAGAGACTGCACGGTCTCGCCGTTGAACTCCGTGATATACAGCACGCCCAGCACGCCCACGGCGCAGAGCTTCACGCCGCCGGAGGTCTTATTATAAAGTACGCTCGCAAGATTGAGCGGCACCGCGGCGATGTCCACGCTGCCCTGCAGAAGCTGCGGCGTCAGCTCGTCCGCCGCGCCGTAGAGCGCGTATTCGTAGCTGTTCGCCGCCGTGCCGGCGTCGGCGTCCGAAAAGATCTTCGCCATGCCCATGGCTGTGGGGCCGGTGAGCGCGGCAAGGCGTACCGTGACGGCCTCGGCCGCCTCTTCCGCTGCCGCGACCGGCGCTTCGGTCGGCTCCGCCGGGGCTTCCGTGGCCTCAACGGGCGCTTCCGCGGCGGGTGCGCCGCAGGCGGCAAGAGAGAAGAGGAGCGCCAGCGCAAGGGCGAGCGCGGTAAGTTTTTTGATTTTCATAGATCGGGTTCCTCCGCTTTTGACATTTCGCTGACAGTATAGTATAGTATACCCGAATTGTAAGTTGCTGCGGCAACAAAGCGGGGTGAGACGCACGACAGATACGGAAAGATCGGCGCTTTTGCGCTGCCCGCTGTTCGCGCACATCGCGCCCAAAGACGTTTTTGCGTTGATAGAATGCCTGGGCGCGGCCGAGCGTCGGTATGAGCGCAGCGAGGCGCTCTGGCTCACGGGCGACGCGGTGAGCGCGTGCGCGGTGGTCCTCTCGGGCGGCGTGCGGGCGGAGAGCCTTCTGCCCTCCGGCGAGCGGAGCCTCACGGCGGTGCACGGCCCCGGCGCGCTCGTCGGCGACGTGCTCATGGCGACGCGCGACAAGAAAAGCCCTGTGGACGTGATCGCCGCGCAGAATACCGCGGCGCTTTTCCTGCCGTACCGGGCGATGATGGCGTCGTGCGCGCACGCGTGCGAGCACCACGCGCTGCTGCGGGAAAACCTGCTCGCGGAGATCGCGGAAAAGTACTGGCGGCTGCGCCGCCGGGCGGAATATCTCGCGCGGCATTCGCTCCGGGCGCGGATCGCGGCGTTTCTTCTTGACGCCGCCGCGGACGCCGGGGGGAACACGTTCTCGCTCGGCATGCGCCGGGAGGACCTTGCCGCCTATCTCGGCGCGAACCGGAGTGCCCTCTGCCGTGAGCTTTCGCGGCTGCGCGCCGAGGGCTGGATCGACTGCTGCCGCGACAGTGTGCGGCTCATCAATACCGCCGCGCTCGCAAAGAGCGCCGCGGCGGAGAATCGGAGCGGAGAAAAATGAACGAAACAGAAAACCAGAAAGAGAACTTTCGGCAGCGCTGCGCCGTCTTACAGGATGAAAACGCTTCGGAGGGGTTTACGGTTCCAATGGAAGAAACGGCAACGAAAAAACGGGGAAACAAAAAAACGCGCATAGCGCTCGTGATCGCGCTCTCGCTCGTGCTGCTCGCGGTCATCGCGCTCGGCGGCGTATCGGTGTATTACCGCTCGGCGTTTCTGCCGGGCACGGTCATCAACGGGTACGACTGCGGCGGCGTGTCCGAAGCGGGGGCGGCGGAGTTTCTGCTCGGCACGGCAAAGTCGCACACGGCGCAGCTGCGCGACGCGCAGGGCGATGCCGTCGTCGCGCTGCCGCTCGAGAGCTTCGTGGACACCGACGGCTTCACCGCCGCGTTGGAGGAGTATTTTGACACGCAGCATGCCGAGGCCGGTCTCTTCGGCTGGATGACGAAGGGCGAGCGGAGTCTGGAGACGGACGTTTACGCCGTTTCGGACACCGCCGCGGCGAGCGAGCTCCTCTCCCGTGTGCTCTATGACGAAACGCCCCGGCAGGCGCCGGTGGACGCGCGCATCGTTCTCGACGAGGACGGCTACACGGTCGATCCCGGTTCAAAGGGCAATCTCGTAAATCTTGCAAACTGCGTTTCCGCCATTGCGGAGCAGCTGCCCGCGGTGCGCGATCTGCGCGAGGAAAGCCCCGTGATCGAGGCGAAAAACGCCGTCATCCGGCAGAACGTTACAGCGGAGAGCCCGGAGCTTCTCGCGCAGCGCGCCGCGATCGACGCCTATCTCGCCACGGAAGTGACGCTTGATTTTCAGGACGGGAACACCTATACGCTCACGCCGCAGGATATCTGGCGCATGAGCGATGTGACGCTCTCGGACGCCGAGGGGCAGACGGTGTGCGCCCCGGTGCCGGAGAAGGTAAAGGCGCTTTCGGACGCGCTCGCGGACGAATACGCGCTCGACGGCGTTTACGCCAAATTCCACAACGCCGAAAAGACCCGCCCGTATATCTACTACCGCGTCGGCGATACCGGCTGGATCCTCGACCGTGACGCGCTCGCTTCCGACATCGCCGCGGCGCTGGAGACCGAAACCGACGCGACCGTTACGCCGAGTTACGATACCTCGTGGTACTGGAAGCAGGAGTACTGGTTTTATAATTTCACGGACACCTTCGTGGAGATCAGTCTGGATAACCAGTACATGTGGTACTATGTAGACGGCAAGCTGCTCGTGGAAACGCCGGTCGTCACCGGCAACATCGCCGCCGGGGACGATACGCGCCGCGGCTGCTTCCGCATTGCGAGCATGACGACGGACACCTACCTCGTCGGCCCGACGTGGAACGACCATGTGGAATACTGGATGCCGTTTGACGACCAGATCGGCCTGCACGATTCCTCGTGGCGCACCGAGTACGGCGGGGACATTTACCTGACCGACGGCTCGCACGGCTGCGTCAACACGCCGCTCGACGCCATTGCGACGATCTACAACAACATCACCGTCGGCACGCTCGTGGTCGTGTACTGATGCTTTATGCTGTGCGTTATTGCAAAACTGGATAAGCGCTCCACAGAAAAGCTGACGGCCATACAAAAGGCGGCCGCGCCCGATGCCGATGGGAAACCGCTGCACGGGCATATCACGCTCGCCGCGTATATGGGCGAAGACGAGGCCGGGTTCATGGCGTTCTGCGCCGCGCTGCTGAAAGACGTTTCACGGTTCGCGGTGAAATATACGCATCTCGCGGTATTGGAAGAAACGTCCATCGTGGCGGCGCTCGCGGAGAAGACCGGCACGCTCGCAGCGCTCCACCGGCGCATCGCGGAGGTCTATGGCAGCAGTCTGAACGAATGGACCGGCTCAGACGAAGTGTGGCTGCCGCATACAACGCTGCTGTATGATCCGAAGGCGGATCTGCCTGCCGTGTGCCGCAAAATGGCGGCGGACTTCGCGCCGTTCACCGCCGGGATCGTGGGCATAGAGTTTTCGCGCGTCACGCCGCCGGGCTATGAGATCCTGGGCCGCGCCGACCTGCGCGATTGACGAACGGAATAAAGAAAAACAAACGCCGGAGCGCGGCATTGCCGCGCTCCGGCGCTTTCTGCACGGAGAGAGAAAAATCTCGATTACCAGTGCGCCCGATCCGCCCGGCAGCGGATGACTGTACGCGTCTGCACCCTTCACGGGTTGGGACGCAGAAGAGTGTGAATGCATATACACCCTCCGTTAATTTTTCTTGATATCGTGTAAAGAAAATGCTAAAGTATTTTTGCACAAGGCAGAAATACTGCGCGCCGCGCCGGCCTGTGCCGCCGCGGCGTTTTTATCCCCAAAGGAGAGAGTCGGGATAGCCATGGAGAAAAAGAAAAGAGTCAGCTTCGGTATGTTCCTTGTGACGATCGGCATTGTGTACGGCGACATCGGCACATCGCCGCTGTACGTGATGAAATCGATCCTCAAGGGCAACGGCGGCATCGCGCACGTGAACGAGGACTTTATCCTCGGTGCGCTCTCGCTCATCATCTGGACGATCACGCTGCTCACGACCGTCAAGTATGTGCTCATCGCCATGCGCGCGGACAATAACGGCGAGGGCGGCATATTCTCGCTGTACGCGCTGGTGAAAAAGGTAGCGCCCTGGCTCATCTTCCCGGCGATGATCGGCGGCGCGGCGCTCCTTGCCGACGGCGTGCTCACCCCGGCGGTCACGGTGACGACGGCGGTGGAGGGCCTGCGAAGCATCCCGGCGATGAACCGCTTTCTCGGCAGCGGGCAGGCGCGCGTCGTCCTTATCACGCTCGTCATCATCAGCACGCTCTTCGCCGTGCAGTGGGCGGGTACGAGCAAGATCGGCAAGGCGTTCGGCCCGGTGATGCTCGTGTGGTTCTTGTTCCTCGGCATCATGGGTCTGCTGCACGTTTTCGACCGCCCCGGCGTGCTGCGCGCGTTCAATCCGGTGTACGCGGCGCGCATTTTGGTTTCGCCCTATAACAAGGCGGGCTTTATGATCCTCGGCAGCGTGTTCCTCGCCACGACCGGCGCGGAGGCGCTCTATTCCGATATGGGCCACGTCGGCCGCGGGAATATTTATGCGAGCTGGCCGTTTGTGAAGGCGTGCCTGATCCTGAACTATCTCGGTCAGGGCGCGTGGATACTGACGCACACGGCTTCCGGCACGCTCGCCGCCATTCCCGACATGAACCCGTTCTTCCAGATGCTGCCGGAGGCGCTGCGCGCCCCCGCCGTCGCGCTCGGCGCGCTCGCGGCGATCATCGCTTCGCAGGCGCTCATCACGGGCTCGTACACGCTCGTGTCCGAGGCCATCCGGCTCGATCTCATGCCGCACCTCGAGGTGCGCTACCCCTCGGACACGAAGGGGCAGATCTACATCGGCGCGGTCAACACGGTGCTGTATCTCGGCTGCGCGGCGGTAGTGCTCTATTTCCGAACGAGCGCGCGCATGGAGGCGGCTTACGGTCTCGCCATCACCGTGACGATGCTTATGACGACGCTCCTGCTCGCGGTGTATCTCTGGAACATCCGGAAAAAGCGGGCGCTCGCGGTCGGCATCGCGCTCGTGTTCGGCGCGATCGAGGCGGTGTTCTTCCTCTCGTCGCTGAGCAAATTTGCCCTCGGCGGGTATGTCGCGGTGCTCATGGCGCTCGTGCTCTTTCTCATCATGGTCGTATGGCGGCGCGGCACGCAGCTCGAGCAGGAGTACGCCACACGCCTGCCGGTCGGCGATTATCTCCCGAATCTCGATACGCTCCATAAGGATACTTCGCTCCCGCCGCTCGCGGACAACCTCGTCTTTCTCGATAAGGCCGGGGACATGGATACCATCGACCGCGACATTCTCTACTCCATCCTCGACAAGGACCTCAAGCGTGCCGCGGCGTACTGGTTCATCAGCATGAACGTCACCGACGAGCCGGACACGAGGCGCTACAGCGTCGAGACCTATGGCACGGACTACATCTTCCGCGTCCGGCTCGATCTCGGGTTCAAGTGCCACCAGCGCGTGAACGTGTACCTCCGGCAGATCGTGCGCGATCTCATCGAGGGCGGCGAGCTGCCGCCGCAGGAGCGGAAATACTCGATCTACGGCAAGTCGGACGTAGGCTCTTTTAAATTCGTTTTCCTGCACAAGGCCGTGCCGTCCAAGTCGGAGCTTTCCTTCCTTGACGAGCTGGTGCTCAACACGAAGTATGCCATTCGGCGCGTTGCCGGCTCCAAGGTGCGCTGGTACGGGCTGGACACATCCTCGCTCGTCGTGGAGACCGTGCCGTTCATCGTCGGCGGCAAAACGCCGCGCAGCAGCCGGCTGGAAAGAGTAAAATAAAAAAAGAAACCGCCCCCGCGGCTCAACCGAGCCGCGGGGGCATCACGATCTACGGA
>OIWM01003526.1_pt1 | contig 11196 bp, 7 predicted proteins | sample 1587451 | NCBI WGS metagenome assembly OIWM01 (sample SAMEA3888907, study PRJEB22519) | human gut metagenome | biome: human gut; feature: human-associated habitat; material: faeces | place: Denmark | collected 2011
GCATCCCCATCGATGCCGATCTCGTGCTGGACGTTCGTTTTCTGCCGAACCCTTATTATATAGAGGAGCTGAAGGATCTCTCCGGGCTCGACCAGCCGGTGTACGACTTTGTCATGCAGCAGCCGGACACAGCAGAATACATGCGCCTGCTCACGGCGTTTATCGATTTTCAGCTCCCGCGCTTCCGGGAAGAGGGAAAGCCGGCGCACACCGTGGCCGTCGGCTGCACCGGCGGGCGGCACCGGAGCATTTCCGTGGCGCGCGCGCTCACGGATCATCTGCTCGAGCACGGGCAGAACGCGCGGCTCGTCTGCCGCGATCTTGCGAGGGTAAACGAACAATGAAAAAACGCATTTCCCGCCGTCCGGATATGAAAATCGCCGCCATCGGCGGCGGCACCGGACTTTCCACCATGCTGCGCGGCCTGAAGCGCATTTCACCGTCCATCACCGCCATCGTCACCGTGATGGACAACGGCGGCGGCAGCGGCGTGCTCCGGCAGGAGCTCGGCATGCTCCCGCCCGGCGACATCCGCAACTGTCTGCAGGCGCTTGCAAACACCGAGCCGACGATGGAGGCCCTGCTCGCCTATCGGTTTCAGGACGGCGCGCTGCGCGGCCAGAGCTTCGGCAATCTCTTTCTCGCCGCGCTCAACGGCATGTGCGACACGTTCGACGAGGCCGTCGCGCGCATGAGCGAGGTGCTCGCCATCACCGGGCGCGTGCTGCCGGTCACGAACGAGAACGTGCAGCTCCTCGCCGATTTTGACGACGGCGTGACCGTCACGGGCGAATCGCAGATCGCCGAATACAAAAAAGACCTCACGCGGCGCATCGTGCGGGCATATCTCTCGCCGGAGCATCCGGCGGCGCTGCCCGCCTGTCTTGACGCCATCCGGGAGGCCGATCTCATCGTGCTCGGCCCCGGCAGTCTTTATACGAGCGTCATTCCGAACCTTCTCGTCTCCGGCATCCGCGAGGCGATCCACGAGTCGGACGCCGTAAAGGTCTATGTTATGAATCTTATGACGCAAAGCGGCGAGACCGCGGGGTATACCGCCGTCGATCACGTCCGCGCGCTCTTCGACCACGGTGGCGAGGGACTGTTCGACTATACGCTTGTAAACAACCTTCCCATCCCGCCCGAAGCGCAGGAGGAATATCTCCGTGAAGGGGCCGTTCCCATCACGGCGGACGAGGAAGCGCTCGCCGCGCTCGGCGTCACGGTCCGGTATGCGCCCGTGGCACTCTGGCAGAAGGCGCTCGTTCGCCACGATCCCGCCGCGCTCGCCGCGGCGCTGCGCGATCTTTATCGTGAAGCCTCCCCTACCCGCATTTACGGATAAACACACAAAGGGGTTTTTCCCATGTCCTTTTCGTCCGAAGCCAAAAACGAGCTGTGCCATGTTCCGCTCAACCGCACCTGCTGCGCGAGGGCCGAGGCCTACGGCGTGCTTTTATACTGCCACACGTTCGACCGGCGGGAGATCCGCATCATCACGGCGAACGACGCCTTTGCCCAGCGTCTGCCGAAGCTCTTCCGGCGCGCGTTCTCGCTCTCGTTCGACCATGTGCCGCCGGAGGGCGCGGCGGGCAAGCGCACGTTCCTCATCACAGCGCCGGAAAAGATCCTCTCGATCCTGGAGGTCTTTGGGCAGGAGAGCGCCGTTTCCCACCACATCAACTACGGCGTGCTCGAAACCGACTGCTGCCGGCAGAGCTTCTTCCGCGGGGCGTTTCTCGCCGGCGGCAGCGTGACCGATCCGGACAAGCGCTACCATCTCGAGCTGCTCACGAGCCACCCGAGCGTGAGCCGCGAGGCGTTCAATCTCATGCTGGAAATGGGCTTCGCGCCTAAGGACGCCGTGCGCAGCGGCGGATACATCACGTATTTCAAGCAGTCCGAAGCCATTGAGGACGTGCTCACAACGATCGGCGCGCCGCTCGCCGCGATGGGCATCATGCAGGCAAAAATGCAGAAGGACATGCGCAACGCCGTCAACCGCCGCGTCAACTGCGACAGCGCGAACGCCGACAAGATCGTCCTCGCCGCGCAGGAGCAGCTTGACGCCATCCGCGAGCTGGACCGGAAATACGGGCTCGACACGCTCCCGGACATTCTGCAGGAGACGGCCATGCTGCGCATCGTCAATCCCGAGTCGAGCCTTGCCGATCTTGCGCGGCTCGCCAGCCCCCCGGTGTCCAAAAGCTGCATGAGCCACCGGTTAAAGAAGCTATTAGAGTACAAAGGAGACTGATATGGGCTTTGTCCATCTGCACGTGCATACGGAATACTCCCTGCTGGACGGCGCCTGCCGCGTCAAGGAGCTCGCGCGCCGCGCCAAGGAGCTGGGACAGACGGCGCTCGCCGTCACGGACCACGGCGTAATGTACGGCGCGGTCTCTTTTTACCGCGCGTGTCTCGCCGAGGGCATCCGTCCGATCATCGGCTGCGAGGTATACGTTGCGCCGCGCTCCCGCTTTGACCGTGAGCACGGCATCGACAACGAGTATTCCCATCTCATCCTTCTGTGCAAAAACGACGTCGGCTACCGGAATCTCTGCTATCTTGTCTCCTGCGGCTTTACGGACGGGTTTTACGTCAAGCCGCGCATCGACTGGGCGCTGCTGCATGAGCACGCCGAGGGGCTGATCTGTCTTTCCGGCTGTCTCGCGGGATATCTCTCCCGGCACATCGTCGCGGACGATTACGAGGGCGCAAAGAAAAAGGCGCTTGAGCTGCGCGAGCTGTTCGGCGAGGACTTTTTCCTGGAAATTCAGGATCACGGCATCCCGGATGAGCGCAAGGCCGCGCTCGGGCTGCGCCGCCTCTCGCGTGAAACGGGCATCCCGCTCGTCGTGACGAACGACGCGCATTATATTAATAAGGAAGACGCCCGAAATCAGGACGTCCTTCTCTGCATCCAGACCGGTAAGACCGTGGACGATCCCGACCGGATGAAGTTTTCCTCCCCCGAGCTTTATCTCAAAAGCGAGGAGGAGATGCGCGCGCTCTTCCCCGAAGAGCCGCAGGCCGCAGACGTCACCGAGGAGATCGCCGCGCGCTGCCATTACGATTTTGAGTTCGGCCACTACCACCTGCCGGAATATAAGCTCCCGGAGGGGGAAACGGACAGCTTTGCCTATCTCACGCGCCTCTGCCGCGAAGGGTACGTCCGGCGCTACGGCGAGACCGGCACGAGCGAGATGAAAGCGCAGCTCCAGTATGAGCTTGACATGATCCACCGCATGGGGTTTGTGGACTACTTCCTCATCGTCTGGGACTTTGTGCACTACGCGAAAAGCCACGGCATCCCCGTCGGCCCCGGGCGCGGCAGCGCCGCGGGCAGCATGGTCTCCTATACGCTCGGCATCACGGACGTAGACCCGATCCGGTACTCGCTCTTCTTCGAGCGGTTCTTGAACCCCGAGCGCGTGAGCATGCCCGATATCGATATGGACTTCTGCGTGCGCCGCCGCGGCGAGGTCATCGACTACGTTACGCGCAAATACGGCGCGGACCACGTCGCGCAGATCGTCACCTTCGGCACGATGGCCGCGCGCATGGCCATCCGCGACGTCGGCCGCGCGCTGAATCTCAGCTACGCGGAAACGGACGCCGTCGCCAAGCAGGTACCGAGCGGCCCGGGCGCGCTCAACATGACGCTCGACGAAGCGCTCAAGCTCTCCAAGCCTCTGAAGGACATGTACGAGAGCGACGAGAAGGTCAAAAATCTCATCGACACCGCCCGCGCGCTCGAGGGCATGCCGCGCCACGCCTCGACCCACGCCGCCGGCGTTGTCATCACGCACCGGCCGGTGTACGAATATGTCCCGCTCGCCACGAACGACGGCAACCCCGTCACGCAGTATACGATGACGACGCTCGAGGAGCTGGGGCTGCTGAAAATGGACTTTCTCGGCCTTCGCAATCTCACGGTGCTCGAAGACGCGGCCAAGCTCGTCCGGCGCAGGGAACCGGATTTCTCCATCGACACCATCCCGATGGACGATCCGGCCGTGTTCGACATGCTCGCCGCGGGCAAGACCTCCGGCGTATTCCAGCTTGAATCGGCGGGCATCACGGGCGTATGCGCCGCGCTGCGGCCGAAGTCTCTCGAAGACATCACCGCCGTTATCGCGCTCTACCGCCCCGGCCCGATGGACAGCATCCCGAAATTTCTCGAGTGCAGCCAGCACCCGGAAAAGATCCGTTACAAGCACCCGAAGCTCGAGCCGATCCTCGGCGTCACCTACGGCTGCATGGTCTATCAGGAGCAGGTGCAGCAGGTGTTCCGGGAGCTTGCCGGATACTCGCTCGGCCAGGCGGACGTCATCCGCCGAGCAATGAGCAAGAAAAAGCACGAGGTCATGGAGCGTGAGCGCGGAGATTTCGTCGACGGAGCCGCATCGCGCGGTATCTCGCGAGAAAAGGCGTCAGCCCTCTTCGACGAGCTGACGCGGTTCGCGTCCTATGCCTTTAACAAGAGCCATGCGGCTGCATACTCGCTCACCTCCTACCGTACCGCATATCTGAAGGCGCACTACCGCGCCGAGTATATGGCGGCTCTTCTTACATCGGTGCGCAATAACACCGACAAGCTCAGCGAATATATGACCGAGTGCCGCAGGGCGGGAATTTCAATTCTGCCTCCGTCGGTATCGGACGGAGATGTTCGCTTCCGCGCGACGGGCGACGGAATACGCTTTGCTCTGTCTGCGGTCAAGAATATCGGCGAGGGCTTTGCCGCGCAGATAATCGAGGAGCGAGCAAATCGACCGTTTTCATCCGTCTATGATTTTGTCAGCCGTATGGCGGTCGGCATGAACAAGCGTCAGCTCGAGTCGCTTATCCGCTCCGGCGCGCTTGACAGCTTCGGCGTTACACGCAGCTCGCTTGCCGCCGAATACGAGCATATGCTCGATGAGCTGTCACACCGTGCCTCGGACGGGGTCGAGGGTCAGATCGGACTATTCGATGCAGCAGAGGACACGGCTATAAAGGATTATGAATTTCCCGACCTTGCCGAGCTGCCGATAGAGCAGCGGCTCGCCCAGGAAAAGGAGAGTACCGGCTTCTATTTCAGCGGGCATCCGCTCGACCGATACCGCGCGGATATTCAGGCTCGCGGGGCACTTACCGTTTCTGCGCTGCGCTCGCTCGCGCTTGACGGAGAGGGCGGTGAGAATGTCGAACGCAGTGAATATACGATAGGAGGCATGGTCTCCTCCGTCAGCGAAAAGCGAACGAAAAAGGGCGATATGATGGCATTCGTTACACTCGAGGATGAGTCGCTGCCGATAGAGCTTATCGTCTTTCCGCGCGTGTACGAGCAGTGCCGTCCGTATCTTACGGCGGGCAGCCCGATCGCGGTTCGCGGCAGACCTCAGCTCGGGGACGATGATGAGAAACGCACGGTCTCGCTTATCGCCTCTGCGATAGAGCCGCTGCGCGCAGGCGCTGTGACTTCCTCCGGCGCAAGCGGCGCAGCCGTCTCCGGTATGCGTGCGGCAAACGGACGGAGAGAAGCAAGCGCATCCGGCACTCCGACGATGAGCGGTCATGCCGACGCGGCTGCGGGACGGAATTCTCCCTCTGCACAGCCTCATCTGTCAAATACATCTCCAAATACATCGGATACGCTGCGATATCCTCAGGCAGCCGAAAAGATCAAGCTGTTTGTCCGTGTGCCTGACATGAAGTGCGAGAGCTGCAAGCGTGCTGAAAATCTCTTTTCCATATTCGAGCTTGAGCATGGCGCGCCCGGCGCAAGGGTAATGTTCTACGACTCATCGAACGGCGAATACCGTCCGCGATCCGGCGGAGACGTGGCGCTAAGCACCGTTATGCTCGGCGAGCTGCGCACGCTGCTCGGGGAGGAGAATGTCGCGCTTCGGCGCGACAGGTAATGACCTTTCTATCGGCATATCCGAGGATCATATACCGACCGCCGTGTCGGGACTTAATTGCTCGATCGTCTCAGCTGTGCCGATCGCTGCGGTAAGAAATTATTTCCCATGCTGCCGCGTGTGAGCAGACCGCATCTGCCGATATATGCCGCGAGGCGCGTGCCGAGCCGATATTTAATCGCATCGGTAAAAATAATTATGATAAATTTAGATAGGGATTCACATTTTGTTCAAAATGATAAACTATAATGAAAAGAACTATCAGGAGGTGAACGCTTGTGAGCGAGAACGATCGTAACGGACAGGAGAGCCGTCAGAATGCCGGCGGTGTACCGCAGGGCAGCCGTGTCGGCAAACCTATGCCTTCGTCCGACGCAAGAGCTCAGGCTCAGAGAGACAGAAGGGTTCCTCCGCGCCCCGCTCAGCCTCAGGGCAGAGCACCGGGACAGCCCGGAAGAGCAGCGGGACCTCAGGGCAGACCTGCATCGGGACAGCCTCGGTTACCCGCGCAGCGACCCGCTCGGGGACAGCCTGCACGCGGAGCCGCACGTTCCGGAATGCGACGTCCGACGCCGCAGCGCACGGATTGGGGCGCAGAGACCTCGGGCGCGATGAAGGTCGTGGGCAAGGTATGCCTGAGGATGCTCGCCTACCTCGCCAATATTCTTTTGACGATACTGCTCATCGGCGTTGTCGCCGGAACAATAATGGGCTGTGCGTTCCTATACTATGTCAATAACTATGTTGACGGCAGCATAGACAGCTTTGATATGTACATGAGCGATCAGGACACGAGCACTTCTATATATTATATGGATTGGGATGACCGTGCCTCCGGGCTCGGAACGCCGGTAGAGCTTGAGAATCAGCGCCTATATGCGCGCGAGAACCGAATGATTGTCTCGTATGAGAATGTCCCGCGCTATCTCATCGACGCATATGTGGATACGGAGGATCACCGCTTCTGGACGCATTCGGGTGTTGACTGGATACGAACGATACGTGCTACCTTCAACTATTTTCTCGGTTCATCCAAGTTCGGCGGCGCTTCCACCATTACACAGCAAGTGGTAAAGAACCTGACGCAGGATGACGATGTCACCATACAGCGAAAAGTCCAGGAGATAATGCGAGCGCTGAACCTCGAAAAGGTCAAGGACAAATCCGAAATAATGGAGCTGTATCTGAACCTTGTTTACTGCTCGCGCGGCTGCTACGGCGTTCAGTCGGCGGCGTACGTCTACTTCGGAAAGGACGTCAGCCAGCTGTCGCTGCTCGAGTGTGTTGCAATTGCGGGCATTACTCAGGCGCCTACGCGCTATGACCCTGTTTCCAATCCGGAGAATAACAAGGGCAAGCGTCAGGAGATGCTCAAAAATATGCTCGCCTACGGAGACATCACTCAGGAGGAGTTTGACGAGTGTTACAATGCCGACCTTGAGCTGAACTACAACAAGAGCGGTGCAAATACTTCAAACGGCTCGACCATCTTCTCGTGGTACACCGAGGCGGTCTTTGACGAGGCTGTTCAGGTGCTGAGGGAGGAGAAGAATATGTCCTACTCCGCCGCTCAGACCTACCTCTATACCGGCGGACTGCAGATATATACCGCAATGGATCCCGAAATCCAAGATATTCTTGAGGAGTTCTACGAGAATGACGAGAACTTCCCGAGAGTCAACAATTCGGGAGTTCAGCCCGAGTCGAGTATGGTCATTATGGATCCGTATACGGGCGATGTCGTCGGCATTGCCGGCGGCAGAGGCAAGAAAACGCAGAATCTTATTCAGAACTATGCTACTCAGACTACCCGCTCACCCGGTTCATCGATAAAGCCGATATCGGTATATGCGCCCGCGATAGAGGCGGGAGTCATAAACTATGGCAGTGTTGTCGACGATTCGCCCGCAACCTTCGGAGAGGCGAAGACCGGAGAGGACGGCAGCACCGTATGGTCGCGTCCCGACGGCTATCCGCAGAACTATTCAAACACCTTCCGCGGACTCACGACCATCGAGTATGCAGTTACCCACTCGCTCAATACGGTGGCATACAAGGTGCTTGATATGCTCTCGCTCGACCGCAGCTTTGACTTTGTAAAGAACAAGCTGCATATGGATAACTTTATCGAGTCGCGGGAGACAAAGAGCGGCGCTATCCTCTCGGATAAGGACTACTCCGCGCTTGCACTCGGAGGAATGAACTACGGTGTTACACTGCTCGAAATGGTGGCGGCGTATCAGATATTCCCGAACGGCGGTATCTATACCGAGCCGCATACCATCCTTCAGATAAAGGATAAGCAGGGTAATATAATCGTTGATAACACTAATACCCTCGGCGAGGTGGTCATAAGCGATCAGACCGCAACTATCATGACAAAGCTCATGCAGAACGTCGTTCGCCGCGGTACCGCAAGCTCGGTAACGCTCAAGAACCGCGTTGATGTTGCGGGCAAGACGGGTACTACCACCGACGACCGCGACCGCTGGTTTGTCGGCTACACTCCCTACTATGTTGCGGGTGTATGGTTCGGCTACGCAATGCCGCAGAGCCTGAGCGCGTTTTCGGCTTCCGTTCCTCCGTCTGCAAAGATATGGGACGAGGTAATGAGCAAGGTTCAGGATCTTGTCGAGCGCGACAATCAGGATAACGGCGTTGCACTGAAATCGTTTACCGATGCCGCCGGAGTTATCGAATGCAACTACTGCATGGATTCAGGTAAGGTCTACGGCGATAACTGCAAGGCAGACCCGCGCGGCTCGCGAGTCGCTACCGGTTATTTCACGCTTGCAACGATGCCTGTCGATGCTTGCGATGTGCATGTTCTCGTCCCCTACGACTCCGGCAACGGCGTTGCAAATTCCGGCTGCGGAAGCACCGGTCAGGTGGCGCTGCTGAATATAACCTCGCGTAATTTCCCGGTACAGGTCAATATTGCCGACGCTCAGTATACATGGCGTTCGCTGCCGAGCGGCGTGTCGCCCGCGACCGACCCGTACGAGCCGTTCTATCAGAATGCGCTTGACGGAAAGTTTTCCGGTGTGACCGGCGGAACGACGCAGTACAACCGCGGTTGTGCCGCGCACTCGCCGTCGGATAAGAGCGATTCGGATTCCGATAAGGATGAGGATAAGGACAAAGACAAGGATAAGGATAAGGACAGCAAGTCGGATAAGGATTGATCCCGACTCGTCGCTGCGGCGAGATCTCCGCATTAAAATGTGAATATAAGGACGGATACGGTACATATACTTTATGGACCGGTTCGTCCTTTTTTCGTGCCGGAATACATTGCTTGAGGTATGATTATGGGTCGTGTAATAAAAAAAACGGTGTCGTCTCTCGGCTGCATCAAGCCCGCTCCGACGCTGATATCCGCGCTGCTCGTGCTTGCCGTAGGTGTGCTTGTCGCACTGCTCGGCGGGGACCGTTCGCTTTTTTCGGTCGTAAACAAGCCCGCATTTACCCCGCCCGCATTTGTCTTTCCCATAGTATGGACGGTAATATATCTGCTCATAGGCGGCGCTGCCGGCGCGGTACTCGGCGAGAGCTGCTGTGCGCCGGAAAGCGAAAAGTACCGCTCGTTGTTCCTGTTTACGCTCGGACTGCTGCTTAATTATCTGTGGTATCCGCTCTTTTTCGGCGCGGGTGCTTTCCTTATTGCATTCATCGACATATTGCTGATGATAGTGCTTACCTTTATCACCGCGCGGATATTCGGGCGTATTATTTATGCCGCCGGTGTATGTTTGTGGATATATCTCGGATGGCTCTGCTTCGCGGCACTGCTGAACTTTTCTATCCTGATTTTGAACTGATTTTCGGGAAAACGAAAAAATCGGGTTGCAAAAAGGACGGTTTTCTGATATGATACACAGAGACAGAGGCGGAAACTGTGTAGAGCGCCGACTGCTCGCGCTGATGATATCGGTCGCGTTGCTCGGCGCTGTACTTCCGGGACTTATCGGCAGACGCGGCGCGGCTGGCTGCACTAAGTCGGACGGCTACATCGCACCGGGCGGTGATACGGCATCGGCTGTATCTTCGGCGCCGGGAGAGCGCGATGCAGACAGCAGCGCAGTGCCGACCAAGGCTTGCGCTGCGCTGCCGATGGGGACACGAACCGATGACGGCGTTCCGCTTCTCGGCGGTACGGTACGCGCGCTGTGGATCGCGAGCGCGTATGCCATCGACTATCCGTCTGGCGACGGCGGCTGCATTGCCGAGCTGCGCGCTGAAATAAACCGTATCGTAAAAAATGCCTCGGATATGGGTATGAGCGCGATATTTTTTCAGGTCAGACCGGCTGCGGACGCGCTGTACCGCTCGGAAATATTTCCGGTCAGCTCGGTGCTCGGCGGAGAGCTTCCGTACGGCTTTGACCCGCTTGCGGAGCTGTGTGCTGCGGCGCACAGACGCGATATTTCGGTCGTTGCATGGGTGAATCCGCTGCGCGTGACGCTGAAAGCCTTTCAGACGCGCGAGCAGGCGCTTGCTTCGCTGTCTGCCTCAAGTCCCGCCTCGCAGCATCCGGAGTATTGTGCATTTCCCGGCGGCAGGCTCTGGCTCGACCCGGGATATCCTGAGGTGCGCGAGCTTGTTGCCGAAGGTGTTGCCGAGATAGCACGTGATTATCCGGTTGACGGCGTGTTATTCGACGATTATTTTTATCCCTATCCCTCCGCTGCCGACGGATGGGACGACAGCGAGAGCTATGCACTTTACGGCGGCGGTGCCGAGCCGGGTGACTTTCGCCGTGCAAATATCTCCGAGCTGATACGTCTCTGCTCAGTGGCGGTGCATGGTGCCCGTGACGCAGAGGCTCCATCCTGCGTATTCGGAGTTTCACCGTTCGGCATATGGAGAAATTTCTCGCTTGACCCGCGCGGCAGCGATACTCGAGGCTTTTCCGCCTACGACGGGATATATGCCGATGCGCTCGAATGGGTGCGGTCACGCACGGTGGATTTCCTCTCCCCTCAGATATATTTTCGCCGCGACGATCCCGCAGCGCCTGCACTGACGCTTATGCAGTGGTGGAGCGATGCGCTCGGCGGCAGCGGGATCCCGCTCATTTTTTCGCTCGCGGACTATAAGGCGGCGCAGTGGGAGGACGGCGGCGAGATCGCGGAGCAGGAGCTGCTTGCCCGCGATATTCCGGGCTGCATCGGCTGTGCTCACTACGGCTACGGCGCTCTGTGTGCGGATGATTACGGCGTGCGCAACTGTCTGTCGGAGGCGGTCATGTCCGAATAGCCGAGCGGATGCATCGGCTATCCATATC
>OIWM01003532.1_pt1 | contig 11188 bp, 13 predicted proteins | sample 1587451 | NCBI WGS metagenome assembly OIWM01 (sample SAMEA3888907, study PRJEB22519) | human gut metagenome | biome: human gut; feature: human-associated habitat; material: faeces | place: Denmark | collected 2011
TGGAGATTTTATATTCCATGGATTTATTTAATTTATAAAACTAATTTGCATATAAAGTGATGAGCAATAATAAATTTCATAAAATTTTATCCGATACTATTACATTACCGTTATTACCTGCATCTAATTTTAAGGAAACTAATACCGGTTATTATGCTGTATTAGAAAAAAATTATATACCTATTACATCAGATATTGATTGTATATATAAGCCTGATTGGATTACAGGGTATGAATTTATAAAAGAAGGTGAAAACGAAAATGAGACAAAAGATGAATTAAAATATTACAATAAATTAGTTATTACATCTATTAGTGATAATTCAACAGGAAAATTACGTAAAGATGTAATGGAATTTGTCGTACGTAATAATGTAAATAGTTTAACACCTATAAATCATATATATGCAAAAGTTTCATAGATTCCTAAAGAAGATATTAACGTTAATTTGGAATTTATTCCTACAAAAAAATAGAAAGAGAACGGACTTTCAGAAAATGGTGGTATAATATCTGGTGATGAATAGGAAATCCATATAAAATATTGGGCAATATTAAATAAAAGAAATTAGTCTAATGTAACATTAACATTAAATACCAAATTATTAGATAAAAATAAAATAAAGTCATTAAAAGTTAATTCATCTGATAATACAGTTGAATTAGTATATTTAATAGATGAGAATATTGATATAGATCATAAGTCATTAGAATTTGAAGCTATATTTAAAACTCAATATAATAAAGTTAAGTGTTCAAAATTAATAGAATAGAGACTTAATATATATACTATTACATTAAATATTGATAAACAAAATAAAGTAGTTTTTAATGGAGATAATAGAATATTAGAATATAAGTGTACATATACAAATGGTATTAATAAAGGACCTATAGAAGTTAAAGATAATTTATATTTAGATTTTTCATATGTAAAAGATGAAAATGAATTAAAATATAATGTAATTAAAACTATATATGATACTAAATCAAAGACATTTAAAACTACTATAAATGTTTATGAAAATTATACACGTGAAGAAAGACAGTTAAATGTTAAAGCTATATATAATGGTTCTAAAAAAATAGAAAGTGATTTAATCAATATAATTCAAACTAATGCGACTATATTATTATAGTATTACGTAGAATATTTAGATAGAGATAAAAATAAAATAGAAGATCCTTCCACTAATGGTTCATATAATGTTTCTGCATTTGGTGAAATAATAAGGTTACATTATTATGGCATAATAGCAATTGATGAAAATAATTCAGTAAAAATCACAAATGTTACAAATACAAAAAATAATATTTCTACAACATATTCAATAGATGCATTAGTTGATAATGTATTATATAATGATGTTTCATTAAATGGTGATGAATATATATTAGATATTAATTTTGATAGATATGAAAGTACTTCTATTATAAATGATATTACAAAGACAATAGTTTTTGAAATGAATAATCTATCAGCATTATGTACCTTAACATAGAGTGCACTTTTAATTAATTTAGAATTTAAATCTGATAAATGTACAGAAATAATAGGAGGCATACCAGAATATAACAATATAATTTTAACATTTAGAGCATTTGATACAAAAAAAAATATTACAATAGAAGATGTAAATCTATATGATATTATATGTGGTAATAATGATGTTAATTTATTCGATATACAATATGAAATTATATCATATGATAATATTAATTATATAGTTGCAAGTAATATAAGATGTAAAGACATATATGATAAAAAAGTAGTTAGACATTTAACATTTACTGTAAAATATAATGCAAAGCCAGTTTCTTTAAATATAACATAGAAATCTGCAATATATGATTGTGAAATTAAACCTGACGCAAATCATGTTTCTTTAAATATAACATAGAAATCTGCAATATATGATTGTGAAATTAGACCTGACGCAAATCATGTTTCAGGATTAGGTACTGATAATTTTAAAGTAATAAGTAAAGGTATTACATATGATGGATTAGTATTTAAAAATGATGTTTTAGATAAAGATAACGATAAAAAGTTAGAGAATCCAATAGAAAAAATATCTATTATAAATGATGTAAATAATCCAGCAAAAAATCCTCGTATAAAAAATAATATAACGTATGCTAATAAAACTCAATCTATTATTGCTGTTGATGCACTAAGTGGTGGTAATACTATAAATACAATGAAAGACGCAAATTTTACTATTAATATAGAATATAAAGGCGTAACACATTCATGTAATATAAAACAACTATATTTATAGTTATATATAGATTTATATAAAAATAATAGTTATTCTGAATCAGCAAAATTAAATAATGATAATTTATATATTTCACCATTTATTAATAATATACTTTATTATAAGTGTTATTTATGTGAAATTAATATGGATGGTTTACTTAAAAAAGTAGATTTATTACAATATTAGATAAAAGGTTTTTCTATTAGCGCAAATGGTGCTCAATTTGCTGTATAGGGATAGGTAGACGAAAATCCAACATATAATAAAGATTATACATATACAGGTAAAATTACAATACCTAAATATATAATTTCTTATGAAGTAACATATAGTTTTACATATATGTAGGGATATAGTAACGATACAAACGCTATCAGCAATAACTTATATCTTGAAAGAACCGTATATATTAACAAACCATTGATTAAAACATGTACAGCAGATGATAGTGAGTTATTAAATGGTACATATATTCAATATAGGTCTAACAATAACAAAGATATTTCATATAATGATAATAAAAGTATACTAAGAATAGGTACGTCAACACAAGGAATATCATCAAAAGGATATGAAGTAACATTATATTATAGAGTTGTATTTAAGATTGATTTACAACCTGATGCCAATTACATTTATGGTAATGAATATAAAACATATATAGATTTAGATAAAACACATTTTATTAGTTTTGTAGATACGAACGATATAACGGTAGATAAAAATGAATTTGAAAATGCAGATGAAGTAAAGTTTAATGATTCATCATATTTAAAAATTAAATTTAATGTAAATAAAAATGATGGATTAACTTCAAGATCTATAAATAAATCTATAAAATATTAGTTTATACAGGATACTGAAAAACATTATGGCGCATTTACTAATGATTCTAATAGTGAAACGAATAGAATTGAGATATATTAGAATGCTGCAAGTCTTAATTTAAAAGCATTTTTTGATGATAATAATTCAGGAGAAATAACAGATAGCAGTAGTAAGATAACATATAGTGCATGTCCACACTCAAATTAGAATTTACATGTTAGAGTTTTATTAAATGATGAATTACAACCAACATATTCAAATTATTTTAAGTTTACTTCTGACAGTAGTACATTTTAGATTAATGATGGTATATTAGATTCAGGTTTAAATACATATAAATCAGAATATAATTTAGATGAACTTTATATTGAACCAGATAATAAAACATATACATTATATTATTGTTATAATGGTGTTGAAAAGAATAAGACAAATGTTTTAAAAGTAATAAGAACATCATTCGGTAGGGATGACAACTGCGAATTAAACGCAGATATAAGCAAAACAGAAATAAAAAGTAATGGTGATACAGTAAAAATTACATTTTATCTACAATACAATAATGGTGAAATAATAGATTTAGGAGAAGGTGCAATAGGAAATTTTGTATATAGTTTAAATTAGACTTCACTTACACCAGGTACTAATAATTTTATTGTTACATACGATAGTGAATTAAAAAAATATTCATTTGATTATACTATTGATGAAAATCTTACTACTGAAGAGAAGACATATACATTTAGTATTCAATTTGGTGGTGATGATGAAATACATAAAAAAGAATTAATATGTATATAGGAAGAATCAAGTTATGAATTAAAGGCGACAATTAGTCCTAGTAGATTGTCACCATTGTCACCATCAAATATAATTATTACGTGTCATGTGGAAAAAGATAATAATGGTCAAATTTATCAAGATGTATATGAAAGTAATTTTAGTATAATACAAACAACAGGTAAAGAATTAACTGTTTTGTCATCCGGATTACAACAAGGTGTATATAAAAAAGAATATACAGTTTCAGATAATAAAACTGAAAATTCTATAACATATAAATTTGAATGTAGTTATAATTTAAATGGACAAAATCTTACAAAAGATTTATCAGTAACATAGAGTGGTGCAACATTTGATGTATCTATATATGATGGTGAAACTGATTAGTCAAAACAAAATATTGTTAATATTGTAGGTGAAACAAAAACCATAAAATATTGTGGATTATTAAGTGACAAACATATATTAGATTCAGATGAAGTAACATTTTCATATGATAATAAAGTTTATATAACAAGTGTAAGTGGACCAGAAACAAAAGATGATTATATAAGTAGAAATGTTACTTTTGGATTAAATAATAGTTCTACACAAATATCATATACCTTTACTGCAAAATATGAAGGTACAGAAAAGAGTGTAACATTAACACAAGATTCTGCATTATTTGAATTATATGCTACCGCATATTATATGAGAGATTCCACAAAAATAGAAGATGATGTTGAATTAGATTTAAAATATGATGATAGTGGTTATTTATATATTTAGTATTATGCAAAAGTAAAAGGTGGGACTAAAGTAGATCTTAATAACTCACATTATACAGTAGAATATTCTGTATATGATGATGGAGATATGACATATGAATTACCTATTAATTTTGCATTTGTCGATACAACGGTAGATAATGTTAATAATACAATAGTAAATAAATATAGTTTTTCAAAAAATAATAATGATTCATATGATTATGAGAGATATGTTAATTTTAAAATAACATTTAATTATATATCAAGTGTAGATGCAGTAGAGGTATTAGTAATGCAAGATAGTTCATATAATATTGCAATGTCACCATTTGATTTTCTTATATTTAAATATGAATTTTTATCACATGAAGGTTCTTCTACCACAGATAAGGATAAAATGAATAATTAGTTTGGACATGATCTGGATACTATTACACATATAACTACAAAAACTGATGCATTAATGCCATATAAAAATATAATTATAGATGCAAGTAATAATGTTAATGAAAATTATGTATTTATAAATAATTTGACTGCTGGATTTAGTAAGACCATAGGAACAGGAAATACTGACTATAAAGATATAATACTTTTTGGCGGCGATAATATTAGTGGTGAACATGAATCTGTATATATTAATTTAAAAAATATTATAAATACAATAAATAGTTATACAGATAAAAAACTATAGAAAAAATGTAGATATATTTATATTGACTTATATGGTCATTGGTTTGGTAGTATGGGTAATGGTCGTTTACAAATTACATATAATACATATAATATGAAAGGAACTACACCAAATTTATCACTAAATGATTTTATATATTCAACAACTGATACTCCTGTAAATTCTGAAGTTATTATAAAATCAGTAGTATTGGATAAAGGCAGTATCTCTAATTCTTCTCCAAGTAAAAATCATTATACATTACTTGGACGTTTAACATATGATATGAAACGTCAAAGTGGTAATTTAATTTCAAAAACATTATATGGATATACATTTGATGTACCTTATGCATATATTAATGCGTCTATTTTTGATGTAAGTGCGGAAGGTAAAACCCATGCAAATTATTATAAACTTGATCGAACATTTAAAGATTTAAATGTTACAGCATTAATTATAAGTGGTACTGTATATTAGTTCTTTTCAAATCCTCTCATACTTTCAACTAAAATTATAAATAAGACATAGATAACTTCAAGCATTAAAGACGAAGAAGTTAAACTTAAACCGTTTTTATATTCATATTTTCATAGTTTAGATAAAGGTATGCAGTATAATGAAATTACATCAATATCAATAAACACATCAACTACTGATCATCTTATATGTGAATTAGTAGATGGAGTTTTTAAATTAAAAATGGAAGAAACATATGTTAACCATACATATAATTGGCCAACTGATAGTGATAAAACAATTGATATTGTAATAAATTATTCACCAATATTAAAGATAAATAGTACTGATAATATAAAACTTATTATTAGAGTCATAGAAAAGAAATATACACAAACAACATAATATGAATAAATTAATAAAACGTTTAATAGAGAGTTTATTTGATGATATTGATGATATTGTTGATAATGATGCAACATAGTCTGTATTTACATAGAAGGTTATCGATGATGAATTAAATACATTAAAAAATAAATCTTGGAATAAAACTGAATATCCATCAGGTTATTCAGATTTAGATAAAGCAGAAAATTTGTATAAAATAGGAGAATTATATATATCATCTATTACGCAATTAGTTTCATATAAGAGATTAGATTATTATGAAATTAGATGTAAATTTGCGGGTTATAATATAAATGATTCATATGATTGTGTAGAAATATATATTAGAAATCATAAAATATGTTCAATATATGTAACAGATAATATTATTCATAAAATTATAATATATGCTAGTGATGCTAATGACAGCGAATATGTTACATATAGTACAAAAAAACGTTTTGTATATATTAATACATATTTTTTAATGAATGTATATATAAAAAATAATTATACTGTTGAAAAAGTATTTATTGATTTTGAAGATGGTATTCCATCAAAAATAAAAGATATTATTATGAATTCAACAGATGATTATCCAATTACATCTGATAATATAAATTCATATGCAAATACATTTGTTATATCAGAATCCGATAATTATTTTGATAATATAAATTCAGATGTCATACAAGAAACATCAACACAAAAACCTATATCTATATCAAAAGTATGGAAAACTTCATATATAACATTTGAATATCCAAATGTATTTGATACTTTGAAATCATTTGATGATTTCTTGAATTTCCTTAAAAAATTAGGATTTAAGAAATATAGAATGAATTCACAACCATCTATATTACAACCATCTAAATATAAAGGATTTGAATATGGTGAAGATTTATTTAAACAATTTGTAATAGATAATAATTTTGAACAATATACATTTAAAGATTTAATTAAAATTGAAACTATTATAAATAAAGAAACAATTCTTTATCTACAAAATAAAGGTTATAATGTTCCAATCTATGGTTATATGACATCTATATACTATGGATCTAAAGATAAAGGTGAACAAGGAAAAGATGAACATGGTAATTTTATGAAAGTAAGATATATGTTTGAATTTGATGATAAGGAAACAAACGAACATATATATTCCATAAATATATGGAAATTTTATAAATCTGGATTATGCCTATTAGATAAAGAAGTAAGATAATATTAAAATGTGACTTATATCCCGTAATATAAGTCACATTTTTTATTTAATAAATATTGAAACTATATTTTAGTTTATTATGTCAAAAACACAATTAACACCTAAATAGCTTTTTGAAACTAGAAATACAACAGATGTTTTTGATAGAGCTATTCTCGTAGGTTTATTAAAAGTATTTAATAGAAGATTATTTTACGAATAGAGATGGGATGATACGGAAGAAGGAATAGAAAATGTGTGTGTTCCATTCTTTTATGATTTTGGTGGTTCAAATCAGAATTCAGAAAAGTTTATTCAAGATAATTATACAAATTTTACAAGTGATGAATGTACAGATATTGGTTTACAAAAAATAGATGGTAATTTCGATTTTTATCCTTAGGGTCGTTTATCAATGTCAAGTGTATAGATAGAATCAGGAAACATTACAAACAGATTTGTAATGGGTAAATATACGCGCAGAGAAAACGGTAAGCTTAAATCATATGTTTCATATCTATATTCTATGCCGTTAACATATAGTTTTAATGTAGAAATTCGTTGTTCAACAATGAATGAAGCAATGAAAATAAATCAGGCATATCGAGAATTCTTTTATAAAAATTTAACATTTCATATAAACTATAAAGGAACTGTTGTACCTGTACGTGTAGGATTTCCAGAATCTGCATATCAACCAACTGCAGGAGGCACTTATACATTCGGACAGTTACCATCTGATACGATGATAAAGGTTCCATTTACAATATAGTGTGAAACATATCAACCTATATTTGACAGATATAATGAAAGACCTGCAGATAATGCTATTAATAATATGGGTTATGCTATATGGGTAAATAGACAACATCCAGAAAAAATAACAGGTCCATTACATTGGGTAACAGATTTTGAAGATATGATTCTAGTTTCTGGACAGGATCTTCTTGTTGAATGGAAATATTCATATCAAGATAGAGATCTTCTTCAAGTTGATATTTTATATGAAGATGATAAAGGTGAACAGTTTCTTTTAGATTCAGTCGATAATCATAATTTCTATCATTGGAGAATACCGTTAGATTTTATTGAGAATCCATCTCGTATTGATATTTTAGTACCTAATACAGATGAATGTACAGTTTATACAAGTCCTGAAATTTATATGTATCCGGATCCAGAAACACGTATTGTTGATGAATCTACTGTTTATGTATTAAATAAAGGATATTTTATAACAGCAAAACAACAAGTTGACTGTATAATATCATATGAAGATAATAAAGGATAGTTAAAGGAAGTTCCAGCTAAATTAAATCTTAAAAATTTCATGATAGATGAAAATAATCCTATAGAATTTGAATGTTTCGTTTATCCAAGAAAGGTTAATACAAAAACTGTAAAATTAATTTTAAGAGATCACTATAATACTGAAAATAAATGTGTAAGTGATTCAATACTAATAGTTTAAGCATATTTTTGAAAATATGCTTAATTTTTTCGATAATAAATAATAAAAATAAAAATACATATTTAAACTTTAATGGGAAAATTAAATAAAAGCGAGCTTTTAGAAGGCGTTCGTAATATTATTCAAGAAAGTTTTAATCGAGATACAGAAAACTTCGATGGTACCACTAAGTTCAATATTCATAGATATGTAAATGGACTTATTGAAGAGGGACATAAGAACCCTGAATTAATGAGCTATTTGATTAACTATAATAATGCACTTGCAAATGGTGCTCAGGATTTTATGCTTTTTGAGCAGTTTGGACAAGGACTTGCTAAATATGCAAAAGGTAATAAATCTATTAAGACTGTTATTGAACAGATGAATAATACATTGGCAACTGACGGAGCAAATCTTGTTGGTTATCAACTTATTGAACAGATTGATAATCCTTTAACAAAAGATAATATTAAATATTTGTATAATCAATATGTTGCAAATAAATGTCAAGAAACAAAGGATAATCTCGTTGAAGCATTGTCTCCACTTGTAGAAGATGGTGATCCAGTTGCAACTAAATTAAATATTCTTCTTACTGAAGAATCTTCTATGTCTGCTAATTTTATTCATGCAGATTATGTTAATGAGTCTGAAGTAAAGAATTTTGAAAAGAAACTCCAGGAACAACGTGATAAAAAAACAATGGACCAGATTTTCTCAAAGGTTCAGCGTTATATTGATGAGAAACTTGATGAAGATGAAAAAGCACGTTTAACAGAAAAAGATGATTTCTGCTTAAATGCTATTGCAAATAATCAAGGAATTAATCTTTCTGAACATATTAATAACATTCGTCATTCAGACGCTTCTTCTAATCAGCGTCTTATGGAAGTTATTAATCTTTATTCTAATGCTATTAATCAAGGTGCATATGAAGAGAGACTTTATGAAACATTCCTTCAGAACGTATCTAAATTTAATTATTTGCTTCCTGTTAGTAAGGCAATGAAGTCTATTACTGAAAAGGTAGATTCAAAACGTGAAGAAATTACACTTACTAAGATTTTAGAGGAAATGAAGGATGACCATTCTTCATTCATTTATGTAGACCTTATTCAAGAAGATGTTGCTCGTTATGTAAAAGAACCTAATGCTATTAACAGAGTTCAATTACGTAATGCGTTAATGCCATATGCTTCTGATCCTTATATAAATGAAATGTTTAATGTTATCTATTCAGATAATTCTCGCAGAGCAAATGAACTTACAGAAAAAGCATTAAATATTAAAGATCAGATTAATATTATTAGAGAAAATGCATCAGTTTCTAATATCTATACGCCTGTTCAGTATGTTAAAGAAAATGAAGCAATTTTCAATGTTAACGGACAGTTCTATGTAAAGAAAGGAAATAACATTGCTGTATTAGAAGATAAACTTGTTGATCAGCTTGATGAGAGATTTGTTGAACTTTGTCGTCTTGTAAATGATCCACATGTTGAAATAAATGAAGATCATATTATACTTCACAGTAATGATAAGTATGCAACAATTTTTGAAGGTTATGTTGATATTTATGGACATAAAGAATCAAAAGAAACACTTCGTAATCTTCGTGAAATGTGTATGAAGTATGATGATTATGATACAAATTTCTATATTATGTGTTCTTGTTTATTGGAGAATTTCAATAATATTGCAAAGATTGATTGGGCTAAACATGTAACTCTTAATGAGAATAATAATATTAATGCAGATTTGTTTAAACTTGATCAGAATATATTCATTGCAACACATAATGATGCGATTGGTCAGCATACATTCTACAGAAATGTAAATCCTATTTTCTGTAAGAATAAGTTAAATGAACATATGGGTATTAATGTATCATCATTATTCAGTGATTTACTTCCATCTCAGGATAAGATTATTCTTAAACTTAATGAGACAAAGAATCAGTATGAAGATTCTATTGAGAAGTATGAGGATATGATTGAAAAACTTAATAAAGCTCTTGATTCAGCATCGGATGAAAATAAAGAGAAACTTGAAAAAGCTATTGCAGATGCAGAAGAGAAACTTGATGATATTAAAGCAGAATATAAGGAATGGCAGAAGCAAGCAGATGATGTAACAGGTGAAGATAATTCTGATGATACAGATGATGACGAAACAACAGATGATGGTACTGTAACAAAGGAAAATCCAAATGAACCTATGTCTGATGAAGAAGTTGATGCGTCAAAAGATGAACTTTCACAACCATTAAGTGGTGAAGACGGTGATTCAGAAGCAACTGATAATTTTGATGATGAAGAGTCAGATGAAGGTATTACTGATGATGAATTTGCAAAATTCCTTGGTAGTGATTCAGATGATGAT
>OIWM01003538.1_pt1 | contig 11178 bp, 8 predicted proteins | sample 1587451 | NCBI WGS metagenome assembly OIWM01 (sample SAMEA3888907, study PRJEB22519) | human gut metagenome | biome: human gut; feature: human-associated habitat; material: faeces | place: Denmark | collected 2011
CACATATACATTCAGGTAATTGCGGATCAGATTCTCCAGTTCCAAAAGCACTTCTTCTTTCACTGCAAATGTATATAACTTCTCTACTTTTGAGCTGATAATATACTGAAGCGTATATAAAGTAGATGTCCCTACCATCACCGCGTCCGGCGCATGAATCTCACATTTTCTACAGACCAGACCGCCTTTTCTGACGCTGAACTTCATATTTTCTTCCCAGCTTCCACAACTGACACATTCAAACACCTGTGGACCTTCTCCATTGATACAAACCGCCTTTAACTCATAAATGCACCGAATCAGCCGATTTGGTATATGTACATTTGTAAGGGCGCGCAATGTCTGATACAAAAGTTTTAAGAGTTCTGTCTCATCGTTGGCTTCCCTTGCATAGTACCCTGCAAAATCCAGAAAATAAAAACCATAGTAAGCACCTTCCACGTCTGTCCGAAGTTCAGAAAAATAATTGGAAATAGAGGCCGACATCAATGTATATGATGTCCGCCCCTCATAGACTACAAATTCTCCAAATGAAAATGGGCTTGTCACCCCAAGGAGGGAACTATTGGTTCTTCTGGCTCCTCTTGCAAACGCTGCAATTTTCCCACGTTCTTTTGTAAGCAGTACAACACGTCTGTCATAATCGCCCACCGGAGTTGCCGAAAGCACCATGCCCGTCACGGTAATCTGATTCATAGGTCTTCTTCTGTGAACGCTCCATGACTCTGTAGCAGATCTTCATGCCACGGTAATAGAGATAGTCCACAATCCTTCCTGTCTTCATAAATTGCTTCCAGTACTTTTCTTCCATAAGGTCACCTCATCATAAGCTTGTTTTCATGTAAATGTTTTTCCTTATGATTAGATTCCCCCAAATACCACTCATTTTATTCTTCTTCCCGATATCCAAAATTTTTCATCAGAAATTCGCTGTCTCTCCAGTCCTTCTTTACCTTCACCCAAAGCTTCAGATTGACCTTACAATCCAACATTCTCTCAATCTCATAACGAGCAGTACTTCCAATTTTTTTCAGCATAATGTTCTATCCTCTTTCTGAACGCGGAACGACAGATCCGATTTTCTGTCTCCCGCTGAAATTCATATAACTCCTCTACTACTTTACCACACTCCGGCAAAACTGCAAGCAAAAGTTCCCAAATGAATAACTCTCTCAAAAGAGACCATCTGCCCAGATGACAGATCCCGTTTCTCCCAGAATCCCAATCGCCGACTCCGGCCCGTAATGCACCATATCTTTTGTGGTCAGCAAATGCCAGCCTCCTTTCCTGTCGCTGCCGAAATATGGATTCCAGGTAAAATTACAATTCAAATCAGGTATATTTGCCCCGATTTCCGGCAATACTTTTTCATGAAACCACCAAAGAAAGTAAGAAAGGAAGATGCACGATGAGTGGAGATGCAGAGCTTTTAAACTTTATTTACCAGAACTCCCAGATGGGTGTCGACACGATCCGGCAGCTCATTGGAGTCGTTGAGGACAAAGACTTAAAAGAACATCTGAAAACCCAGTTTCAGGGCTATGAGGAATTTCATCAAGCGGCAAAGGAGCTGCTGAATGAACACGGCTACGATGAAAAAGGCCTTGGCATAATGGAAAAAGCACGCACGTATTTTATGATAAACCTGCAGACTATGACGGATCCGTCCGTCTCACACATTGCCAGCATGCTGATTACCGGAAGCAGCATGGGCATCGTCGAGGCAATCCAGAAGTACCGCCAGTATGAGGACGCGGATCCCAAAATCCGGGATCTGATGGATAAGCTGCGAAAATTTGAAGAATACAACATGGAAAAGTTAAAAGATTTCTTATGAAAATCATATTCAGCCAAACTACCCGCATCTGCAGACACGCTCTAGTAGCAGCTTCTTTTAGATGCAAAGGAATCGAGAAACGATCCGGTACCGGCACAAAACAGTGCCGCACCGGATTTTGAGTTGTTTTGACCGTTTTACAAACTTTACATACATTTAACACAAAACTGTTTTTAGATGTGTTATCTTCTAAATGTAGGTTTTTTCTCGAGTAAGACCTGCAAAACGTGTATCTATTGTTAAAACCACGAAAAGAAAAAGAAAATTACGTAAAGGGAGAAATTATGGACATTTTTGGAGTGTTATCCTTTGTCGGTGGCCTTGCCATGTTCTTATACGGCATGAGTGCCATGGGCGATGGACTGACCAAACTTTCCGGCGGTAAACTGGAATACCTGCTGGAAAAGCTGACATCAAAGCGGATTATGGCAGTTCTTTTAGGTGCCGGTGTTACCGCAGTTATCCAGTCCTCTTCTGCAACTACTGTTATGGTTGTCGGATTCGTAAACTCCGGCATCATGAAGCTGAACCAGGCAGTCGGCATCATCATGGGCGCCAATATCGGTACCACCATCACTTCCTGGATCTTAAGTCTTACCGGCATTCAGGGCGACAATGTATTCATTAAAATGCTGAACCCGTCGTCCTTTTCCCCCATTCTTGCAATCATCGGCGTTTTTATGCTGATGCTGGCAAAGAGCGATAAAAAGAAAAATGTCGGTACCCTGTTAACCGGTTTTTCCATTCTGATGTTTGGTATGCACACCATGAGCAGCGCTGTATCACCGCTCGCAGATGTACCGGAATTCACGGGACTTCTCGTAAAATTCTCAATTCCGGTGCTCGGTGTTCTTGCCGGAACCATTCTGACCGCCGTGATCCAGAGTTCCTCTGCTTCTGTCGGTATTCTCCAGGCACTCTGCGCAACCGGTTCCGTCAGCTACGCCGTAGCCATTCCGATCATTATGGGACAGAATATCGGTACATGTATTACCGCACTGCTCTCCTCCATCGGTACAAGCCGCAATGCACGCCGTACCGCAATGGTTCACCTTTATTTTAACATCATCGGTACTGTTCTTTTCCTGGTTCTCTTCTATGGAATCAATGCCTTTGTGCATTTTCCATTCCTGGAAACCTCCGCAAATGCAGCCGGCATCGCAATCGTTCACTCCGGCTTCAATATTTTTGCAACACTAATCCTGTTCCCGTTTGCAGACGGACTGGTCAAACTTGCGAAACTGACCATTCCGGACGGACCGGAAGAAAAAGCAGACGAAGCTGTTCAGATGCTCGATACCCGTTTCCTCGACAGCCCGGCTTTTGCTCTGCAGCAGTGTAAAGTTGCAGCCGCAAAAATGGCAGAACTGACCGAAACCGGCCTTGTTACTTCTGTTGACCTGATGGCCTCCTACAACGAGGCGGATGCGGAAAATGTAGATATTCTTGAGAAAAAGGTGGATCATTTTGAAGATGCCCTCGGCACATATCTGGTGAAGCTTTCCAGCGAAAAGCTTTCCCCGAAGGACAGCCAGACACTTTCCATGATTCTGCACTGCATCGGCGATTTCGAACGAATTTCCGATCACACCGTCAACATCATGAAAGCTGCAAGAGAGATGCATGACAAGAACCTGCAGTTCTCTTCTGACGGAGCCGCAGAGCTTGCTGTTTATGGAAAAGCAGTCAAAGATATTGTCAGCCTGACCTTCTCCGTTTTCAACAATGAGGATGTAAAAAAAGCAAATGAAGTGGAACCACTCGAGCAGGTGATTGACAGCCTGAATTCCAGCCTGAAGAACCACCACATCGAACGGCTCCAGAGTGGAAAATGCACGATCGAGCTTGGTTTTATCCTTTCCGATGTGATGACCGACTTCGAACGGATTTCCGACCACTGCTCCAACATTGCCGTCTGCGTCAGCCAGATCCACAGCGGATCCTTTGATACACATGAGTATCTGCATGCATTAAAGAAAGAAGAAGAATTTGAGACAGAATATAAAGAGCTGAAAAAACAGTATCAGCTGCCAACGCTGAAAGCCTAAAAACAGACTGTACTGTAACCATAAGCTGTACAACCGGGAATTTTTATGGTAAGAATCTTCCCTTCCTTAGGCTATCACTGTTTTGTTTTATTACCATATCACAGATGCATTACTCAATCTACTATTTTTCTCTGAATTTTTCCCAAAAATACCGACTGCCCATCAATATTGATATATTCTACATTGGCAGTCGGTATTTCTATTTCATTCTATTCTTTTCTTTATACAACCTGATCCTTCGCAATAAATACCGGGAAGGAATCGGTTCCTTTGAGCTGTTTTCCTTCAGATACCGTAACGTATTTATCAGAAACAACGTACTCAATCTCAGCGCCTGCTTCAATCACAGTATCCTGCATCAGAATGCAGTTCTTTACTTTTGCTCCCTTGGCTACCTTGACACCACGGAACAAAATGCTGTTTTCGATTTCGCCTTCGATCACACAGCCGTCTGCTACCATCACGTTTTTCGCTTTTGATCCGTTGATATAACGGGTCGGATTGTCGTCGCGGACTTTGGTATAGATCGGGTTGCCGGAGAAGAGACTATCGAGATTCTCATCTTTTAAGAGCTTCATGTTCTCATCGAAATAGCTCTTCATATCGTCGATTCTTGCCTGATAACCGGTAAACTCATATCCCTGAATGTTCAGTTTCTCCGTTTGCGGTGCCAGGACATCACGCTCAAAGAATTTATTTCCAAGGACAAAGCCTTTTTTGATTTCGTCGATCAGAAGCTTACGCTCCATCACGTAGATATTCATCGATACATTTTGTACTCCGTGTTCCTCTGAGTTTACAAAAATCTTGCTGATCTTCTGTCCTGCCATGGAGAAGGTGTAGTGCAGATAATTGGTTTTCTCGTAAGAGCTTCTGACGCCTTCCGGAATCGGCTGCTTGGTATAAGCTGCAGTAACATCTGCGCCGCTTTCGATATGCTGATTCAGCATCTCTTTGAAATCAAAATTGCAGGCAATGTTGGTATCTGCCATAACAACGTATTTTTCTTTCTGCCATTTCAGGAAATCGAGAACATTTGCCAGTGCTTCCACTCTTCCGGAGTACACCTGAATTTTCTTCTCGGAATAAGGCGGAACAATGTTTAAGCCGCCTTTTTTTCTGGCAAGATCCCACTCACGTCCGGAGCCGAGATGATCCATCAGCGAATGGTAATTTTTGCGGACGATAATGGATACATTTCCGATTCCGCAGTTTACCATGCTGGATAAAATAAAGTCCACCATGCGGTAACGGCTGGCAAAAGGAATGGAGGCCATCAGACGCTCGTTTACCAGATCCGGTACCTGCTCATCATAGCTGTTTGGGAAAATGATGCCCAGTGCATCTGCATTTGCGTTTACCATTCTTCTTCACCATCCTTTACATTTGCATTTACCATTGCATTTGGTCCTACTTTGGCACGCTCACCGATATGGATTCCGGATCCGATGGTGGCAACACCTTTTTCACCGTCATGCGGCATTTCTCCTACCACGGCATTCTGGCCAATCACAACGTTTTCCGCAACGATACAGTGTTTCACGACTGCTCCGGATTCGATCACGGTTCCTCCCATGATAACGGCATCTTCTACTTCTGCGCCCTCTGCAACCTTTACACCAGAGAACAGAATCGAACGTTTGACATGACCTGCAATACGGCAGCCATCGGTGATCATACAGTTTTCCACAACAGCGGTTTCGGTGATCTTATGGCCTGTTTTTCCGCTGTTTCGGCTGTAAATCTTCCAATCATTGTCAAACAGGTTGATTCCGCTGTGTTCCGGATCGAGGATTTCCATATTTGCCTCCCACAAAGAGGAGATGGTTCCTACATCTTTCCAGTATCCGCTGAAATGATAAGCGTACATATTGCGTCCGTCTTTTAAAAGATTCGGGATGATGTTGTTTCCGAAATCGTTCGAAGAATTCGGGTCTGCCTCGTCCTCAATCAGATATTTTTTCAGGATATCCCAGTTGAAAATGTAGATACCCATGGATGCCAGATTGGATTTCGGCTGTTTTGGTTTTTCCTGGAACTCGGTGATTTTGTCATTTTCATCTGCTACCATAAGTCCGAAACGGGATGCCTCCTCCCACGGCACTTCCATAACCGCAACGCTGAATTCTGCGCCCTTTTCCTTATGGAAGCGGAGGAAATCGCTGTAGTCCTGTTTGCAGATCTGGTCTCCGGAAAGGATGATGACGTACTCCGGATCGTAGCTCTCGATGAATGGAATGTTCTGGTAGATGGCATTTGCAGTTCCTTTATACCAGTCAGAACCTGAGGCTTTCTGATAAGGAGGCAGCACGTGAACACCTCCATGGAGGCGGTCCAGATCCCACGGCTGGCCGTTTCCTATGTACTCATTTAACACCATTGGCTGATACTGTGTCAGAATACCTACGGTATCAATTCCGGAATTTACGCAGTTAGAAAGTGGGAAATCGATGATTCTATATTTTCCGCCAAATGGAACTGCCGGTTTTGCAAGCTTCTCGGTCAGCGCATAAAGGCGAGATCCCTGACCTCCGGCAAGAAGCATTGCTATCATTTCTTTTGCCATAATCTATCCCCCTGTTTTAATAGATGCATTCATTATAACACACTATTTGCTCTATGGACAATCTTTTTGTGCATTTTTCACTATTTTTTATTTTTTTACCGATTTTATTCTGTATTTTTCTCCAGTTTTACAGTTCTTTCGTGAGCTTTTTACATTTTATGCCACCAAGCTGGGCTTGCAGATTGCGGAAATCGCTTATCTCTTGCAGTCACAGCCTTGCTCCTTTGACCGTACAAAAAGCAGCCCCGCAAAGCCTTATGGTAAAGGTCTGCGGGGCTGCTTCTATGTTTTTTTGATTTTTTATGCTTTTGTAACGGTAACTGCCTCTTCGAGTTCGAACTGATCACCGTATGGTTTGCAGTCATCATATGCGAGGGACTGCAGAACAACATTCAGAATGCGGTATGCACAGGTCTGAAGCTGTCCAATCGGCAGAGTTCCGTCTGCAACAGATGCTACAATTTCCTGACGGTTTCCTTGCTGGCCAGGCATCTGCAGATCGTTTCCTGCAAGAACACACTCTCTTGAAGTGGAATGTCCATATTTCAGGTTATATTTGTAAGCGAACAATCCGCTCATGTCCTCTGAGGTTCCCCAGTCGGTCATGACATAGCCTGCGAAGCCCCACTCATCTCTTGCTGCTGCGGTCAGAAGGTCGTGGCTGTTGGCAGTATGCACACCGTTTACCAGGTTGTAGGAAGACATGATCGTCATCGGCTGTGCTGTCTTGACTGCGATTTCAAAGCCCTTCAGATAGATTTCACGCATTGCGCGCTCGCTGATGTGCTCATTGACGTACATACGGTTATCTTCCTGGTTGTTGGCTGCAAAGTGCTTGATACTGGTTCCGATTCCGGCATGGGACTGGATTCCTCTGGTATCGGCTGCGGCACACATACCTGCCACCAGCGGATCTTCCGAGTAGTACTCGAAATTTCTTCCGCAAAGCGGATTTCTGTGAATATTCATGCCAGGCGCCAGCCATACGGAAATGTGGAATTCTTCCATCTCTTTTCCGACGATATCACCGCATTTCCGGATCAGATCCATGTTCCACGATTGCGCAAGAAGCGCTGCTACCGGGATTGCGGTGCAGTACTGGAAATACTCCGTGCCGCCTTCCGGAACTTCGATTTCATTTTTGTTAAACGCATCTTCCAGAGGATTTCCGGAGGATACCATCTTTCCGTCTGCATCAACGACAAAGTGCGGAATCAGACGAAGACCGGCCGGACCGTCTGCAAGAATCGTATTGTAAATACCTCTGTCCTCAAGAAGAATGGAAGTTGTATCTCCCGCTGCTCCAGGCGCCATATCGGAAGAAGATCCGATAAATCCTTCCTGGCCAAGTCCGTCTGCAGTACCATTGCAGACGGCAGCCATCTCCTCTACGGTCAGCTGCGATACGAGATCTTTTAACGTCGCTTTTCCGCTCTTTACATCTGCCGCTGTCAGCTTCTCTCCCTCATAAGCCGGGAATGCTTCCGGTGTCTCACTGTAGACAACAGTCTCCGTCTTGATGCATTTGCTGCAGATATCGATCTGTTTTGCAGCTGCTTTTTCTTCTGCCTCACCTTCATAGCTGTACGGTGTTACGCCTGCTTTGGAGAGTTCCTGTGGAGCGTCATCTGCCGGGAAGAGATTCTTTCCCTGAACCGTAACAACGGTCTCTTTGAGATTCAGGGCTGCTGCTACTTTCGTTGTTCTGGAGCTGTTGCCGACACGGATGTAATACGTTCCTGCCTCGAGTACCCATGCTGCTTTTTTCTCATCGTAGGAAGCCATAGATCTCGTCGGGAAGGAAATGGTAATCGTCTGGGACTCACCCGGCGAGAGCAGATCGGATTTTCCGAAGCCGCCAAGCTCCTGATACGGTTTCTCAATCGTGCCATCCGGTGCGGAATAGTAAACCTGTACGACTTCTTTTCCGGCGAATGTATCACCAATATTCTTTACGGATGCGGTAACGGTAACGTTCTTGGCATCTGCCTCCACGTCCCTTACTTCCGTCTCAAAATCAGTATAACCTTTGCCATAGCCGAAGCAGTAGTTCGGGGTTACGTTGAAGGTGTCAAAATAACGGTAGCCGACATAAATGCCGTCGCTGTAATACTCATCGTTGGTGTCACCGTTGTTGTGGCTGAAATTTTTTGAGGACGGATAGTCTTCATAGGAAGCAGCCCATGTATCAGTCAGCTTTCCGGATGGGATGCTCTTTCCGAGAACAACGTCTGCAACGATGTTTCCGGTTGCATTTCCGGCCTGTCCTGCAAGAAGAATTGCATTCAGTCCTTTGATTTTCTTTAACTCTGTGGTGTCTACAAGGTTCGCAATATTCAAAATTAAAACTGTTTTCTCATAATGCTCTGCCAGATAGGCAATGTCAGCGAGCTCGTTTTCGCCGAGCAGATAATCGCATGCTCTGTTATAGCGGTCTGCACCTTCACCGGAGTTTCTTGACAGAACATAGATAGCGGTATCGGTGTCCTCTTTTTCGGTAATTACCGGCACGTCAGGCTGTGCAAATACTTCCGAGAACATAACAGCAAAAATCGGAACGTGAAGCTCCTCTGCTTTTTTTGCCAGCTCTGCCTGATATGCAGCCTGCGCATCTGCAAGCACTTTGTCATATTCATCGAGCCATTTACCAGTCAGAATTTCAAAGCCGGCCTCTTTTAAGCCCTGTTCGATCGTAACAACCGTTCTTGTGTTAACGTCTCCGGAACCGGTACCCCCTTTTACCGTGTGGCGGACGCCGTTACCATAAACTGCGACTTTTCCTGCACCGGCAAGCGGCAGGGTTCCGTCGTTTTCAAGAAGTGTCATGCACTCACCGGCCAGTTCACGTACCAGCGCGGAATGTTCTTTTTCTCTTGCAGATACTTCTCCTGTTTTTGATGCATAAAATGTTGCCATAATTCTAATACCTCCCAATAATAAATTCACATATAGCGCTTATATTGTAACGCATTTTTCGTCATTATGCAAAAGTTTTTTCACCTGTTTTCTCATATTTTATTTGTATTTTGTGCATTTTCTCTTATTATCCGACTTTTCTGTCTTTTTTTCGCTCATTGATTTCTTTTTTTATTTTTTATATTGATGCTTTTATTCTATTAATTTTCTGTAAACGATACGCTTTTTTACCTTTTTTTTCGTCTTCTTTTACAAAATTCGTTGACGCGTTTGATTTTGGCAGTATAATGGAATCAGAGATCAATTTTAGGAGGCCCCAATTATGTTAAAACAACTTTCTATTTTCGCAGAAAATAAAAAAGGCACGATGCAGCAGATCACACAGATTCTGTTTGAAAACGACGTCAATATTTTAGGTTCCGTCAACAACGACAGCGCAGAGTACGGCATTGTCCGCATGGTCGTTTCCGATCCGGATAAAGCAGAGCAGGCGCTTCAGGCTGCCGGTTACATGACACGCCAGACGGATGTACTCGGTGTCGAGGTAGTTGATCAGCCGGGTAACTTAAATTCCCTTCTGAAAACACTGCTTGAGACAAATATCGACATCGACTATATCTATCTCTCTTTCAACCGCGAGTCCGGCTGCCCGATCATGGTGTTTCATGTACCGGATGTATACGAGACAGAAGCAAGCTTAAAGAGCAAGGGATATACCGTTCTCTAGAGCATGTTTGAAAAACACGAAAAAAGACATCTGGCGAAGTGATTTTTCACCCCTGCAGATGTCTTTTTTCTATATCATCTATTCTTTTTCTTCATCCTCAAACAGGTGATCCCGCGTAATGTTTTTTGCCCACAGTCCGCTCTTATACCGTTTCAGAACCCACGGCCATTTTACAAACTCGTCTGTACACAGCAGGAAATAAACCACAAGGACAGGAAGCTTGAAGACAAACGCTGCAATAAATCCAAGCGGCACCGCGTAGCACCACATATCAATCGTATCACAGACCAGTCCGAACTTTGTGTCACCTCCGGCACGGAATACTCCGGCAATCAGCGTCGTATTGACGGCCGCCCCCATAATATAATAGGTATTGATCAGCAGCATATATTTCAGATAATGCATCGCGGTCTCATTTAAAGAAGCAAATTTCAATACAAACGGCGTGATACCCAGCACAACCAGTCCACCCACAGCTCCGGCAACAACCGTCAGCTTCAGCAGTTTAGACGCATATTCCTTCGCCTTTTCCAGATTTCCTTCTCCCATAACATTTCCAAGCAGAATACCGCCTGCACTTGCCACACCAAAGCACAGCACGGTTCCGATATTTCTTACAACGACAACGAGCGAGTTTGCCGCTACCGCATCGCTTCCCAGATGGCCCAGGATCACAGAATACATCGAAAATGCAACGCCCCAGGAAAGATCATTTCCAAGTGCCGGAAGTGAAAGCTTCACAAAATCGGAAAACAGCAGCTTGTTGCGGATGAACATGTACCGCAGATCGAGCTTGATATCCTTACTCATAATCGACACAATCACGCAGCCGATCAGTTCAATGACATTGCAACACCGGTTGCTCCAAGCTTCGGAAATCCGAAGAGGCCAAAAATGAAGCATGCGTTGAAAAATACGTTCAGTGCGAATGCCATCATATTCATCGCCATGCTGATCGTCACACGGCCGAGGCTTCGAAGCACCGCAAGATAGATCTCCGTAATGCCCCAGCACAGGTAGGTCACACCCATGACGCGCAGATACGAAGCACCGATCCGGATCAGTTCCGCATTATCTGTAAACA
>OIWM01003541.1_pt1 | contig 11169 bp, 10 predicted proteins | sample 1587451 | NCBI WGS metagenome assembly OIWM01 (sample SAMEA3888907, study PRJEB22519) | human gut metagenome | biome: human gut; feature: human-associated habitat; material: faeces | place: Denmark | collected 2011
GATTTTGACGTCGGCATTGTCGCCGGTACCGGTCCTTATGTTGTGACAGACATGGTCACGGACGATCATCTGACGCTGACAAAGAACGAAAATTACTGGAACGGTACGCCGAAAATCGACGAGCTGACCATCCGCACGCTTTCCAACGGCGATACCCTCTCGGCGGCTTTGCAGGCCGGCGATATTGACGCAGCTTACGGCATGGCGTATGAAGCATATCCGAACTTTGAAAACGGCAATTATCAGTTCTCCAGCATCCAGACCTCCCGCGCGTTCTTTGCCTCCATGAACATGACAAGCCCCATCATCCAGGATGCGACCGTTCGTAAGGCCATTGCTATGGGCATTGACAAGCAGGGCTTTGTCTCCGCGCTGCTGGACGGTCACGGCGTTCCCGGCAACGGTGCGTTCCCGGATGGATTTGCGACCTTCGGCGGGGAGAACGTGACGACCGAATCCTATGACCCCGAAGGCGCGAAAGCAGTGTTGGAATCTGCCGGCTGGATTGACTCCGATGGTGACGGCATCCGCGAAAAGGACGGCGTGAAGCTGACAATCCGCTGGCTGACCTACCCCAGCCGTCAGGAACTGCCGCTGCTGGCAGAATCCGCACAGGCAACGCTCAAGGACATCGGAATTGACGTTGACATCAACTGTACGGCGAATCGCCGCGAGTTCCTCGCTGATATGACAAGCTGGGATATTTACGCTTCTGCGATGGTCACAGCACCGTCCGGCGACCCGCAGTATTTCTTCACGTCCTGCTGCGCACCCGGCATGAGCTACAACTTTGGCGCATATGAAAACGCGGACGTGAACGCCATGATTGATGAACTGGCAACAGAGTTTGACACCGAAAAGCGCAGCGAGCTGGCCGTTAAGCTCCAGCAGACGATTCTGGACGATAACGCCTATGTGTTCTGCTCGTTCCTCCAGATGAACATGATCTCCAAGAGTACCGTCACCGGCTATACCGCCCACGCCTGTGACTACTATCAGGTCACAGCCGATCTGGATATCAACGGCTGACCGGCGATAATTTTAGCTTTGCAGTATCTCTGAAATGCAGAATCCCTCAAAAATACCCGGCAGCAGTCATTTGACTGCTGCCGGTTGTTGCTCTAAGCGGTTATTTGTTGTCCTTATGCGTGTTCACCTTTGTGTGCCGGGGATTTTTTGCGCCTTTTGATTGACAAAACGCCAGCTTCCGGCTAAAATTGGGACGATTCCGGAAAAGACGGGTATGGAGGAGGCGGCTGTGATGGAGGTTACGATACAGGAGCTGGCGCAGTGGGAGCCGGGCAGCTACATGACGGTCGACATGCGAAGTGAGGAAACACGGGCATACGGCATGTTGCCGGGTGCGGTTCCGGTTCTGCCGGACGCACTTTTTTCGTTCGCGGCGCAGAACCGAGGAAAAAAGCTGGTGCTCTACTGCGCGCACGGGGAGGCAAGTCTCGACGCAGCGCAGGCGCTGTGCGAGCAGGGCTTTGCGGCGTACAGCCTGGCGGGGGGATATCTGGCGTGGCTGCGCGAGGAGCTGGCGCGGCAGGATGACGAGCAGACGCGGCTTCGTGTGGAGACGAGCCTTCGCAAGCGTTTCCGCGAAAAGATCTGGTGCAACTTTACGAAGGCGGTCCGGCGGTATGAGCTGGTGCAGCCGAACGACCGCATTGCCGTGTGCATCTCCGGCGGCAAGGACTCGATGCTGATGGCAAAATTATTTCAGGAGCTGAAGCTGCACAACAAATATCCGTTCGAGGTAAAATTCCTCGTCATGGACCCCGGCTACAGCCCGGCAAACCGGCAGATCATAGAAGGCAATCTGCGCAGACTCGGCATTGAAGCGGAGATTTTCGAGACGGACATTTTCGGCTCCGTTTACAATGTGGAAAAGTCGCCCTGCTACCTCTGCGCGCGCATGCGAAGAGGCTATCTCTACAGCTTTGCCCAAAAGCTCGGCTGCAACAAGATCGCGCTGGGGCATCACTATGACGATGTCATTGAGACGATTCTCATGGGCATGCTCTGGGGCGCGCAGGTGCAGACGATGATGCCGAAGCTCCACAGCACGAACTTTCCCGGCATGGAGCTGATTCGCCCGATGTATCTGATCCGCGAGGACGACATCAAGGCGTGGCGCGATGCCAACGACCTGCACTTTATTCAGTGCGCCTGCCGCTTCACCGACACCTGCACGACCTGCCGTCCGAACGAGGAGGCAAAGTCCAAGCGCCAGCAGGTCAAGCAGCTGATCCGAGAGCTGAAAAAGACAAACCCCGATGTGGAGGCGCATATTTTCCGGAGCATGGAGAATGTCTGCCTGGATACCGTCATTGCCTATAAAACCGGCGGGCGGAAAACTTCTTTTCTGGAAAACTACGATAAGACGCCGGAAAATCGTGATGCGGACTGATTTTCCTCTTTACGAATCGGAAAAAGTGTGGTACAATGCGGCGTCTTCCATTTTTGATGTTCCAGCGAGGTGAACGCTATGAATATTGTATCGACTGCCGCGCAGGCATCTGCGCTTTCGTCCGGAAACATGTTTGTCCGGTCGGCGGCAGTGTTTGTCATGTCCATGCTGCCGTTCATAGAAAACAAGGGCGCGATCATCCTGGCGGCCGCGCTGAAGCTCAAATGGTATCTCACGTACCTTCTTACGTGCATCGGCTCCTATCTTCCCGTGCCGTTTTTGCTGCGGATGAAAAAGCATCCGCTCGGGCAGAAGGAAACCAGCCCCCGGCTGCTGCGAAATGCGCATCAGGCGCTGGAAAAACATGAGGCGCAGCTCAAAAAATACGGTCCGCCGGCGCTTTTTGTCTGCGTGTGCATCCCGTTTACGGGCGTGGGCTGCTGGATTGGCTCCATGCTCGCAAGGCTTACCGACATGGATGAGCGACGCGCCGGGCTCGCAATTTTCGGCGGTACGCTCGTCTCGGGGGTATTGACGATTCTCGGCGTATACGGTCTGGCCGGCGGGCTTCAATATCTGCTACGCTGAAGCGCGAGATGGGGCTGTTTTTCAGGAATATACAAAAAATTTGTATATTTTCGGCAAAATTGCCCCGGATTTCCCCTCGATTCTGTGAAATTTTCCATGTGTTTCCCCATTGACGCAGTAGGTAAATTGGTGTATGATAACACCATCGAATTTGAGCGTATTCTTTTTTGGAAGGAGGCAAACACAATGACGTTCCGTTACACCATTGCTAAGAACAACATGATGATGCGAATGTTATTCTCCCGGGCATGTAATATGGCCAGGTGCTTCGGCATGCGTTGCTGTTCGCCTGAGAATAACGCTTGATTGAGCGCGAAAGCCATTTGCCCGGGAGCTGATGATAGCCCCCGGTTTTTTGTTGCTCAAATTTGGAAAGTAAAAGAAATTATCAATGCAAAATGCCTTATCAATAAAAAGGAGTGTTTCAAATGAAATCGTATCAGAAAATCCTTGCGCTGGTTCTGGCGCTCGTTCTGAGCCTGTCTCTTGCCGCCTGCGCAGCAAAGACCGAAACTGCCGCTTCGACCGAAACTGCATCCACCGAAACCGCGTCCGATGAAACCGCTTCCGACGCTGTCGAGAGCAAGGGCACCATCACCGTCGCCGCAAGCCCCACGCCGCACGCCGAAATTCTCGCGCAGGTCGCTCCCATCCTGGCTGCCGAGGGCTGGACGCTTGAGGTCAAGGAATTCCAGGATTACGTGCAGCCGAACAACGTCGTCGAGAGCGGCGAGTTTGACGCCAACTACTTCCAGCACATCCCCTATCTGGAGAACTTCAACGAAGAGCAGGGCACGCACCTGGTAAACGCGGGCGGCATCCACTATGAGCCGTTCGGCATCTATCCGGGCACCAAGGCATCGCTCGATGAAATTGCCGAAGGCGACACCATCGCTGTCCCGAACGATACCACCAACGAAGCGCGCGCACTGCTGCTGCTGCAGGACAACGGCATTCTCAAGCTCAAGGACGGCGCGGGTCTGACCGCAACGGTTCTGGACATTGAGGAAAACCCCTACAACGTGGAGATTCTCGAACTCGAAGCGGCGCAGGTTCCGCGTGTGAAGGATGAGGTCGCCTATGTGGTTCTCAACGGCAACTACGCGCTCGATGCCGGCTTCTCCGTCGCAAAGGATTCGCTTGCCTATGAAAAGTCTGATTCCGATGCGGCAAAGACCTATGTGAACGTCATCGCCGTGAAGGAAGGCAACGAAAACTCCGAGAAGATTCAGGCGCTTGTCAGCGCCCTCAAGTCCGACGCCATCCGCCAGTATATCAACGATACCTATGACGGCGCGGTCGTTCCGTTTGACGACTGATTTCCACGCGCAGAGCGTACAGGGTTTCCTGCTACGCTCTGTTTCCATGTCTAAAAAACAATGTCCGGAAGATTTCCCGGGCAGAAACGAGGAATTTGATGAAACCGGTCATTCGATTAGAGCATATTGAGAAGGTGTTTACCGACGGAAAGGAAGACTTTGAAGCGCTGCGCGACGTGTCGCTGGAGGTCAACGAAGGCGATATTTTCGGCATCATCGGTCTGTCCGGCGCGGGCAAGAGCACGTTGGTGCGCTGCCTGAACCTTCTGGAGCGTCCGACCTCCGGCAAGGTCTACGTCAACGACAAGGACATGATGACGCTCAGCGAGCCGGAAATCCGCCGCTGCCGGCAGAAAATCGGCATGGTCTTCCAGCACTTCAACCTTCTCATGCAGCGCACGGTCCTCGGAAACGTCTGCTTCCCGCTGGAGATTGTCGGCATGAGCCGCAAGGACGCGAAGAAGCGCGCGATGGAGGTTTTGAAGCTCGTCGGCATTGCCGACAAGGCGAACGCCTATCCCTCGCAGCTATCAGGCGGGCAGAAGCAGCGCGTGGCGATTGCGCGCGTGCTTGCCAACGACCCGGAGATCATCCTCTGCGACGAGGCGACGAGTGCGCTCGACCCCATGACGACCGAGTCGATTCTCTCGCTGCTGCAGACGATCAACCGGACGCAGCACATTACGATTGTCGTCATTACGCATGAAATGAAGGTTATCCAGCAGATCTGCAACCGTGTGGCAGTGCTGGATGAGGGCAGGATTCAGGAGACCGGTCCTGTGAGCGAGGTCTTCTCGCATCCGCAGACAAGAGCGGCAAAGCGGCTCGTGCTGGCGCGCATGCAGGATGCGGACGCGCCGTGCGTGAAGCTGGAGCTGCCGGAGGACGATAAGGAACTGGCAGCGCTGATGGCGTATGTCAAGGCGCATAACTTGAAGGTATTGGAGGGCGAAGAACATGTTTGAACCCGGAATGGTGCAGACGCTGGTTGAAGGCGTCCGCGATACGTTGTACATGGTTCTGGCGTCCACTGCCTTTGGCTACCTGCTGGGACTTCCGCTCGGGATTCTTCTTTGCATCACGGGCGAAAACGGCATCCGCAGAAACCCCGTCATTTACCGCATTCTGGACATCGTTGTGAACCTGATCCGAAGCGTTCCGTTTCTGATTCTGCTGATTCTGGTCTCGCCGTTTACCAAATGGCTGGTCGGCAAGAGCTACGGCGCGACGGCGACGGTCGTCTCCCTTGTTATCGCGGCGGCGCCGTTTATCGCGCGTATGGTCGAGTCTTCGCTCAACGAGGTCGACCAGGGCGTCATTGAGGCGGCAAAGAGCATGGGCGCGACCGACGGCACGATTATTTTCAAGGTCCTCATCGGCGAGGCGCGCACGTCGCTGCTCGTCGGTGTGACGATTGCGCTCGGCACGATCCTCGGGTATTCTGCGATGGCAGGCGTGCTCGGCGGCGGCGGTCTGGGCGATATTGCCATCCGCTACGGCTACTACCGCTGGCAGGGAGACGTGATGTGGGTAACGGTCATTCTGCTGGTTGCTCTCGTGCAGATTCTGCAGGGCATCGGCATGCTGTTTTCCAAGAAGCTCGACCACAGAAGACACTGAAAAACCCGCAGCCGCCGCGAAAGCGGCGGCTTTTTTCCGCAGAAAGGAAGAACCATGGCAACGAAAAAAGAGGCGTTTCGCAAAGCGTTCGTCGCCTCGATTCCGATTCTTTGCAGCTACCTGTTTCTGGGCATGGCGTATGGCATTCTGATGCAGGAGCAGGGCTTCGGGTGGCTGGAATCGCTGACGGTAAGCGCAGTGGTGTATACGGGCGCTTTTCAGTTTGTACTCATTACGTTTTTATCGAGCGGCGCGTCGCTGCTGACCATCGCGGCGACAGCGCTTTTTATGAACAGCCGCCAGAGCTTTTACGCGCTGACATTTCTTGATGATTTCAAACACATGGGCAGACGCAAGCTCTATATGATCCATTCCCTGACGGATGAGACCTACGCCGTCAATTGCACCCTAGAAAGCCTTCCGCCGGAAAAGAAGCGCGATACGATGTTTTATCTCGCGGTGCTGAGCCACATCTACTGGACGGCAGCCTCCGCCCTCGGCGGCATGCTGGGGCAGATCATCCCCTTTGATCTGACGGGTATCGATTTCTGCATGACGGCGCTGTTTGTGACGATTTTCATCGACCAGTGGGAAACGGCGAAAACGCATACGCCGGCGCTGGCGGGGCTGTGCGTGGCAGTGCTTGCGCTGGCGATCTTCGGCGCAAACGGGTTCATGCTCCCGGCGCTGCTGGCAACGTCCGGCATTCTGGTGTTTGCGGGCAGGAAGGAGGCGCAGGCGTGAGTACGGGAAGATTTTTGCTTGTGGTTCTGGTGTCGTTTGCCTGCACGTTTTTCCTGCGGGCGCTGCCGTTTCTGGCGTTTTCCGGCGAGCGGAAGATGCCCGCGTGGTTAGATCGGCTCGGGCATGCGCTGCCGCCGGCAATCATGGCGGTGCTGGTCGTTTACTGCCTCAAGAGCGTGCCCGATGCATGGTATCCAGGCGGCGTGTGCCAGCTGCTGGGTGTCGGCGCGACGGCATTGGCGCATAAATGGAAGCACAACACGTTTCTGAGCATCCTCGCGGGAACCGCCGTGTATATGGTTCTGCTGCGCGTGTTATGAAAAAAATCCGTACCTGCTTCTTTCAGGTACGGATTTTCTTTATCCGGCGGTGCCGGAGATAATTTGATCAAAAAGCGTCTGTATGGCGTCCACCGAGCAGCCGGGAATGTGGTGCGTGGCAGCAAGCTCCGGGGTGTAGTCGGACAAAAGCATGGGGGAGTAGTTGTACCAGCCGGTGTCCGGATTTTTGGTGATCAGGTTGATGGTCGGCAGCAGTTCATAGTCTTCGACATAGGCGCCGGTTTCGTCCATGCAGATCGTGACGCTTGCCATACCGCCGAGCATATTCTCCGGGCTTGTCTGATGGGACAGGAAATTGCCGAGCGAGTAAAAGACCGGCACCTCACGTCCGTCCTGCGCCATCAGCATGCGCGCGGGCTGGACCACATGCGGGTGCCCGCCGATGATCAGGTCCGCGCCGCCGTCGGCAAGCACCTGCGCCCAGGTGCGTTCATAGTCGTTCGGGCGGAAGGTTCCCTCCTCGCCCCAGTGGGCAAAGACGATGACAAAATCGGACGCTTCTTTCGCGCGCGTCAGATCGTCCTGCACCGCGTCGAACGTCACAAAGCGGTCGACCATCCAGGCCTTTCCCGGCGCGCCGCCGTTGAGCCCGTAGGTGTAGTTGAGCATCGCGATGCGGATGCCATTTTTCTCCACGACGCGAAGCGTCTGCGCGTCCTCCTGCGAGTCGTGGATGCCGAGCGTGGTAATTTCGGGGTAGTGCTCGCGCCAATACCGGCAGGTATCGAGAATGCCGGTTTCGCCCTTGTCGAAGCAGTGATTTGTCGCACCGGTGATGACGGAAAATCCGGTCTGCGCCAGTGCGTCGGCAACCTGCACGGGAGAGCCGAAGCTCGGGTAGTTGGCGTAGAGCGCGGGGTCACTCACCAGAATGGTCTCCTGATTGATGCAGGCAAGGTCGTAGCTTTGCACCACGGGCGCAATCGCAGCATAAAAGGGCGTGAAGTCGTACCCGCCGCCGGGCAGCTCTGCTGACCAGTAGACGGTGTTGTGGATCAGATTGTCGCCGAGCGCCATCAGCCTCACGCGCGCAGGCTCGGGCTCCTGCTCTGCCGGAAGCGCCTGCGTTTGTTCTGGCGCGGAATCCGCCTGCGCTATTTCCGGTGCCGCTGGAACAGATTGCTGCGCGGCGGGAGCTTCCGGCGCGGCTTGCTGCGCGGTTTCCGGCTCCTTTTGCGCGTCCTGCGCGCCGACTGATTTTGCCGCGCGCAGCACCCAGCTTGCCCCGAGCACAATCGCACCGACCAGCAGCAACATCAGAACCAGCCCCAGAAGCCACGATGTGCCGCCGGTCCTCTTTTTTCGGGAGAATCTTCCTGCCATGAAAAAGCTCCTTTCCGTCAGTCTGCAAAGCTTGCCCAGACGAAGCGGTCAAAATCGTCCTGCAAAAACGCGCGCAGCTGCGAGGCAAAGCCTTCGTCCAGCTCGGTCTGCCGCTTCATGCCGGAGTGCGTCTGCACAAGCGGGTTGATGTGCCGCTTCTTTGCGCGCACGCGCACGGCGTAGGTATGCTCCGGCGGCGTTTTTCCGGCGCAGGTGCCGGTGATGCGGCGGTATTGCGCCCAGTATCGGGCGCAGACAGGATCGGCAGTCAGCTTTGCGAGCACGTCCGGCTCGGTGAGAAGAAGATCGTCTTTGGTGATAGCGCCGGTCCGGATGGCAAAGCGCAGAAGATCGGCAAGCGCCTGCATGAAAAAGCGGTCGTCGTCGCTCACGAACCACTGCGACTGCCGCAGCGACCAGCGGGAGAACGTCTGCGCCGCCTCCAGATCGCGAAACGAAAGCTCGCAAAGACCGTCTTCCGCCTCTGCGGCGAAGAGATTGCCATAGACGGCAGAAATTTCGCCAGGCGGCGCGCCGAATACCCGGTAAGCATTTCCGAGCGTATACTCCAGCCGGTCGGAGGACAGCCGGGGCGAGTCGTTGTCCGCAATCGGATAGCGGTGATAGTCGTCCACATCGTGCGTGCAAAGCCCGAGCGGACGCAAAAGCGCCTGAATTTGTGTATCGCCGGCAAGAATACCATGTGTCGGCGCCTCAGTCGACTCCTGCCGCAGGTGGTCCTCGTTCAGAAAATCCACAACGTGGGCAAAGGCAGGCGTTGCGATATCATGAAACAGCGCGCTCAGACTCTGCGCGGCGTCCTTTGTAAAGTGCCAGACGATTGCGGCTGCGCCGAGGCTGTGCAGGTATCTGGTATACGGCGCCTTGCCCTCGTAGATCGGGCAGGCGGTATACTCGCAGCCGCAGTGCATGCCGATTTGCCGCAGGCGCTGCATGGGCGCAGCCTCGCAGAACGGTGCGAGCGCCTCCGGGAGTCCTCCGTAGCGCGCGATGAGTTCCATGAAATCCCTTCTTTCGCGTCTATTCTACCGGAAATGCCGCGTACTTGCAAGGTGCAAAAAAACTGCCGCCGCACCAATCGGTGCGGCGGCAGGTTCGAAGACTTGGGTTATCGGATGACAAGGTCTCCGTTTTGTACGTCGACGGTGATGGTCTCGCCGGGAAGGATGCTGCCTTCGAGAATCTTCTTTGCGATCAGCGTTTCGACCGTGTGCTGGATATACCGGCGAAGCGGTCTTGCGCCGAACTGCGGGTCGTAGGAGGTGTCGATGATCAGCTGCTTTGCAGCCTCCGTCAGCTCGCAGTGCAGCTGTTTGTCCGAAAGACGCTTGTTGAGCGCGTCAATCTGCAGATCGATGATGCCCGTGATGTTCTCTTTGGTGAGCGGCTTATAGAAGACGATCTCGTCGAGCCGGTTCAAGAACTCGGGGCGGAAGGTGTGATGGAGCAGGCTGTCAACCTGGTCCTTTGCCGACTGCGTGATCTCGCCGTCGGGTCCGATGCCGTCGAGCAGCATCTGGCTGCCGAGATTCGAGGTCAGGATGATGATCGTATTTTTGAAGTCTACAGTTCTGCCCTGAGAGTCTGTGATTCTGCCGTCGTCGAGGACCTGCAGCAGCACGTTGAACACGTCCGGGTGCGCCTTTTCAATCTCGTCAAACAGAATGACCGAGTACGGACGGCGGCGGACCGCTTCGGTCAGCTGACCGCCTTCCTCATAGCCCACGTATCCGGGAGGCGCGCCAATCAGACGCGACACGGAGAATTTCTCCATATACTCCGACATGTCGATGCGGATGAGGTTCTTCTCGTCGTCAAACAGCGCCGCGGCAAGCGTTTTGGCGAGCTCCGTTTTGCCGACGCCGGTCGGACCCAGGAACAGGAACGAGCCGAGCGGACGGTTCGGGTCCTGGATACCGGCTCTGCTTCTCTGGATTGCTTCGGCAACGACGCGGACTGCCTCGTCCTGCCCGATGACGCGCTTGTGGAGCGTATCTTCCAGATGCAGCAGCTTTTCGCGCTCCGATTCCATCAGCCGCGAGACCGGGATGCCGGTCCAGCGCTCGATGATCTTTGCAATTTCTTCTTCCGTTACCTTGTTGCGCAGCAGATTCGAGCCCTTGGCATTCTGCGTCTGCTTTTCATCCTGCTCGAGCTGCCTTTTGAGCTCCGGCAGGTCGCCATATTTGAGCTTCGCAGCTTTTTCGTACTCGCCGTTTTTCTCGGCAGTTTCGATATCGCGGTTCAGCTGCTCGATCTTTTCACGCAGCTGCTGGACCTGACCGATTGCCTTTTTTTCGTTTTCCCACTGCGCCTTCATGGTGTTGAAGCGCTCGCGGTTTTCGGCAAGCTCCTTCTGCAGCTCGGCAAGGCGTGCCTTGGAAAGCTCGTCGTCCTCGTTTTTGAGCGCTGCCTCTTCGATCTGCATCTGGATAATCTTGCGGTTGATGACGTCGAGTTCGGTCGGCATCGAGTCCATTTCGGTCCGGATCATCGCGCAGGCTTCATCGATCAGGTCGATTGCCTTATCGGGGAGGAACCTGTCGGTAATGTACCGGTTCGAGAGCGTCGCGGCGGCGATGATCGCAGGGTCTGTGATCTTCACGCCGTGGAACACCTCGTATCTCGATTCCAGACCACGCAGGATTGCAATCGTATCCTCAACCGTCGGCTCCTGGACCAGAACGGTCTGGAACCGGCGCTCGAGTGCAGGGTCCTTTTCGATATACTGCCGGTATTCATCGAGTGTCGTTGCGCCGATGCAGTGCAGCTCGCCGCGCGCCAGCATCGGCTTGAG
>OIWM01003544.1_pt1 | contig 11165 bp, 7 predicted proteins | sample 1587451 | NCBI WGS metagenome assembly OIWM01 (sample SAMEA3888907, study PRJEB22519) | human gut metagenome | biome: human gut; feature: human-associated habitat; material: faeces | place: Denmark | collected 2011
TAGTAATACTGATCGGTGGTCAGCGGAGTAGCGGTGGACATCAGCAGACTCTGGGCCAGCACACGGGTGCTCAGACCGGTCTTGGCCGGATAGCCCTGTTCTTCCAGATACTGGTCCAGCAGCGCCACCATGCCGGTGACCTGGGGAGCGGCCATGGAGGTGCCGGACATATTCTGGTAAGTACCGCCGTTTTTCAGGGAGTAAATATTGCCGCCGGGGGCGGTGATCTCCGGCTTCAGCTCCAGAGAACCGGGCACGCCCCAGGAGGAGAAGCTGCTCATGGTGTAATGATCGGCAGCACTCACACCGGAACCAACGGCGTCGGAAATGGTCAGCTTGCCGGTATAGTAAAGTACCTTGCCGGAATCGTCCGTTACCGGCGTGGAAGCGGCCTTCAGTGTGGCGGCATCCGCCTGACTGATGGTCACAGCAGGCTCCGTTCGGGTGTAGGCGGACAGCTCCATGCCCAAGGTCCCCGGCTGGTTGTTGGCCACGATGGTTGCAATGGCGCCGTTGCTGACGGCATTTTCCAGTTTATCGGTGAAGTTCAGTTCACCACGGTTGCAGATGGCGATTTTTCCGGCCAGCACGTCCTTGATGGCGGCGAATTCCTCCGCCGTGCCGATGGAGTCCAGATAGACATATTCCTGCTCCCCGGCCAGGGTGGTGATGGACAAATTGGTGTACTTGCTGCCGCTCTGGGATTCCAGAGATTCGGTGTAGAACATTTTGTTCCCGGCCACATCAATATAAAGGCCGGTCTGGCCCACGTTGTCCACAGAGGCAACGCCCAGGGAATTGGTATAGGTTCCGGGCGCACCGGAGGTGGCGAAGCTGACGCCGTCGGCATAAGCACTTCCCACGGCGGTCTCCTCGTACCAGCTGCCGGAGTTACCGGCGGAAATGACCACCACCATGCCGCTCTTGGTGACCCGCTCCAGGATAGCGGCGTAGGCATCGGCTGCACGGGAGTTGCCGGTCCAGGAGCCGCCCAGGGAAAGGTTGGCGGAATCGGCGCCCAGCACCATGGCGTCCTCCACGGCGGCCATGTAGTCGGATTCAGAAGCACCACCGGTGATGCCAAAGACCTTCATCACCAGAAGCTGGGCATCGGGAGCCACGCCCTGGGTCAGGGTGGCATCCAGGGCACTTTCAAAGCTGCCGTCCGCACTCTTTACATAGCGGTTGGCGGCGGCGATACCGGCCACGTGGGAGCCGTGGTCGCCCTGGGTGTCCTTGTCGTGGCCGATGTTCAGGCCGTTGTCCACATAGTTGAAGCCGTAGGGAATTTTGGCGTTCACATAGAGGTCCTCGGCGGTGAGGCCCTTGTACTGCTTGGCGGCGTTCAGCTGGGAGAGGACCTTCGCCGTGTCGGCGCTGGTCATCAGGGCGGCATTGCTCCCTTCCAGTGCATAGGCCAGGGCATCCGGGTCCAGAGCCGGGTGGTCCACGTCGATACCGGTATCAATGATGGCAATCTTCCGTCCGGCACCGGTATAGCCGGAGGCCCAGACGGCGGTGGAGCCGATCATTTCGTCGGAGGTGGACATCATGGGGTCCGTGGTCAGTTCTTCCTTGACCACGCAGGGCTCATAGCGCCGCTCTACCAGCACCTCTTCCACGCCGGGGACTGCTTCGATGGCGGAAATATCGCCATATTCCACGTTGGCGGAAATGATGTTTGCGGCCAGGGTCAGATTCCAGACCACGTCCAGGTCCTCTCCGTCCAGGGCCTGCCTGGAAATGGCGGACTCCATCGCCTCCTGCTCATTTTGCAGGGACTGACGATAGGCCATGGCATCGCTGCTGAAAGCGGCGATCTCGTCGGCAGTGAAGCCCTTTTCCAGGGTGGAGGCATCCTCCAGAACGATGGATACACGGACCACGTCCGTGTCCTCGTAAAGGGGTTCCTCGGTTTCTTCTGTGCTGACTTCGTCCCGGCGGGACAGCCCGACGTTGTATTCGTCAGCGCTGACCTGCTCAAAGGACAGCTTGCTGCCCTGTTCGCCGGAACCGTCTGCCGCCAGAGCGGGCAGGGCAAGTCCCAGGGTCAGGACCAGGGCCAGCAGCACAGAAATGAACTTTTGAAAGCCTTTCTGTTTCATGTGCTTGCAACTCTCTTTCTCCGGTCATCCCGGGTAAGTGTTTTTCCGGAAAAGCACCCCGTTTCCGGGATTTTCCAAGAATCCAGCATAACTATACCTTCTCTGACGTACAAATGCAAGCGCTTTTTGAGCCGTTCTTTCAAGTCGAAATATAGAAAATCTCCGGGACGTACCTGACAGAAATTATGCGCCTTGCCTATATTTTCCGGATTGACATGGAATGCGTGCGCCGCACGCCCCACTTTCATAAAAAAGCAGGGATCCCGTCAGATAAGGATAAAAATCTGACGGGATTCCTGCATAAGATTTTTCAATACCAGGCCTGCGGAACTTCCATTGAGACAGAAGAACATCGGAAAAATTCAGAACGAATTGTAGAACATTTTCTTTTCTCGGAAAATCCACTTGCCTTATTGGCTTTCGATGGATTTGGAGGAGAAAAGAGGTACGTTATTCCGCTGGCGTTTCTGAAAGTACCGTGACTTCCAGGGTATCCTTATTGACAAGGTAGAGAACTTCATTTTCGTAGTCCTCGCTGAGCATCAGGTCGCCGGAGGTGATGATGGAAGCATAGCCGGGGACGGTGACCTGGACGCTTTCACCGGTATCCGGACGGACCCGATAAAGTCCCTCCATGGATTCCACCCAGCAGTATTTTTCGTCATAGTGGAGGCTGTAACAATCCTGGTGGTCGTCCAGCTTTTGGATGGACCCGTCTGCCGGGTCCCAGAAATACAGGGTATTCTTGTCCCGGATGTTCAGAAAATACACGCCTTGCTCCGTCAGACGGAAATCCCGTGCAATGACTGTTTCCAGCGCTTCCGTGGACCCGTTGGACAGGGTCCGGAGGGTCAGCCGGTTGTAGGCATCCAGGTAATAAAGCCGTTCCCCGTCGAAAGCAAAGTTGGCGGCGCTGGAGAGGTCCATGATGGTTTCGGTCCGGCCGGTGAGCAGGTCTGTGGTTTTCAGAAGTTCGTCCTGCTGGAAATACATGGTGTTTCCGTACAGGAAGAAGGGATACCCAAACGTGGGGTCTGTTTCCGAATAGCTCCGGTCCAGCAGACCGAAAAACCGCTTGGAGCCGTCATTCCATTGATAGACGGTCCGTTCCTCCAGGGTGTTCAGGTCCAGCGCCGTCAGGGCCGTGGCCCGGTCGTAGGATTCCCGGTAAAAACGCTCATGCCAGGTGGTTTGGGAAAGACTGTACAGGGTATTTCCGTCCAGATAGAAGAAGCCCAGAGCTGTCTGCCCGTTGTCTGCAAAGGCGCCGGCGGGGAAGGTCTGAAACGTGCCGGTTTCCCGGTCGTAGAGCGAAAACTGCAGAAAGCTGTGTTCGACGACCTCGTAACGTTCCGTAACGGCCCAGTTGTGGTCGAAAGAATTGTAAATAACTTGCTTCTCCTGCTTCCCGCAGCCCAGAAGCAGCAGCGGCAGCAGGCAGCAGAGGGCAACCGCCTTGGCCTTTTTCAGGCGGACATGGTAATTCCGGTTCCGCATCCAGAGAACGGCAATGAGCAGCAGGCAGATCCCAGCGCTTCCGGCCATGAGCAGCCCCAATTCTTTCCAAGAGACCTCCGGAAAGACCCGGGGGGACCCGGCGTAGAACTCAAAATCGTCTCCGCTCAGATAAAGGGTGCCGATGCTCAAGGCCCAGGGGGCGGGGAGCCGCAGAAAATATTTGGCGGAGGTGGTCAGGAAGGGCAGCGGCAGCAGCACCAGAGAGCCCATCAGTGTCAGCGCATACTTTTTCGTCAGAACGCTGAGGGCCAAGATCACCAGACAGCCATAGAGATACCCCAATTCCTTCAGGGAAAATTGCAGGGCAAGGGCCTGCCACAGGGCCATGCTTTTTTTCACGGTTCCGAAGCTCACCAGAGAGTGCAGACTGTAATTCCAGTGGGGCAGCCCGAAGCGCAGGGCGCAGTTGGCAACCTGAAATCCCTGAATGAGTGCGGTAAGCCCAGCGGTCAGCGCCAGAGCGACCAGCAGCTTGGCTTTCCAGCCCTTGGCGGCGCTTTCCTTCTGGGTCAGCAGCAGTTGGTCCATCTGGCAGCCGTATTCCTGGCAGAACAGCGGTGCAAGCAGAAAGATCAGCGCCAGCCACAGCAGATAATCCGGCGATTTGTTCCCCAGCAGGGTCTCCCAGCCGCCGGTATAGAGAAATTGCCGGTCCGGCTGTTCCCGGACGAAAATATATTGACTGTACAGCTTGGAAAATCCCGGATACCGGGCGTCCTGGGCCTGCAGATCCGCATATTGTTGCCGGAATTCCTCCTCGGAGAGAGCGCCGGTATAGTAGTCGGTTTTCAATGCCTCGAATTCGCTGTGAACGGCGTTGATCCGCTTCATTTCTCCTTCAATCCATTCCCGTTTTTCCGGGGTCAGCGGCCCTTCCACCTGGGCAAGATATTCATTGTAGACGCTGCGGTTTTCTTCCAGATTCCGGTCAAAAGGCCGGGTAAAGAGCAGAATACTCGCCAGTTCTGCAAGCAGCAGGACCAGCACAATCCAGCCGCCCCGGCGGTAGCGGAGCAGCTTTTTCCATTCATAGCCTGCCATGACGCTGCCTCCTTCCCTGATGATGGTAGCTGCGGCTTCGATACAGCACCCACAGCAGCATCCCAACAGACAGCAGGGCGACGGTCATGATCAGAAAACCCGCCTGCCGCATGGGAAAGCCGAACACATTCACGAACCGGTCCCAGCGCAGCATTTCCCGGGGGAACAGCAGCTCCGTGGGGTTGAACCATTTCAGCCCTGTGCGGCTGCCGGAGCCGTCATGGAGCAAAATGCCCAGGAACAGGGCAAAAAACCCCGTCAGGAAGGCCGTCAGGGTCTGCTTTGCAAGGCTGGATAGGAGCAAAACCAGACAGCCGCAGGCCATCAGCCCCAAAATCCGCAGCCCGGCGGACAGCAGGAAATAGCTGCCGATGGTGCAGCGCAGGGGCGTCTGCTCCATTTTTGCCAGCGAATAGATAGGCGCAGAAAGGGCGTCATGGTATTCTTCCAGCGTGTAGATCACAAGGAAGTCCTCTCCGTAAAAGAGGATGCCGATGCCCAGCAGAAAAAGCACCGCAGCGGTGAGCTTGGCGGCCACGGTGGCGCCGGTGCCGTAACGGGTGGTTGGCAGCAGCATGGACATTTCCGATTCCTGCTCCCGCACAAAAACGCCGCACAGGCCGAAAATGCACATCAGCAAAGCCAGCATGGTGGAATAATCATAGTTCAGCAGTACATGGCTGCCCCGGGTATCCGTGAAATTCGGGATGCTCCGGCCGGAAAAGTCCCAGGCGATGCGGGTATTTTCCCGGGCAATGTAGGCGCTGACGTTGGGGGATTGGGCCAGCGTCCGGGCGTTTTCCACGATGGAAATGGCGTTGTTCCGGTAATAATAGTCGTACTGCATTTCGTACACGAACAGCATCCCGAAGAACTGCTCGTCCGTGGCCTCACTGTAAGTGTAAGCGTTGGGGTCATACTCGCTTTTCAACTGCATATTCCGGAGCTTTTCGTCCAGAGGCCGGTAAATGGTCATGATCTTCTGGGCTTTTTCTGCCGTAATGGTCCCGGAATAGGTGGCATAAGTCTCCTGATACTGCCGCTTGTAGGGATCGAAGGCACCGGTGGCCCGGTGATACTGGTCCTGAATTTTCCACCCGTTCAGCGCCAGCAGGGCAGCCAGAAAGAGAACGATGCCCGGATTTCCAAAGGCTTTCCGACATTCGTAGCCCACCAGACGCAGAAAGTGCTTCATTGGGTCTCCTCCCCGCAGTGGTACAGGAAAACCTCCTCCAGATCGGCCTCCACCGGACGGGCGTCCGGGTGGGGCTGGGTCTCGGAGAGGATCCGCAGGCGGATGCCGTTTTCCTCCCGGGCCAGATTGCTGATGGTGTGGTGGACCAGGGAGGCGGGAACGTCCGGCTCGGCCAGGGTCAGCGCCCAGACCTTGCCGTCCAGCTCCCGGCACAGCTCCGTGGGCGGCGCAAATTTCAGCAGCTCGCCCTGATGGAGCAGGAGAATTTTGTTGGCAATGAATTCCACGTCGGAGACGATGTGGGTGGCCAGAATGACGATGCGGTTTTCGGAGAATTGGGAGATGAGGTTGCGGAAACGGATGCGCTCCCGGGGGTCCAGACCGGCGGTCGGCTCGTCCAGAATCAGAATGCCGGGGTCGGAGAGCATGGCCTGGGCGATGCCCAGCCGCTGACGCATACCGCCGGACAGAGCGCCGATCTTCTTCCCGGCGGCGTCCGCCAGATTCACGGTGTCGAGAAGCGCATCGATGCGGGCATCCGCCTGGTCGATGCCCTTCAGCACGCACATATACCGCAGGAATTCCCTTACGGAAAAATCCCGGTAAAACTTGGGATATTGGGGAAGATAGCCGATATTCGACAGGAAATCGCTGCCCAGGGAGCGAATATTCGTGCCATTGATGAAGATATCCCCCTGGGCGGGGATGATGCCCATAAAGGCATTGATGAGCGTGGTTTTTCCGGCGCCGTTGGTGCCCAGCAAACCGTACACGCCGTTTTCCAGCGTAGCGGTGAAATCCCGCAGGGCGTACTTGCTGCCGTATTTTTTGGAGATGTGTTCCAAACGTACTTCCATAGGGGCCTCCTTACTTGTTCGGGTTCTCCCCAGCCAGGAGGAACCAGGTCCGTTCTCCGACGACAAAAGCATCCGTTTTCGGTGTGGTAAAACGGGCGTTTCTCGGAACGAGAACGGCATAGACCACATCTTCACCGGTGAGGGTAGACGTATCCATGGTCAGTCGGGCCACGGTTTTCATGCCCTCCTGGACCTCCAAATCAAGGCAGGAACCGTCCGGCAGATACAGCGGCTCATTGTTGAGGAAATAGACCACTGTGTAATGGACCAAGGTCGTCCCCCAGAGACTGTATTTCAGGTCCAGTGCTTCCTTGTGGAAGTTTTCAAAAACATTCAACCCGTTCGTCATACCGTTTACTTCGGACTCATGGCCGTATTTGATTTGAAAATCGTCATTTTCCCAGCCCAAGACATCTTGTGGGGCGCAAGGCTCATAAGTGATTTCTGGCTCGGAGAGAAGCGTCAGTTTTTCCGGAATTTTGGCTTCCGCCGGCGTTGCATCAATCTGAAGTGGGAAAGAGATTCCGAGGGAACCACGCGTGTAGGTCATCATTCCTGGATTCCCTTTGGATGGAAGATACTCCGGATAGAGCACAGTCAGTGTAGTCATTTCCAGTGTATCTCCTGCTTGTCCGGTGATAGGGGTAAAGTAGAACACTGGGTATATTATTTCGTTATTCAGTGTGAACCGGTGCATATATTGGTAATCAGTATCTCCTTCCAGCCGATAGGGCTGCGGGCGACCATCCAGAAAAAGCAGAATGCCCACACCGTTCCGCCCGGCACGGCCGTAGCCATCCAAAGAAAATTTAATGGACATTTCACCGCCTTCATAACGAATTTCCGGGGGTGGGCTGTTCAGGTCCTCTTGATAAACGGACAATCCCAAGGATCCGAGGTCATCTTCTTCACTGGCTTGCGAGGTGGATTCCAAGAAAGTATTTGGGACCGTCGCTGCGGTGGTTTCCTGAAAAATGTTGCTATTCCGGGTGGCCTCTGTGTCAACTGCCGGGAGAGGCTGTGAACAGCCGGACAAGATAAGCACTATGGGAACAACCCAAAGCCACATTAGATATTTTTTCATAGGGAGACTCCATTCTGCTGATAGGGAAGGGCAGGGGCCATTCGCCCCTGCCCTGTGAGGTTAGTTAATTGTCAGAGGAGCGCTGGTATAAGTGGCCTTTGATGCGTACTGTATTCCGTCCTGAACACAATGGCTGACATAGGCCATGTTCGGAATGGCATCGAAAGTGAAGTGAATTGGGAATGTGTAAGTGAATGACGTGATTCCACAGGAGCTGCGCTGGGACAAGGCGGTCAAATAATTCTCTCCGTCATTATACTCGACCTTAATGACAAACCTTGCGGAATCCGGGTTCTTACTCATGCTGGAAGAGGTATAAAGCGTAGCAGGAGACGTGGAATTTTGATAGCTGGTGCCCGAAATGGCGCCATAATGTGGACTCATGCTGCTGGAACTATTCGCCGACACGCCGACGACGAGGGATACATGGCGCTGCACATCAGCCCATCGGGTATCACCTACTTTCCGAAGATAGGAACGACCTTTCTTATACCGTCACAATACCAGAAAATTTGTAAAATGTCAACGGCCAATCAGCAGATATCTACAATTTCGGAACTTTTAACAAATTTATCGGTTTTTGAACCGGTCCAAACCCGCCCCGCTTCGTCATATTGCCATATATGGACATCTGATTTCCAAGATTTTCATAACATCACCCTGCGGGCTTCTCCCCGGCGAGCAGGAACCAGACCTGTTCCGGCTTCAGGTCGCCGGAAGGACCGGTACCGCTGGCAATGTAGTTGGTTGGGACCCGAATCGCATATACGACACTTTCTCCGGCGAAACCGGTCATATCCAGCTCCATATCCACAACGGTTTTCTTTCCAGTTTCCAGATGTAATTCCAGCGGTTTCCCGTCCGGGCCATACACCGGCACGTTGTCCACAAAAACGATCAGATTGTTCTTCTCGGCCTCTGCACCCCAAATTTCATAATGCAGTCTGGCGGGAACCTCCGGCGTGATGCCGTAGAGGATGATTGGGTCCAAGGGTTTTGCTTCATTGATAATGAACGAGGACTGCACTTTCGCTTTCCAATCTTCGTCTGTCCACCCGGCAATGTCCTGATAAGCACAATCTGTCTGTGTAATTTTTTGCGTATTCAACCGGACGGTTGGGCTTGGAAATTCGGCTTTTGGCGGGTCAGCAAGAAAACGCAGGGGCGTGCGATAGACCCCCGGCCCGGCTGTGTGCGTCATGGAAGTGGCGGGACCTTGGGAGGGCAAATAATCCGGTGCCAGCATACCCACCATATATAGGTCTGGGGAATCTCCCTGGGACCCTGTTACCGGGACAAATGTGACCGGGAAAACCTTTTCGGTGTCGCTGGGATAGAAGATATGGAGATATTCATAGGTGTCGGAGCCGGCTGCCCGATAGGGCTGGACCTGTCCATCCAGAAACAGCAAAAGGCCGACGCCGACCTGCTGAATGTAGCCTGTACAATCCAAAAGGACCGGCAGGGTCAGTTCCCCGCCAGCATATTCACGGTAAAAGCTGGTTTCGTCCCGAAGCGGCTCATCGGCCAGGCCAAAACTCATGGTAGCGGAATAAGGGTCAATGGGTGGTGCAGTGGTATCTTCCACAGGCTCGGTGGAAAATTGAAACGCATCTGTTTCTTCCGAAACATTTACCGTGCTGCTCGGCGTGGTATCGACTGCACCACCGGCGGCGCAGCCGATGAGCATGGTTAGGCACAGTACTAAGACGAGAAGGCCGGAAAGCAATTTGTGGTTCATGGTGCTCCTCCTTTTGCAAAATTGACCGGTTAAAGACTAACCGGCCAATAGATGGACATCTGATTTCTGAGATTTTCATAACATCACCCTGCGGGCTTCTCCCCGGCCAACAGGAACCACGTCCCTTCACCTTGAATAAAGCCATAGGTGCGAATCTCGCTGGTGCGGTAATTCCTGGGGACACGGACCATGTAGACGACGCTTTCCCCGATGAACCCGGTCATATCCAGTTTGACGGTCAGGATTTTCTTTTCCCCGCTGGCAACGGTCATGTCGAAGGGTTGTTCGTCCTGGGCGAAAACCGGGACATTATCCACATAGAAAATAACACGGCTTTCGACATACGGTGTCCCCCACAGCTCATAGCGCAGATCAACGGGGGTGTCTGCTGTGATGTTGTAGACACGGCTTTGGCCGTTATGAGGAGCGGTGTTTACATAACTTCTGCTGTCAAGGCGTCCACGAAGATCCTCCTCTGACCACTCAAAGACATCCCCATAGGAGGTATCCTCAGAGGTGATTTCGGCATCGTACAGACGATGTTGTTTTTCCGGGAAATCTGCCTCCGGGGGTGTCGCTTCAAATTTCAGCCGCCAGCCGGCACCGACTGAGCCGGATGTAAAGACCATCATTTGCTGAGGTCCGACGGAGGGCCGGTACTCGGGATTCAAAATTGCTAAGGCGTACATTTCCAGGTCGTCACCCTCCTGCCCGGTAACGGGGGTAAAATAGAAGTCCACGACCATGGAAGGTTTTTCAGGGTAGAACGTATGCAGATAAGTGTAGGTGCTTTCTCCCTCCAACCGGTAAGGTTGTGGCTGACCGTCCAGGAACAGAAGAATGCCAATTCCGGATTCCCGGATCTTTCCGCTGCTTCCGATTTCATATCCCATGGACATTTCGCCGCCTGTATAGGTGATATAGGGTCCGTAGTCGTCGGACGGACAGTCGTCATGTAATCCGGCACTTAGGCTTCCTAAATTGCCGCTTTCTTTTGGCATGGTCGATGCCGTATCGGAAGGGAGCGCCGATAGGGATGGAACGGTGGAGCCGGATGTGGAAGGGGCTGCAGGGGCAGCAGCGCAACTTGCGAATATAAAGGCGAATAGAATAACGACAAAAGAATAAATGGTGATTCGTTTCATATTGGTCTCCTAATATACTGTAATAGGGGACCAGATACTGGTCCCCTTGGGTGAGTAGGTGCTATTACAGACGGGGCCTTCCTTCGGTGTAAGTAGCATATCCTGTCTTGGCCTGGGTGCCTCCTTGAATACAATGCGATACATAATAATAGGTCGGAGTTGCCTCAATTGTGAAATGCACCGGGAGGGAGACTGAGTAACTACGCAATCCTCTTGCACTGGTGCTGCTTGATGTAGATATGGAGGTAATGCCGTTGGTGTACTCCCCCGAAATCTTGAAATACGCTGAATCGGGATTCTTGTCTACCCAATTTGTTGTGGCGACAAGATTGACATTAGAATCGCTTTGGCTACTGGTTCCATGCACAAGACCGTAAATCCCGGCGGGCTTAGAACTTGCCGACACGCCGACGGTGAGGGATACATGGCGCTGCACATCAGCCCATCGGGTATCACCTGCTTTCCCAGAGTAGGAACGA
>OIWM01003545.1_pt1 | contig 11164 bp, 9 predicted proteins | sample 1587451 | NCBI WGS metagenome assembly OIWM01 (sample SAMEA3888907, study PRJEB22519) | human gut metagenome | biome: human gut; feature: human-associated habitat; material: faeces | place: Denmark | collected 2011
AGATTTAAGGTTAACAAAAAGATTGGCTGTCTGGGAGAGATAGCCTTTTTTTATGCATAAAAAAGGTCGCGTATTTATCCCACGCGCATTTATCCCAGAAAATGATACAACTCCCGAAAGAAGCACCTACAATCATTGCTCCTTAGCCTCTTCCTGTGGAATACGCACCGACGTATAAAGTTCAAGAATAGCAGCAATCGTCAATGAAACGATCCATTCGTTGCCATGCGTGAAAAACATGAAAGCTCCGGTAAGCACAAGTAGCAATGCTCCAAATATCTGCTGGCGACGCAGACGCTTGATAGTGGGAGTCTTATACTTTGAGGGCGAGTTGACCTGTGCCAAAGCAACAAACGTCGCACCTATCGTATATATATAAGGCGAAAGCGGCCAGCCGGTAACATAGACGGCCGCACCTATCAGGAGCATCACAGCTCCTACTGCGAAAAGGGCAGGTATCAGTTGTTTCATTCTTCTACATCTTCTTGAAATACATAAATATCCTCATTGGGCTTCTTCATCAGATACTTTTCGCGAGCTATCTGCTCAATCGCACCGGAATCGACCGCAAGTTCATTCAGACGACGGGTATTCTCCTCATACTCTGTACGATACTTGTCTATTTCCCCACGCAAACGCGTCTCCTCACGATAATAAGCAAGACGACGCACAATGCTGTTTTCATCTAAAAAGCCAACAAGCACGACAAATAGCACAAACGTTATCAGATATTTACGTCTGCGGACAAACAACCAAAGGGACGCAAGTTTATCCATGTAATTCAGTTATTGTTTCTTTGAGCACAAAGATAAGACGAATAACTGAAAAATTTCTTTTTTTTGCGTACATTTGCACAAAAGCAAAGATAAGATGTACCGTCTTTGCATTCTATATAAGTGATAAGAATACCCTGAATATGGAAAATTATATTGTATCGGCACGAAAATACCGCCCCTCAACCTTTGAGTCAGTAGTGGGACAACACGCCCTGACCACCACCTTGAAGAATGCTATCGCCACAAACAAACTGGCGCATGCCTATCTTTTCTGCGGTCCGCGCGGCGTTGGAAAAACCACCTGTGCACGCATCTTTGCAAAAACCATCAACTGCATGAGCCCTACGGCAGAAGGAGAAGCATGTAACCAATGTGAATCATGCACCGCCTTCAACGAACAACGCTCATACAATATTCATGAGCTGGATGCCGCATCCAATAACTCGGTGGACGACATCCGCCAATTGGTGGAGCAGGTACGTATTCCGCCCCAAATAGGCAAATATAAAGTATACATCATCGACGAGGTGCACATGCTATCAGCTTCTGCATTCAACGCCTTCCTGAAAACATTGGAAGAACCGCCACGCCATGCCATATTCATCCTTGCCACCACCGAGAAGCATAAAATATTGCCGACAATCCTGTCACGCTGCCAAATATACGACTTCAACCGCATTAGCGTAGAAGACACAGTAGCCCACCTCGCCTACGTAGCCTCCAAAGAAGGAATCACCGCCGAGCCGGAAGCCTTGAACATCATTGCCCTGAAAGCAGACGGCGGTATGCGCGACGCTTTATCCATATTCGACCAGGTAGTGAGCTTTACCGGAGGGAATATCACTTACCAAAGCGTAATCGAAAACCTGAACGTTCTGGATTACGAGTACTACTTCAGGCTGACCGACCACTTTCTTGAGAACAAAGTCTGCGACGCTCTGTTACTGCTGAACGACGTATTGAACAAAGGATTTGACGGCAGCCATTTCATCACCGGCCTATCCTCGCACTTCCGCGACCTGCTGGTGAGCAAAGATCCCGCTACCCTGCCTCTGCTTGAAGTAGGCGCAAGCATTCGCCAACGCTACCAAGCGCAGGCCCAAAAATGTCCGTTGCCTTTTCTCTATCGCGCCATGAAACTGTGCAACGATTGCGACTTGAACTATCGCACCAGTAAAAACAAACGGCTGCTGGTGGAGCTGACCCTAATACAAGTAGCCCAAATCCCCGCCGAGGGGGACAACGCTGCCAGTGGGCATAGCCCTAAGCAAGCCATAAAACCCATATTTACACAGCCTGCCCCTGCACAGCAGTCACAGGCCGCCCCTGTTGCACCCCGGCCGCAAGCCAGCATCAAGTCACAGACCGCTCCGGCAACCACACCCGTTACGAATACCGCTGCCACAACAACAAACTCTGTTCCCCACACCACTCCCACCGCCATACTGCTGGCACAAGGAAAAGAGGAGAAGAAAGTTCCGGTTATGAAAATGTCGGGACTTGGCGTATCTATCAAACGCCCGAAAGCGGAGGAAGAAACAAAAAGTACCACCACTACTACCGCACAACAGGCGGCACAACCGGAAGAAGACTACATCTTCAATGAAAGAGATGTGAACTACTACTGGCAGGAATATGCCGGACGCATGCCAAAAGAACAAGTTGCCATAGCCAAACGCATGCAGAACATGCGCGTCACGCTGCTGAATGATACCACTTTTGAGGCTGTTGTAGATAACGAAATCGTCTCGAAAGAATTCACCGCAATGATCCCCCATCTGCAAGAATATCTACGCGCACGCCTAAAAAACCGCAAGGTAACCATGACAGTACGCATCAGTGCCCCCACAGAGAAGGTTCATGCATACGGCCGAGTTGAAAAATTCCAAATGATGGTACAAAAGAATGACGCTCTGCTGCAACTGAAAAACGAATTCGGATTGGAGCTTTACTAAACTTTCCCGAAATAAAAAAGATAAGATTTACCGTTTATCCACGAACATATTGAAAATAAAATCATTATATTTTATTTTTTATATCATGTTTAATGTTTATTTTTGCCAATAATAGACAAACAAAACAAACGGTGAACAAGAATGCTGCCATATTAATTGCGTTGTGGAGCGTATGTATATCATACGCCACTTCAATATTTGCGGCAACCAATCCGAACAGATTGGATACACTGAAGGTTTTTGTTCAGAAAAAGATTCTCTATAATGAGGAAATACCGGTGGACAGCGTCATCTGTTGGAGCGAAAGCATTTTACCTGACATCAGGAAAAACAAACAAGACAAAACAACTTATTTTCTACTACAACTCCAGCTTGCCAATGCTTACACATTGCGGGGAGATATCAGCCTTGCCATAGATCGTGCACGACTGATGTACGAAGAAGCCAAAGAAATGGAATATGATTTTGGAATGGTGGTCGCGAACCAAGCTATCGGAGATGCCTATACCATAGCCAACCAATGCGACAAAGCGCTGGAATCCTATCAGGACGCTCTGAAAGAGCTGCATCTTATATCTCCGCACCACCCTTACCACATACAACTACTGCTGAAGCAGTCCAACACCTTACAACGTAAAGGGCAACTGAAAGACGCCCAAAAAGTATTGGACGAGATCAAAAACACTCTTGGGAAAAAGCCGGATTACGCCACCACCTTTTTCGCTACCATTGAAGAAGCTAACTACGCCATTTCGCATGGCCACCTTTCACGTTCCTATCTTAAAGAAGCGGCCGGACACCTGAAAAGCATGGACTCCATTTACCGGTTGCATCCTGAAAAATTCTACTATTTCCACTTGAAATACACCGCTGCTGCCTACTATCGGGCAATGGGCAACTGGGATGCATCTAATTGGGACAAAGCCATGCAGCTGTACGAAGAATTGAGACAGGAATATTCAGTCAATAAACGTTCCACATACTACCGATGGATAACTCTGGAAACTATATACCTATATAAGATACAAGGAAAATCAATGGAAGCTTGTCGGTTATATCAGGAGCTATACCCTACCGTCGACACGCTTACTACCGAAGGTTATACCCGACAAATCAACACCCTACGTGCCAAATATCAGGTGGACCAAATGGAGATTGCCAATAAGGAAGAGCACAACAGGCTTATCACCAGCATGCTGGCAGGAAGTATCATGCTACTGCTCATGTTCACTATTATAGCTTTCAGACTCAAGAAACAGCAACAAAAGATAACCCTATCCACCCAAAACCTGGAACGTCTGCGCACCAACGCAGAAAATGCGACATCCGCCAAGAGCATATTCCTCTCAAATATGAGTCATGAAATACGCACCCCGTTAAATGCACTCTCCGGTTTCTCCTCGCTGCTGACAGAAGAAGGATTGGACAACGAAACACGCCGCCAATGCAATGATGTAATCCTGCAAAACTCCGAACTATTATTGAAGCTCATCAATGATGTGATAGATTTATCAAGCCTTGAATTCGGCAAGATACAGTTCAGTATCGCGAAGCATGATGTAGTCGGCATATGCAGGAATGTAACCGACACCGTCAGTAAAGTGAAACAGACCCAAGCCGAAATTCACTTCATTACAGAACAGGAAAGCATGGAAATAGAAACAGACGACTCACGCCTGCAACAAGTCCTGATAAATCTGTTGATTAATGCAACCAAATTTACACCGCAAGGCAGTATCATTCTGGAAGTAAAGAAAGGATCGAAAGAAGAATTACTTTTCTCCGTAACAGACACCGGATGCGGTATTCCCAAAGAGAAACAGGCCACTATCTTTCAGCGTTTCGAAAAGCTAAACGAAAATGCACAAGGAAGCGGACTGGGGCTTTCCATCTGCCAACTTATCATTGAACATATCGGGGGTAAAATATGGATCGATCCCAACTACACAAACGGATCAAGATTCTGTTTCACCCACCCTATCCGACAGCCACATACCGCCAAAGGCAGAAAGGGAAACAAGATATGAAACAATTGCTTATTATATTAACCCTCCTCGTCCTGCCTCTATCCGTACAATCCATCAACACAGATAGGAAGGGCTCGCCTTCCTTATCGCATAAGCAACTGGTGGAAATAGAGCATGACATAATCTACGGTATCCGACAAGCCGATTCATTGGTAAACGCGGGAAAGCCGGATGAAGCACTCTCATTCTATAAAAAGAGTCTCAAGGCCAAAGACTCTCTATACAACCTGCTCACCACTTCACAGATGGAGGAAATACTCGCTTCGTATAATATAGATAAACTCATACTGCAAAAAGAGCAGAGACGCAGCATGTTCCATTATATCTGCCTAACGGTCTCCATCATCATCATTATAGCACTGCTGCTTTTCAATATCCATATATACCGGAGCCGGAAGCATCTGCAAAAAGATGAAAAAGAAATGAAAAGGTTAACTGCCATTGCTGAAGAAGCAAATGAAATAAAAAGCCGTTTTCTGGCAAATATGAGTTATAACATACGTATTCCTCTCAATAATGTAGTGGGGTTCTCGCAACTCATAACCGACGACACAGGGCTGAGCGAAGAGGAAAAAAGAGAATATTCCGGCATCATCCAAAATAACGCGGCAGAATTGATTCAACTCGTAAATAATGTGCTCGACCTCTCACGCTTGGAAGCCAACATGATGAAATTCCAATTGCAGGACTGTAATGTACAAGAGTGGTGTAGCGAACTGGCATGCCTAATACAGATGCGTAGCGAAGGAAGCATACACTTGGAATTAGAGGCAGATGCAGGAGATGCAACTATCCATACAGACATCAACCGTTTCACACAAATGGTCTCTAACATGCTTCTCTACCCCATTGAATGTAAAAAGAGAAGAGACGTAAAGATGAAGCTGGCTTACAATACGGAAGCTCAGAACATAAGTTGCCAGATAGCGAACAGCCCACTTGCCGATCCTACATTTTCTTCACAAAAGCAATTTATATTGCAAAAAACCTGCCACCTGTTCTTTGAACATTTCAACGGCACTTTCCGCATAGAGGAACCGAATGAAAGGGGCTCCGTAATATATTTTACTTATCCCACAAAGTAGATTAACAAAAACGTCCTATACATCCTTAGTCATAAACAAGAAGCAATTCTAATTACAAAATCCACGCATCAGCTGCTTACCGACTGATTTTATGCCTATTACGTTTGTTGCTATTTAGACTGCATACAAATTAAATGTTTTTAATCAAGATTGATAGCAAGTGTTGAAGAAAACAGCTATTTTTGCCGAACCAATTAGTACTAATAATTAAAAAATTAAAGAAAATGGCTTACGTAATTAGTGACGATTGTATTGCTTGCGGAACTTGTATCGACGAGTGTCCGGTAGGCGCTATCTCTGAAGGCGATATCTATTCTATCGATCCTGAAACTTGTACAGAATGTGGTACTTGTGCAGATGTTTGCCCTTCTGAAGCAATTCATCCGGGAGAATAATACAATCCTAAGAAAAAGAAAGGCTCGGTTTCAATGAAACCGAGCCTTTTTATTTAATATCTCACTCATTACGGATCATGCAAGCTGCGACAATGCTTCTTTGATACGGCGAATCGCCTCGACAATATTCTCATCACTCGTAGCATAACTCATACGAATGCACTCAGGAGCACCGAACGAAGTACCACCCACACAAGCTACATGAGCTACCTCCAGCAGGTACATAGCCAAATCATCAGAATTATCAATCTTACGTTCTCCCGCAGACTTTCCAAAGAACGAACTGCATTTGGGAAATAAGTAGAAAGCACCTTCCGGCACGTTTACCTCAAATCCCGGAACTTCCTTAGCCAACTTCACAATGAGATCGCGACGACGCTCAAACGCTTTACGCATCTCCTCCACCGGAGTCTGCGTTCCTGTATAAGCAGCTTCAGCAGCTTTCTGAGAAACCGAACATGGACCTGAAGTATACTGCCCCTGCAATTTGTTACAAGCCTTTACAATCCATTCAGGACCGGCAATGAAACCGATACGCCAACCTGTCATGGCATATGCCTTGGAAACGCCATTCACAATTACTGTACGGTCTTTCATTTCCGGGAATTGTGCAATACTTTGGTGTTTACCGATATAGTTGATATGTTCGTAAATTTCATCAGCTATAACAACTACCTGAGGATACTTAGCCAATACGGCAACCAGTCCGGCTAATTCTTCTTTACTATATACAGAACCGGTAGGATTGGAAGGAGAGCAAAGTATCAGTGCTTTGGTTTTCGGCGTAATGGCAGCTTCCAATTGCGCAGGCGTTATCTTGAAATCCTGTTCAATGCCTGCTGTAACAATCACCGGTTTACCTTCTGCCAACTTCACCATTTCAGGGTAGCTAACCCAATAAGGTGCAGGCACAATCACCTCATCGCCCGGATTTACCAGTACCAAGATTGCATTGCAAACTGACTGTTTAGCTCCATTGGCGCAAGAGATTTGTGCAGCAGTATATTCCAGACCGTTCTCTTTTTTTAATTTCTCCACAATAGCATTGCGCAAAGCCGGATAGCCCGGAACCGGAGAATAGCGAGAGAAGTTATCGTCTATCGCCTTTTTCGCAGCCTCTTTAATATGGTCGGGAGTATTAAAATCCGGTTCTCCGACACTCAAGTTAATTACATCTATGCCTTGAGCTTTCAGCTCTGCACTCTTTTGAGACATAGCCAACGTCGCAGAAGGCGACAAGCTGTTCAAACGATCTGATAATTGGTTCATTTTGTTTCTATTTAATGGTTGTTATGCAAATCTGATTGCAAAATAAGCGATTTTCTCTGATATAATAAAACAAAAAGTCAGTTACTTATTAAAATGAAGAATATGCCCCATACGTTCTTTCTTTGTACGTAAGTAACGCTCGTTATACCGGTTAGGAGTTGTTTCAACCGGCACATTCTCTACAATCTCCAAGCCATAAGCCTCCAAACCGACACGTTTCACTGGATTATTTGTGAGCAAACGCATCTTATGCACACCTAGTTCACGCAGTATTTGAGCACCTACTCCATAGTCACGTTCATCCGCCAAATGTCCGAGGCAGATATTGGCGTCCACTGTATCCATGCCATCTTCTTGAAGCTTATAAGCTCTCATCTTTTCCATTAATCCGATGCCGCGACCTTCCTGATTGAGGTACACAATAGCTCCTTTACCAGCCTTCTCAATCAGCTCCATAGCCTTATGAAGCTGTTCTCCGCAATCACAACGCATAGAGCCAAAAATATCTCCTGTTGCACAAGAAGAGTGTACACGTACCAATACGGGTTCATCAGGTTCCCAAGTTCCCTTGAACAAAGCTACATGCTCCAAACCATTGGACTTTTGGCGGAAAGGAATGAGACGAAAATGTCCATGTTCTGTCGGCATATCCACCTCTACTCCCTTCTCCACGATAGATTCCTGTCGCAAGCGATAAGCTATCATGTCGCGAATGGAAATCAGTTTCAAATTAAACTCATCAGCCATTTTACGCAATTCCGGCAGACGTGCCATTGTACCGTCTTCATTCATAATTTCCATGAGCGCACCAGCCGGATAGAAACCGGACAAACGGCACATATCAATTGTGGCTTCTGTGTGACCTGCACGACGCAACACACCTTTCTCCTGAGCATACAGCGGATTAATATGTCCGGGACGACCGAAAGTAGCAGGAGTTGAAGCAGGATCGGCCAACGCCTGGATTGTCGCAGCACGATCGGCAGCAGAGACACCGGTTGTGCAACCTTCCAACTTATCAATAGTTACCGTAAAAGGAGTACCCAATACAGAAGTATTATCAGACACCTGATGGGGCAGATCCAGTTCCTTGCAACGAGACACCGTAATAGGAGCGCACAGCACACCACGTGCATGTTTCAGCATGAAGTTTACCTTTTCCGGCGTGATCTGTTCGGCAGCAATAATCAAATCTCCCTCGTTTTCACGATCTTCATCATCGACTACAATCACAAAATTACCGGCTTTAAAATCTTCAATAGCCTCTTCTATTGTATTCAACTTTACTGTTTCCATATGTTTACTTTTTATTATTTATTCAGATCGACTTTTATTATATTCTGTATCTCCTCGTTTGTACGGATAATCCGTTCCATATCATTACCCAACCGGATACGGAATGCCCAAATACGGAAATAGAAAAACAAACCGACAGGAACTATCACTCCACACAGCATATTCAGCCAATAATTACGGAAAGGCCGCACATGGGCATGAACGGCTATGATTGGATAATTGTTCAGTGCTGTCAGTAACGGTATAGACCTTGTATTGGACATTTCATCTATCAATGCCTCCATCCGTTCATTAAGTGCCACTACCTCCTCGTCATGAGGAGTATAATTCATCCACAAACTGAAGTAATTAGGTGCACGCATCAAAGATTTCTTTTCAGCATATGCGCGACAGTCGGCCGACAACTGCTGGAGCTCTCCCGGCAAACGAGCGTAATCCGGATCGTGAATAATCACTTCCTTTCGGAAAAGATGACGGACGCTACGGATACCCGCTATTTTCTTGAACCAGTTGATATAAGCATCAGCATTCAGTACTACCGAATCATTATTGGATTTATAAGTAAGAAAGGCTCCCAACGGTGCCAATATAGCAGTACTGGTCCACATACCCATCCACACAATCCATTTACCATCACGAGCCATTTTATAGCCCGTATTATTAATAATATAGTAGATTATAAAAATAAGTACGGACACCACCACAGGCATGCCCAACCCACCTTTACGAATGATACCACCCAATGGCGCACCGATAAAAAAGAAGATAAGGCAGGCCAACGAGAGCGTCAGTTTCTCATGCCAGGAAGTCATATGCCGTCTCAAGCTGGTCTCAGTCTGTGAGATATTGAAGCTTTTGAAGCTCCAATCACTTGCAGCGCTCTCTGCACGACTGACAGCCGTAGACATTATTTTCTGTTTCTGCATCAAAGTAGCCACATTGAACAGACTGTCCACATTGTAACTGCCTAAATGAGCCGATTCTATCTTTAGCGTATCGTCTTTACTCAATGTATTAACAGTGGCTTTATAAGTACTTGCCATTGCTTCCTTATAGTAAGTCCGTCCGATACTGTCATTCTGAACTTTCATAGAGTCAATATCTGCCTGCAACATACTCATATCCTTGCTACTGGACTGATTACTCATAAATCCGGCATCCACCATATTAAAATCCGAATTGAACTCTATAATCGCATGCTTCTCGACGAAAGTTTCCCGGCGGTAAGGCACGTTTTTTTGGTTCATATTTTGCGACTTCAGGTTCTCAAACTGCTCACCGCTATAAAGATGCAAATAAAGGTGCTGCTTATCTGCCGTCATTTCCAACCTGCCGGAATCCGATTTAATTATTTGTGCATTCTCAAACCCTTTTTCAAAATTATAAATCAGCACATCATACAACATACCCGTCTCCCGATTCTTATGCTTGACATACAGGTTATAACCATCTATCTCGTCATAGAATACTCCTTCAGGGATATCCACTTCAGGTGATTTCTGCTTCATGGAAACCAACAGCGTCCACAACTTAGTCTGTGCTTTAGGACCGATGACATTTTGGAAATAAAAGGAAACACAACAGATAAGAGATATGAAGAATATCAGCGGACGCATAATTTTCAACAAAGAAATACCTGCTGCTTTCATAGCAAGCAACTCAAAGCGTTCTCCAAAATTTCCAAAAGTAATGAGGGCCGCCAACAAGATAGCCAAAGGCAATGAAGCCGGTACCAGCGTCAGCGCCGAATAGAAGAAAAACTGAGCAAGAACATTCATCTCCAATCCCTTTCCCACCATTTCGTCTACATATTTCCACAGAAATTGCATCATGAAGATGAACAGGCAGATGAAGAAAGTGCCCATAAAGAGCAGACAAAAGCTCTTTAATATAAATATATCTAACTTTTTTATGCGCAGCATTTTACTTGTTTCATGCAATGAACGCACAAAAGTAGCACAAAAAAGGGAGTACGGGAAATTTTTAATTGAAAGTTAACTAAAAACCGCATGTTCTACGCAAAGTGTCTACCTGAGATTCCCATAATTCACACAAATCGTTTGCTTCATCCGCATTGGTAAAGTCAGTAATTTCAAATACAAAGTCATTGGTCAACTCGTTGTTTGTCATCTTTAATTCAAAATACTCACGCGGGTTCTCATCATCAAGCCAGCGGAAGCGAATAAAAGAATATGCTCGCACAGCAATAATTTCAGCATCGCGCCTTTCTGTTTTCCCCCAAAAGAAAGAGACGGTCTTATCATCTGACTGCACCTTGTCCGCAAACCAGCCCTCCAAACCAGTAGGAGTGCTTATTGCTGTCCAAAGAATACTTTTAGAAGTCGCATTCAAGAGATATTC
>OIWM01003546.1_pt1 | contig 11163 bp, 7 predicted proteins | sample 1587451 | NCBI WGS metagenome assembly OIWM01 (sample SAMEA3888907, study PRJEB22519) | human gut metagenome | biome: human gut; feature: human-associated habitat; material: faeces | place: Denmark | collected 2011
GCTTTTGCAACCAAGTTGCAGAAACCTTTTCGTAATTTTGCAACCGAAATAGAAAAAGGAACTGAATGTTCCTGGTTATATAGAACTAAAAGTATTGCAAAATTATGGAAGAAATGAAACATTCTCACGAACATCATCATGAATGCCATTGTGAAAAATCTCACGAACATCATCATGAGCACAATCATGATTGCTCATGCGGCACAGAAGAACATGAGCACCAGGGGTGCGGTTGCCACCACCATCATCATGAAGAAGGCGGTTTGAAATCCAAACTCATTCTTATCGGTGTAACTGTTATTCTCCTGATAACAGCCGTTTTCATCGAAAAGGAATACAGTCTGGCTACCTGGCAGTTACTCCTCGTCTATCTCATTCCTTATTTATTGATAGGACATGAGACGCTGGGCGAAGCTGCAGAAGGTATTGCCAAGGGCGATATGTTTAACGAAAACTTTCTGATGGCTATTGCTACCATCGGAGCACTTTGCATCGGATTCTTCCCTGGATCAGAGACAGAATTCCCGGAGGCAGTCTTTGTGATGCTCTTCTTTCAGGTGGGCGAACTCTTCGAAGGATATGCGGAAGGAAAGAGCCGCGACAGTATTTCGCATCTGATGAATATCCGACCGGATGTAGCGAATGTTGAAAGAAACGGAAAAGTAGAGTCAGTTTCGCCGGAAGACGTCAAGATAGGAGAAACTATCGTAATCCGTCCGGGAGAGAAAGTTCCATTGGATGGTATTGTTGTTGAGGGAAGTTCAGCCTTGAATACCATTGCCCTGACAGGTGAAAGTATGCCACGGGATTTGAATGAAGGCGATACTATCATGTCCGGTTGCATCAACCTTTCAGGAGTAGTTCGGGTACGCACCACCAAGAGTTTTGGCGAAAGTACCGTATCCAAGATTATCTCTCTGGTAGAGAGTGCCGACAAGAACAAGTCGAAGAGCGAGGCTTTCATCACCCGTTTCGCCCGAGTCTATACTCCTATCGTTGTTTTCGCAGCCATTGCCCTGGCTTTTATTCCTCCATTCCTGGCAGCTACGGGAATCGTAGGTGAAGGAACCTTTGGCGAGAACTTCCCATTATGGCTCAACCGCGCCTTGATATTCCTGGTAGTTTCCTGTCCTTGCGCCCTGGTCATCAGCGTGCCCCTCACCTTCTTTGGCGGCATCGGCGGAGCATCCCGGAATGGTATTCTCATCAAGGGCAGCAACTATATGGATGCTTTAGCCAAGGTGGGAACCGTTGTGTTCGACAAGACGGGTACCTTGACCCACGGAGAGTTTGCCGTAGCAGCTGTTCATGCAGACACTTCCTGCCCAGACCATTCATCCCATGATGCAGATAATGTGCATATTGGCGAATATTCTGACAAGGAGAAAATCCTGCTTCATCTGGCAGCTCATGCCGAGCATTTCACCACTCATCCTATCGGCGCAGCCCTGCGTACTGCCTTCCCGCAAGAAGCAACAGATGGCTGCGAGGTGACCGATGTAGAGGAAATTGCCGGACAGGGTATCCGTGCCAAAGTGAACGGCAAGGTGGTTTGCGTGGGCAACAAGAAGATGATGGAAAGCATCGGCGCCCAATGGCACGACTGCAATCAGGTGGGAACCATCATCCACGTCGCCATTGATGGCAAGTATGCGGGACATATTGTGATCAACGATACCCTTAAGGGAGGAAGCGCCCATGCCATCAGAGAGCTGAAAGAACTGGGAGTAGAGAAAACGGTAATGCTGACGGGCGACCGCAGAGAAGTGGGAGAAGATGTTGCCCACAAACTGGGACTGGACGAGTGCCGCGCAGAACTGCTGCCAACCGATAAGGTTTCGCATGTAGAACAACTGCTGAAGACAAAACCAGCAGGCAAGACGCTCGCTTATGTAGGCGATGGCATCAACGATGCCCCTGTATTGAAGCGTGCCGATGTGGGCATTGCCATGGGTGGACTGGGTAGCGATGCTGCCATCGAAGCTGCCGATGTAGTACTGATGGATGATGACCCTAGAAAGATTGCCCTTGCCGTAAAGATAGCCAGAAGAACCATTCATATCGCTCACGAGAACGTGATATTTGCCATCGGAGTGAAGGTTGCCGTACTGATTCTCGCCACCATTGGTCTCGGCACCATGTGGATGGCAGTCTTTGCCGATGTAGGTGTTACGGTACTGGCTGTATTGAACGCCATGAGAAGTTTGGGTAAAAATCGTCTTTTTTATCGTTAAATACCAAAATAAGTTGTATCTTTGCAACCGAATTTTAATATACAATACTGAATGGTTATGTATAAAAAAGACATTTTGACTATGAATAAGATTATCAAACTCATCTTCGTGCTCTGCTGCTTCTGCGGCATTGCACAGGCTCAGCCTCAACGTCCTAAGCTCGTTGTAGGCATCGTTATCGACCAGATGCGATGGGATTATCTCTATCGCTACTACGCCCGCTACGGCGAAGGCGGATTCAAGAGAATGCTCGGAGAAGGATTCAGCGTAGAAAACTGCAAGATTCCTTACATTCCTTCGGTTACAGCCATCGGCCACTCTTCTATCTGGACCGGTTCCGTTCCTTCCATCCACGGAATTGCAGGAAATAACTTCGTGAAAGATGGAAAGGTAGTGAATTGTACTGCCGACGATACCGTTAACCCTGTAGGTTCCGACAGCAAGGCTGGCAAGATGTCGCCTCGCAATCTGTGGGTAACCACCATCGGCGATGAACTCCGTCTGGCTACCAACAACCGCTCTAAGGTGATTGGTGTAGCCTTGAAAGACAGAGCATCCATCCTCCCTGCGGGCCATCACGCCAATGGCGCTTTCTGGTTTGATGACAAGTCGGGCAAGTTCATCACCAGTACTTTCTATATGGATAAGTTGCCTGAGTGGGTGAACAAGTTCAACAAGCAGAAACTCCCAAACAAGTATCTTTCCAAGAAATGGGAAACGCTCTACCCTATCGATTCCTACAAGGAAAGCACCAGCGATGACAACAACTACGAGAATGGAATTGTTGAAGGCGAAAAGGCAGTATTGCCACTCGACCTGCCTACCTTATATAAAAAGCATGGTTACAAGATTCTCCGCAGTACCCCATTCGGCTGCAACCTGACTTTCGATATTGCCAAGGCTGCCATTGAGGGAGAAAATCTGGGTAGAAACACAGATACTGATTTGCTGACCATCAGCTGCTCAAGCACCGATTACATCGGTCATCAGGTGGGCGTGAACGCCATCGAAACAGAGGATTGCTATCTCAGATTAGATAAGGCATTGGCAGATTTCTTCGCTTATCTCGACCAGACCGTAGGCAAGGGAAATTATCTAACCTTCCTCACCGCCGACCATGGAGGCGTAAACAACGCTACCTTCCTGCAGGATCAACGAATCCCTGCCGGCATCTGGAACAAGAAGGGACTGGTAGATGAATTGAACAAGAGGCTGCAGACAAAGTTCAACACCGACAAGGACCTCGTGAAGACCATCATGAACTATCAGGTATTCTTCAATACAGACATCATCGAGGAACTCGGTCTGGATTACACAGCCATCAAGCAGGTGGTAGTAGACAGACTGAAGAAAGACAAGGACTTGCACTATGCCTTCGACATGGAGAAGACCTCTATCGAGAGCATCCCTGAAGAGCTGAAGTTCCGCGCCATTAACGGTTATAACCGCGAGCGCAGCGGAGGTGTTCAGATTGTATTGAAACCAGGTCACTACGATTATTACAGCAGCAAGGGAACTACCCACGGAGCATGGAATCCATACGATATCCATATTCCTTGCCTGTTTATGGGTTGGGGCATCCAGCACGGCGAGAGTGCCCAGCCTCACTATATGACAGATATTGCCGCTACCGTTTGTGCGATGCTGCATATTCAGGCACCTAACGGCTGCATCGGCACACCGATATTCTAATAAAAAGCAAAAAGCCAGATAATAACAAAGGCTAGGTTCACGATTCTGGAAACCTAGCCTTTATTTTTTATTCTAAAGAAGATGTTCTTCTATTCCGAGAAGAACATCTCCTATTCTTCGTTCATAATCTTCATATATTCCTCGTAAGAAATATATCTGCCACCCATCGATTTGAGATGAGGAGTCTCCAACTGACAATCTATCATCTTGCCACCATGCTCCTGCAAGTATCTGGCAAGGAAGATGAGGGCAATCTTAGAAGCTGACGGAACTCTGGAGAACATGCTTTCTCCGATAAAAACCTTGCCGATGGTGACACCATAAAGTCCCCCCACCAGTTCATCGGTTTCATTATCCCATACCTCTACGCTCGCCGCAAAGCCCTGCTTATGGAGGGCAGTAAATGCCTGGATGATGTTCTCGCCCAGCCATGCGCCATCTTCCCAATACCGTCCGTTGGTCTTGCTGCATCCCCGAATCACGCCATCGAAATCTTCGTTGATTCCTACGCTGTATCGGTTCTTCCTCATCAGGGTACGCATGGAATGACTGATGTGGATTTCATCTGGGAAGATGACGAAACGCTTCATCGGACAGAACCAGAGTATTTCAGGCTGGTCACGGAAACTATACCAGGGAAAAATGCCATTGCTATAAGCCAGCAACAGGCGGTCGATACTCAAATCGCCACCAATCGCAAAGCATCCATCCTCATCGCCATAATGCGGATCGGGAAAGTAAATCTCGTCCGCATTTTCATCTATCTGTAATATCATACGCTTATCTTTTATCAAGAATATTCTTGACTAGACTTTCATTCTAATAATTAATCACCAGTTCCTTTCCGTCAAAGTCGACATGCGCCTTGCCACCCTTCTTGAGTTTGCCGAAGAGCAGCGCCTTCATCAGGATCGGTTTCAGGCGGTTACCGATGACACGGTCCATCTCGCGGGCACCATATTCCTTGGTAAAGCCCCATTTCAGCAACTGTTCACGCGCAGCATCGGTTAACGTTACGGTAACTCCCTTTGCTGCCAGTTTCGCATCGAGTTGACGAAGTTTCTTGGCAAGAATCAGTTCTGCCATGTGCTTATCCATATCGTTGAACACCACCATGTCGGAAAGTCGGTTGATAAACTCAGGCTTGAAAGTCTTCTTCACCTGTGCCAGCATCGCCTCGCCACGACTTACGTTTCCATTGAAACCTACGCTAGCCCGTGAAGCATATTGCGCTCCGGCATTTGAGGTCATGATGAGAATCACGTTACGGAAATCAGCCTTCTGGCCCTTGTTATCGGTCAGGCGGGCATAGTCCATTACCTGGAGCAGGATGTTGTAGATATCGCTATGCGCCTTCTCTATCTCATCGAGCAGGAGTACACAGTTTGGCGTCTTGCGGATGGCATCGGTCAGAAGTCCTCCATCCTCATAACCCACGTATCCGGCTGGCGAACCGATGAGTTTTGCCACGGTATGCTTCTCGGTATATTCACTCATATCGAAGCGTACCAGTTCGATGCCGAGTTCCTTGGCCAACTGTCGTGCCACCTCGGTTTTTCCTACTCCGGTAGGTCCCACGAAGAGGAGCGAAGCCAATGGTTTGTCATCATCTGTCAATCCCGCCTTTGCCATCATCACAGCCTCAACCACCTTGTCTACAGCCTTATCCTGACCGTAAATCTTGTCGAGTATGCGCTGGCGGAGCGTAGCCAAAGCATCGTTATTCTCATCTTTCATCGCAGCCGCATCAATCTTGCAGACTTTAATCAGAATCTGCTGGATGATAGACTTGGTAACATAAGAGCGCTGGCGAGATTCTACCGGATGCACCTCCAGATAAGCACCCGCCTCATCCATCAGGTCGATGGCCTTGTCTGGCAGACAGCGGTTGCTGATATATTTGGCGCTGGCACGGACGGCATATTCCAGGGCGTCCTTGCGACAGGTTACATTGTGGAACTTGTTGTATTTATACTGCAAGCCCTCCAATATCTTGATAGCCTCCTCCTCGGTAGGTTCCTTGATATCTATCTGCTGGAACCGGCGCACGATGCCCTTGCTCTGGGCCATGTAACGGTTATATTCCTCGTAGGTGGTAGAGCCGATGAAACGGATATCGCCTGCCTCCAGATATTGCTTCAGCATATTGGATGCATCAGGTCCGCCATCTGAGCCACGACCAGCACCTATCATATTATGAATCTCATCGATGTAGATAATGGTATTGCCTTCCTTCACGGCTCCCTCCATCACCATCTTGATGCGTTTCTCAAAGTCGCCGCGATATTGGGCACCGGCAAGCATCTGTCCCATGTCCATGCCATAGATGCGAGCCCCCTTGAGGCGTTCAGGAACCTGGTTTTCGTTGATGAGTTTGGCAAGACCATAGACCAGAGCTGTCTTGCCGACTCCGGCTTCTCCGATGTGGAGCGGATTGTTCTTCTCGGCACGGCAGAGCACCTGGATGGTTCTGTCCAGTTCCTGTTCTCTTCCGATGAGCGGATTGTGCTCTTCTACCTTGTCAGAAATACAGGTAACCAGCTGATGCCAATCCTGTACAACCTGTCTTCTGCCTTCTTCCTCGTCGTCATCATACTCGTTGGCATAATCGTCATCATCAAAGTCTGCTCCCATGCCCATGCCAGCCTCTCCAGTATCTTCTCCAATAGGATAATAACTGTCAACGCTCGCCAGGAACTCGCCCTGCCGGTCGCCCACATTCTTGCACAGCAGGAAGGCGGCTTCTGAATTCTGCAAGCCAAACATCGCCTGCACAAAATGCGGTACATTCACCAGCTGTCTGTCGGCAGCAGCAGCCAGGGCGCACGCCGTTCCAAACATGGTTTTGAAGAGCGATGACGGCTCTGGCAGATACTTGATGGTTTCAGGCACACGCTCCTGCTTGGCGAGCCATCCCACCAAGTCTTCGTGCATCTTGAAGCTGTCTACGCCTTCTTCCTGCAGCGCCTGACAGAATGCATACTGCCTGAGCAACGCCAGCAGCATGTGCTCGGGCATCACGAACTCGTGGTCGAAGAACCGGGCTTGCTTCATGGCATCGTCCATCAGAACACTCATATATCGGGTCAATCCCATACTGTCCATTCTATTTTTTCCTTTCTTTTTCTTAGCATATATTGGGGATATTTCCCCGAAATCAACGCCTATTCCGGCATATAAGTGAGTTTAAGCGGAAACTTCTGCGTACGGGCTTTCTCCATCGCTTTCTCCACTTTACTCTTGGCGATGTCATAGCTGTAGGTGCCCACCACGGCTTTCTCTTCGTGATGAACCTTGAGCATGATTGCTTCAGCCTCAGCCTGCGACTTGAAGAAGATGGATTCGAGGATTTCTACCACGAAGTCCATCGGTGTGAAGTCGTCGTTGAACATCATTACCACATAACGCCCCGGCTCCTTGAGCCTGGTTTTCTGGCGTTCACGAATTGCTGTTTGTTCTTGAGCCATATTTTAATTCTTACTTTTTATAAGCATTGGTAATCTCCACAACATAAACATCGTGGAATCCACCCTTGGCACCATACCACTGGAGCAGGTCCTTGTCGAGGAACTTCTCGGCGGTCATACTGTCCTTGTAAAGTTTGCGACATTCCAGGGTGAGTCGTGACTGCTCGAAGGCGATGCTGCCGTTATCAGTTTCTACAGGAATCAGTCCTGTTTCCTTCACCTTATCCAAATCGCGTCCGCTCTTAGAGCCGCAGAAGTTATAAATCTTCCGAGCCTCCTCGCTGTTGCCGAGGAAAGAGAGAGTCATGAATTCATTCTCCTCGATGATGCCGTGGGTGAAACGCTCCGGACGGATAAAGACCACAGCCACCGGCTTGTTCCAAAGCCATCCCAAACAGCCCCAAGAGGCGGTCATCATATTGAAATGATCCTTGTTGCCGGCACATACCAGCATCCACTCCTTACCAATAGTCTCGAAGACGTTGTCATTCAGTTCTTTTACGTTGATCTTTTCCATCTTATCTGTTCCTTTCTTTTTAATTTCTAATTACCATAAAATTGCGACAGCAGTATTCTGATTGCTGAATGCTGCCCATATCAACTGCAAAGATACAAGAATAATCTGAAAAAGCGAATGTTTCTTTAAGAAAATCGCATCACCCTATTGAGGATTATGCCTAATTAATACTTTTTTATGCCACAAGAAGGCTGAATTGAATACGATTTGTGAGGTAGGAAACTGACCTTGATTTACATTAACTTTGCACCGGCAGTTGAAAAAAAAAAAAATCACATTTTATTTTGTCAGTTGCCTAAAAGGCAGTACCTTTGCACCCCGAATGCCGAAAGCCGGGAAGGCAGAAGGCTTCGAATTATTAATCATTTATAAACATTTTATTTAATGTACAAAACAATTTTCAACAAGCGCAACAGCTTGAAGTTCAACCGATTCTCTAACAAGAACTACTCACTCTTCGCAGTTTTGGGAAGAGAGGTACTTGTTGGTGCACTCAGCGTTGCTACCCTGAGCCATGCTAAGGCAGCAGGCGTAAGCACAGAGGGAGCCAAGGTTGATTCTACCCTCTACAAGGGCGGAAAGGCTTACGAGCTGGATGCGGTGAGCGTTACCGGATTTCGTGCGCCGATGACTGTAGAGCAGTCACCTAAGATTGTGTCTGTCATTACCCGCGACGATATTCATCGTGCGGCTGCGCAGACTATCAACGATGTATTGAAATTAGCTACCGGCGTGGATGTCCGTCAGCGTGGTGGCTTTGGTGTTCAGACGGATATCTCCATCAATGGTGGAACCTTTGACCAGATTACCATTCTCTTGAATGGCGTCAACATTTCCAATCCTCAGACTGGTCACAATGCTTCTGATTTTCCTGTAGCTCTTGCTGACATCGACCACATCGAAGTGCTCGAGGGGGCAGCATCGCGCTTATTCGGAACTTCAGCCTTCAATGGTGCCATCAATATCGTGACCAAGAAGGCAAAGAATGATGGAGTATCTGCAAGTGTAGAAGGCGGAAGCTTTGGAAGCTTCGGAGCACAGGGACGCATTCAAACAGCTTTTGAAACGGGCAAGTGGACTCAGGCTTATTCCGTAAGCGGAGGCTACAAGCGCTCGGATGGCGGCACGGAGAACAGCGACTTCGAGAAGGGACAGGGCTACGGCAATCTCTCGTTCTTTTACGACCAGCGTTTCGACATCATCGCCCAGCTGGGTATTGCTACCCAGAGCTACGGTGCCAACACTTTCTACAGCGCCAAATACAACAACCAATATGAGAAGACAGACCACGGTCTGGCTTCGCTCAATCTGAGTCTGCACAACCAGGAGAAGACCTGGGAGATTGCGCCTCAATTCTATTATAACAAATTCAAGGATCACTATCAGCTGATTCGTGGAAAGGCTGGAGCAGCAGCAGGCGAGAACTATCACGACCTCGATGTTTATGGTGGTGGACTGAATGCCAACGTAGCTTGGGCTTTGGGTAAGACCGCAGTGGGCTTCGACATCAGCAAGGAGTGCATCTACTCTACTGCATTGGGCGAGGAACTCGCAGAGAAAGACTATAAGGATATCTCGGGTTCTGACCGTCAATATACCCGAAAGGGCGAGCGCACCAATACCAACATCATGCTGGAGCACAACTTCATCTTCGGCGGCTTCACCTTGTCGGCAGGTATCTTGGCTAACAAGAATACAGGTTTGGACAACGACTTCCGCTTCTATCCTGGTGTGGATATGAGTTATCGTCCTAACGACAACTGGAAGTTCTACGCTTCCTGGAACAAGGCATTGAGAATGCCTACCTACACCGACTTATACATAAGTAATGCGGTACAGCAGGGCGACCTCACCTTGACCCCGGAGAAGAACTCAACCTTCAAGGTGGGAACTCAATATCGCCAGACTGGTTTTGCCGCAACCCTAAGCGGATTCTACGCACACGGCACCAACATGATTGACTGGGTTCAGACATCCGTGACCGAGCAGAACGACAGCAAGTATCACGTGATGAACATCGGAAAACTCAACAACATGGGCTACAACGTAGATGCTACTATCTACATGAGAGAATTGGTACCAAACAGTTTCATCACCCGCATCAAGTTGGGTTATGCTTACATCTATCAGGATCATAAGACCGAGACAAACATTCTGAAATCACTCTATGCATTGGAGTATCTCAAGCACAAGGCTGTATTCGGACTGGATCATCAGATCTGGAGCAAGCTTTCAGCTTCGTGGAGCGTAAGATGGCAGCAGAGAATGAATGGCTATCATCCATATACCAAGGTAGATTGCAAACTGATGTGGGACGAGAAGAAATACAATATCTTCGTGAAAGCCGACAACATCACTTGCCACCGCTACTACGACCTCACAGCTGTTAAGCAGCCAGGTTTGTGGATTATGGCAGGAGCCAGCGTAAATCTCGGCCGATAATATAATCAGATAATAATCATCCCAAAAGATGATAAATATCCGAAACACGATTCGGATATCAAATAAAAGAACGAGCCTTGATGGAGGATTCATCCTACCGTCAAGGCTCGTTTCCTTTTATTCCGGCTATTTCCTTTTATTTCAGTTATTCCGGTTTCTGATACTTTCCGTTCACTTTAATCGGTTCGAGATGGATTCCCACATGGGTATCTGCGCCGAAGTGCTGCTTCAGTTTTGTTTCTATATGAGTAGCATGCTCATGCGCCTCATAAAGCGAAAGAGAACCCGGCATGCGGACATGCATTTCTATCGCAATCTTGTTTCCGATGCGACGGGTACGCAGGTTATGAATCTCTCCCACTCCCTCTTCTTCATTTGCAATCTTCAGGATTTCATCTTCCTCAGTTTCTGGAAGACTGGCATCCGTCAGTTCTTTCACAGACTGCGTCACCAGTCCCCAGGCAGCCTTGATGATGAAGGCACTCACGATGATGGCTGCCAGCGGATCGAGCACCGCCCACTTTTCTCCCAGGATGATGGCGCCACCAATACCGAACATCGTTCCGAGACTCGATAAAGCATCGCTGCGATGATGCCAGGCATTCGCCACTACAGCCTCGGAATGATATTTCTTTCCGGCTTTAACCGTAAACTGATAAGCCCACTCCTTCATCACGATACTTACGATGGCAGCAATCAAGGCTACAACGCCCGGCTGCTGCAATGTCTCGCCGCAGATGGCACGATAGGTCTTGGTAACGCCAGAATAACAGATCATCACACCCACCACGAAGAGCGAAATACCGATGAT
>OIWM01003547.1_pt1 | contig 11162 bp, 9 predicted proteins | sample 1587451 | NCBI WGS metagenome assembly OIWM01 (sample SAMEA3888907, study PRJEB22519) | human gut metagenome | biome: human gut; feature: human-associated habitat; material: faeces | place: Denmark | collected 2011
TGACCGCAAAGTAGTGCGCTTCATGAGCGACGCCTCCATCTATGCTTACCTGTCCATGGAACAGGCCGTTGCCGACGCAGGTCTGGCGCCGGAAGCATACCAGAGCAACCCGCGTGTTGGCCTGATCGCAGGCTCCGGCGGCGGCTCCCCGAAATTCCAGGTCTTCGGCGCTGATGCCATGCGTAGCCCGCGTGGTCTGAAAGCCGTGGGCCCGTATGTAGTCACGAAAGCGATGGCTTCCGGCGTTTCCGCCTGCCTCGCTACGCCGTTCAAAATCCACGGCGTTAACTACTCCATCAGCTCGGCCTGCGCCACTTCCGCCCATTGTATTGGTAACGCGGTAGAGCAGATCCAGCTGGGCAAACAGGACATCGTCTTTGCCGGCGGCGGCGAAGAGCTGTGCTGGGAAATGGCCTGCGAGTTCGACGCCATGGGCGCACTGTCCACCAAATACAACGACACCCCGGAAAAAGCGTCCCGTACTTATGATGCGAACCGTGATGGCTTCGTTATCGCCGGCGGCGGCGGTATGGTCGTGGTGGAAGAACTGGAACACGCCCTGGCGCGTGGCGCGCACATCTATGCCGAAATCGTCGGTTACGGCGCAACTTCCGATGGCGCGGACATGGTCGCCCCGTCTGGTGAAGGCGCAGTGCGCTGCATGCAGATGGCGATGCACGGTGTTGATACGCCGATCGATTACCTGAACTCCCACGGTACGTCTACTCCGGTCGGCGACGTGAAAGAGCTGGGCGCCATCCGCGAAGTGTTCGGCGACAACAGCCCGGCTATCTCGGCAACCAAAGCGATGACCGGCCACTCGCTGGGCGCGGCGGGCGTACAGGAAGCCATCTACTCCCTGCTGATGCTGGAGCACGGCTTTATCGCGCCGAGCATTAACGTCGAAGAGCTGGACGAGCAGGCTGCCGGCCTGAACATCGTCACCAAACCGACTGACGCTAAGCTGACCACCGTGATGTCCAACAGCTTCGGCTTCGGCGGCACCAACGCCACGCTGGTGATGCGTAAATACAACGCCTAATCAGCATGCGAAGTGCAGAGGGGAGCCACCGGCTCCCCTTTTTCGTTATCTTGACAGGGTAAGGGCCAGCAGGCACACTGCTGGCGGATCCATTAGTCTCTCCACTAATGCGTAAGCGTTTAACGTCAACCAACGCGCCTTAACCCTGATAATCAGGTGGAGGGGGCGTGTCGCTTTGCTCGCCTTACTCTGCGAATCTGGAGTAATGCATGTCCGCAGTTACTGAAACAACATCCCATTCTTCGGCGAATTTTTCGCTTTTCCGTATTACGTTTGCCGTCTTTTTGACCTATATGACTGTTGGTTTGCCGCTGCCGGTGATCCCGCTCTTTGTCCATCAGGAGCTGGGATTTGGCAACACCGTGGTTGGCGTGGCGGTAGGGATCCAGTTCCTCGCCACCGTTCTGACCCGCGGCTACGCCGGGCGCCTGGCAGACCAGTACGGCGCTAAACGCTCCGTCCTGCAAGGGATGCTGGCCTGCGCCCTGGCGGGCGCGGCATGGCTGGCCGCTGCGCTGTTGCCGTTGCCGGTGCTCGCCAGGCTTGGCCTGCTGCTGCTGGGCCGCCTGATCCTCGGGTTTGGCGAAAGCCAGCTGCTGACCGGTAACCTGAGCTGGGGGATGGGGCTGGTGGGGCCGGCCCGCTCCGGCAAAGTGATGTCATGGAATGGCATGGCGATGTACGGTTCGCTGGCGGTGGGCGCCCCGCTGGGATTATTGATCTATAGCCATTTCGGCGTGGCGGTGCTGGCCTGCGTCACCATGGGATTACCGCTCGTTGCCTGGCTTATTAACGGTACCGTGCGCAAAGTGGCGGCTCACGGTGGCGAGCGGCCTTCATTATGGAGCGTCATCGGCATGATCTGGCGGCCAGGCATTGGCCTGGGCCTGCAGGGCGTTGGTTTTGCGGTGATCGGCACCTTCGTTTCCCTCTATTTCGCCAGCCATAGCTGGCCGATGGCCGGCTTTACCCTGACGGCGTTTGGCGGCGCCTTCGTCGTGATGCGTATTCTGTTTGGCTGGATGCCGGACCGGTTTGGCGGCGTCAGGGTGGCGATGGTTTCGCTGATGATAGAGGCGGTTGGTCTGACCCTGCTGGGGCTGGCGCCGAATGCCTGGCTGGCGCTGGCCGGTGCGGCGCTAACCGGATGCGGTTGCTCACTGATTTTCCCGTCGCTCGGCGTGGAGGTGGTGAAGCGCGTCCCGGCGCAGGTGCGCGGCACCGCGCTCGGCGGCTATGCGGCCTTTCAGGACATCTCCTATGGCCTGACCGGGCCGCTGACCGGCCTGCTGGCGACCTCGCTGGGCTACTCGTCGGTGTTCCTTGCCGGCGCCCTCTGTGCGGCGCTGGGGATCCTCGTCACCCTCGTCTCTTTTCGCCGCCAGGGTTAAGTTATTGTCCGGTCTTGCTTGCGGGCAGACCGGACGCCGTCTGTCGCGGCAGATAATACTTCACCTGGAATTCAAACATATTGGTATACAGAATGGAATAATCGATAGGCTGGTGGTGTTCATCAATCGCCTGCGTCTGCATGCGGATAATCGGATCTTTAGCGCTGATATGCAGGAGGGTTGCCAGCTCAGGCGTTGGGAGCACCGGCACTATTGATTCGTAACATCCATTTATTCTTACTCCACATTCGTTTTCTATATATGAAAACTTCGATTTCTTCATATGCGCGATGGTCAGATCGGGAAAACGGGTCGCGGAGAGCCAGGTTTCTTCTAATTGCATGGCAATATTATCGATAAAACGTAATCTCTTAGCATAATATACCGCTTCGCCATGCTGCAATTGCAGTCCACGGGCAATTTCCTCCGACGCTGGCTGTAACTCGAATTTGAGGATCTGGCTGGAGGGCGTTTTCCCCTGATTACGGGCAATTTCGGTAAAACTGTCTAAGTGTGTCACCGACGCCTGGAAATGCTTATTTCTAATCCATGTACCTGAGCCATGTCGGCGTTCGATTAAACCATCCTCTTCCAGGGTTTTCAGCGCCTTACGTAACGTATTGCGTGAAACATCATAAAGTTCTGCCAACTCTTTTTCGGCCGGCAGAAGATCGCCAATGTTGTAAAACGGGCTATTAATTTTGTTTTTAAGCAAATTGACGATATTTTTGTAAACCACTTTTGAACCTCCACAATCCCTTTGGAAACATGGGTTTGCTAACGTATGTTGTTAAATACAGGGCAAGACGTTCATTTTTTGCTTTGCTTCTGCACCACTTTGGTATGGCTAACTGTGATCAAAACCGCGGTTAAGAAAATTAACAATTATTAAAGTGCTCGTCAATTGAGGTCATAAATAAAACAGGAAGGGGTAATGCAAAATATATTATTAGTATGTGCGGCGGGAATGTCGACCAGTATGCTGGTGAAACGCATGCAGGAGCAGGCTGAAAATATTAAGGCTCAGGTTAATATCAATGCGCTGGCCATTTCTGAAGCTAAAGAAAAAATTAAGAACAATGAAGTAGATGTCGTCCTTTTGGGACCACAGGTCCGCTTTCAAAAAAAGGAAATAGAAGAGGTGGCTCAGGGAAAAATACCCGTGGCGGTGATTGATATGAAATATTATGGGCAAATGGACGGTAAAGCTGTTCTGGAAAGTGCGCTGGCATTATTGGCAAACCAATAGTTTTCTCATTTATCCCCGTTATCGTGTGGGTACTTTCGTTGCTGCCCTGGGCTGCTGCGGCTAAAAAACACGATGACGTTAATAAATTATTATGAATAAGGGTTCGTCATGAGTTTCATGGATACCTTTGAGCGCGGCATGGAAAAAATCCTCGTGCCTGTCGCGATTAAGTTAAATTCTCAGATCCACGTTTCAGCGATTCGCGATGCGTTTATTCTTTCGTTTCCCATCGTCATGGCCAGTTCGCTGATTATTCTTATCAACTTTGCTATTTTGTCGCCTGACGGATTTATCGCCAGTATTCTGCATTTAGGGGCGATATTCCCCCACCTCGCGGAGGCGCAGCAGATTTTCACCCCGGTAATGAACGGTTCGGTCAATATTATGGCGATATTGATCACCTTTCTGGTGGCGCGCAATATGGCGATCAGCTATCAGCAGGACGATCTCCTGTGCGGCCTGACGGCGATCGGCGCCTTTTTTGTGGTGTACACGCCTTATACCATCATCGATGGCCAGGCCTATCTGGCGACCAAATATCTTGGCCCGCAGGGGTTGTTTGTGGCGATTATCGTCGCGCTGATTTCCAGTGAAGTCTTTTGCCGCCTGGCGCGCAACCCAAGGGTGACCATCACGATGCCGGCTGCGGTGCCGCCGGCGGTGGCGCGTTCCTTTAAGGTGTTGTTGCCGATTTTCTTCGTGATGATCTTCTTTTCGATCCTCAACTATCTGTTGACGCGTATTTCGCCTAACGGTCTTAACGATCTGATCTATACCCTTATTCAGGCCCCGCTGAAGGATATGGGGACCAACATCGTGACGGTTCTGGTGCTGGGGCTGGTGGCGAATTTCCTGTGGGTGCTGGGGATCCATGGGCCGAACACCGTGGCCGCCATCCGCGAGACCATCTTCTCGGAAGCCAACCTCGAAAATCTCTCCTATGCCGCCTCGCATGGCAGCACCTGGGGAGCGCCGTACCCCATCACATGGACTGGCATCAACGATGCGTTTGCCAACTGCGGCGGGTCGGGTATGACGCTGGGCCTGTTACTGGCCATCTTTATTGCCTCCCGGCGCAAAGACTACCGTGACCTGGCAAAAATGGCCTTCGTGCCGGGCCTGTTTAACATCAATGAACCGGTGATGTTTGGCCTGCCGATTGTGCTTAACCCTATCCTGGTGATCCCGTTTATTCTGGTGCCATTTGTGAATTCACTGATCGGTTATTTCTTTATTAGCATGGAGTTTATTCCGCCGATTGCTTACGCCGTACCCTGGACCACGCCCGGGCCGCTTATCGCCTTCTTTGGCACTGGCGGCAACTGGCTGGCGCTGTTTGTCGGCATTTTGTGTCTCGCGGTTTCAACATTGATTTACTTACCGTTTGTGATTGCCGCCAACAAGGTCAATACCGCGGCGGCGACGGATCAGGAGGATGGCGATGTTTGCAGATGAAAGTACGGTCATGGAGTTGCTGATTTATGCCGGTCAGGCGCGCTCAGACGCCATGGAGGCGATTGCCGCCTCCCGGCAGCGGGAATGGGAGCGGGCAGCGGATTTGATGGCCAGCTCGGAAGCGGCCTGTCGGGCAGCGCATCAGATCCAAACGGCGTTGATAGGTGAGGACGAAGGCTGCGGAAAAATCACCGTTAACCTTATTCTGGTGCACGCCCAGGATCACTTAATGACCGCGATGCTGTGCCAGGATTTAGCCAAAGAAATTATTGCCCTGCGCCAGGAGCGCTCTGCCTGATTTACCCGCCTTCAGCCGTTCTGGCTGAAGGCCAATTATAACAATATGTAAAGGTACCCTATGTATTCAAGTCAATTGAAGGTGAGCTTATTGTCTTTATCGGTACTGCTGGCTATTTCGACAAGTGATGTGATGGCGGCTAAATTAACCATCGAACAGCGTCTGGAATTACTGGAGTCTGAACTTTCGGCGAATAAAAAAGAGCTACAAAAAACGCAATCACAATTATCGACCTATAAAGGTAAGGTGGCCGAATTACAAAAAAGTATTAAGGAGAATGAAAAACGTCATGTCACGACGGGTTATCCAACAGCAACGTCGCCGGTGGCGGAAAATATAGCCAATGAAAATAATGAACTGAGTAAAAAAGCGGCCCCGGTGCAGGTGAAAGCCACTCAGCAGGTGGCGGTTATTGATACCGAAGGCCAGAAGCCGAAACTGGAAAGCGTCACCCTGAAGGACATCAGTAAATTTGTTAAAGATGATATTGGCTTTAGCTACCAGGGGTACTTCCGTTCCGGCTGGGGAACATCAAATCACGGATCGTCGCAGACCTACGCCCCCGGCTCGCTGGGTCGTTTCGGTAATGAAATGAGTGGCTGGTTCGACTTAACATTGAATCAGCGGGTCTATAACCAGGATGGCAAAACGGCGAATGCCGTTGTGACTTACGACGGTAACGTCGGCGAGCAGTATAACGACGCCTGGTTTGGTGGCAAAGATAACGACAGCATTTTGCAGTTTAGTGATATTTACCTGACCACCAAAGGTTTCCTGCCGTTCGCGCCAGAGGCGGATTTCTGGGTCGGCAAACATAAACTGCCCGAGTATGAAATTCAGATGCTGGACTGGAAGTCACTGACCACCGACGTTGCGGCCGGGGTCGGGATCCAGAACTGGGCGCTGGGGGTTGGTCAGCTGGATGCGTCCGTCAGCCGGAACGATGTCGACGTATATTCACGAGATTTCACACAAACCACTCAGATGAACACCAACTCAGTCGACCTGCGCTATCGCAATATTCCCCTGTGGCAGTCGGGGTCTCTGTCGCTAATGGGCAAATATGCGTTCGCGAATAAAAATGACGAGCAGGAGAGAAACGAGGATAACAACAGCTACTTCCGGTTCAAAGATACCTGGATGGCCACCGCCATTATTCGTCAGGAGCTGGAGCGCAAGGGCTTTAACGAATTTACGCTGCAGGTGGCGAACAACTCGTACGCCAGCAGTTTCGCCAACTTCTCCGGCGCCAGTAACTCCATGGCCAGCGGACGCTATTACTATGGTGATCATACCAACGGCGTGGCCTGGCGTCTGATCTCGCAGGGGGAAATGTATCTCGCCGATCGCATTATCATGGCCAATTCGCTGGTGTGGGCCCATGGCAATGATGTGTATAGCTATGAAAGCGGAGCGCACAGCGATTTCGACAGCCTGCGCGCGGTGATCCGCCCGGCGTGGATATGGGACACCTGGAACCAGACCGGGGTCGAGCTGGGGTGGTTTACCCAGAAAAACAACACCCGTCAGGGCGACGATCTGCAGGAGTCAGCGTATAAAACGACGCTGTACCATGCGCTGAAGGTTGGGCCGAGCCTGCTGGGGTCACGTCCTGAAATTCGCTTTTATGGTACGTATATCAATATTCTCGATAACCAGTTGTCGCAGTTTGCGTTCAACGACGACAGCAAAGATGAGTTTATGGTTGGCGTTCAGGCCGAGGTGTGGTGGTAACCGGCAAATCACTTAACGGGCGCCCGCATGAGGCGGGCGCGCTTTCCTACGGTGTGGGCTACAGCAGGAGCCAAAGCAGGAGGAGCAGGATCAGCACACCGCCCAGCGCCAGCGACCACGGCTTAGCGGCCCATGCTCGCGTCGGCGCGGGCTCTTCCTGCGGGATGGCCAGCGTCTCCTGGGCGCGGGCTACCCGCAGCACAAACACCTTGTTCAACAGCGCCAGGATCTGCGCTGGGCTCAGCGTCGTCTGCGGGGTGACCTGCCAGCTGCGACGGGCAAAGTCGACAATCTTTTGCCATTCTGCGGCCTCCAGCGGCTGCTTGAGCGCACCCTGCAGCGAGGTGAGCGTGGGCGCGCTTTGCGCACTCAGCGTTTGCCGCGCCTGCAGCCAGTATGAAAGCGGCGTGAAGTGCGTCGCCGGGATAAGCTCTCCGGATTTGACGCCGCAAAGTTCCAGCATGGATTGCCAAATCAGCTTGCTCGGTTCGCCGGTGGCAGCCGCCAGCTTAGTCACCAGCTGATTGAGCGTGTTGTGCTCGGCCGGCAACAGCGGGCGCAGGGTCGGCGGGCGCTGCTGCGGCTGCGGGATCGATAGCTGGCCGCGCTGCAGCAGGTGCAGAATGTTCTCCAGCTGCGGCTGGCTTAGCGCATGCAGCGCCGTTTGCCCATAATGTTGACGAATATAATCGCTGACCGCCTGACGGTTATTGCCCTGACCCAGCAGATCGCTGAGCTGCGCCAGCGTCTGGCGATGATGATGATTGTCCTGAGCGGCGGCTAAACGCTGATTGAGACTGGCCTCCGCGGCGCTGAAATGGCAGGCCAGCAGCGGCGTGTCGCCTTTCAGTCCGAGATCATGCTTGACGCAGGCCCACACTTCCGCATTCTGCTGCGAGGTCAGCGCCACCAGGCGCGTGATCAGTCGCTCCAGGACGGTGCGTTGCTGCATGGAAAGCGAAGGTTCGCCGGTGGCGGCAGTGCCTGATGGGCCTCGCCCAGGAGGACGGTCTGGCATATCTGCAAGGGGGTGCGTCATGATTCATCCTTTCGATATCGCGGTGCTGGAACCAGGTGATGAGTATGCCTGGCGGCCAGATTATGGCACACTTCCCCGGTTAACTCTCGTTCTCAGACAGGTACTGAACTGTGAAAATCCTCGTTGATGAAAATATGCCCTATGCCCGTGAGCTTTTTAGCCGTTTAGGCGACGTGCAGGCGATCCCGGGCCGCCCGGTTCCGGCCGATGCCCTGACCGATGCGGATGCCTTAATGGTGCGCTCGGTCACCCGGGTCAATGAAGCATTGCTCTCCGGTAAGGCCGTTAAGTTCGTCGGCACCGCTACCGCAGGCACCGATCACGTCGATCAGGCGTGGCTGCAGCAGGCAGGGATTGGTTTCTCCGCGGCGCCCGGCTGCAACGCCATTGCGGTGGTGGAGTATGTCTTTTCATCGCTACTGATGCTGGCCGAACGCGACGGTTTCGCGCTACGCGATCGTACCGTCGGGATCGTTGGCGTCGGCAACGTCGGTGGACGACTGCAAAAACGGCTGGAAGCGCTGGGGATCAAAACGCTGCTCTGCGATCCGCCGCGCGCCGATCGCGGAGACGAAGGCGATTTCCGCTCCCTCGATGCGCTGGTTCAGGAAGCTGATGTCCTCACCTTCCATACCCCACTGTATAAAGAAGGGCCATATAAAACCCTGCATCTGGCGGATGAGTCGCTGATTAGCCGTCTGAAGCCAGGATCGATTTTGATCAACGCCTGCCGCGGACCGGTGGTGGATAACGCTGCGCTGCTGAAACGGCTGGAAGCTGGACAGCCGCTGAGCGTAGTGCTGGACGTCTGGGAGCCGGAGCCGGATCTTAACGTAGAGCTTCTTAAGCGAGTGGATATCGGTACCGCGCATATCGCCGGCTACACCCTCGAAGGGAAAGCGCGCGGGACAACGCAGGTTTTTGAAGCCTACAGCGCCTTTATCGGCCATCCGCAGCAGGTGGCGCTGGATACCCTGTTGCCGGCCCCGGAGTTTGGCCGCATCACCCTGCATGGCCCGCTCGATCAGCCGACGCTGAAAAGACTGGTTCATTTGGTGTATGATGTGCGCCGCGATGATGCGCCGCTGCGGAAGGTGGCCGGCGTCGCCGGTGAATTTGACAAGCTGCGTAAAAACTATCAGGAACGCCGCGAATGGTCTTCGCTGTACGTACAGTGCAGCGATGCGCAGGCGGCGACGCTATTGCGCCAGCTCGGTTTTAACGCTGTGCATCATCCTGTTCGTTAATGTCTTCTTAATGCCCCTGCCGGATACTCCGGCAGGGCCGCTTTATTTCTGGAGTAAACCACCATGTCTGAAGGCTGGAATATTGCCGTACTGGGCGCAACGGGCGCCGTAGGCGAAGCCCTGCTCGAAACTCTTGCTGAACGCCAGTTCCCGGTGGGGGAGATTTTTGCTCTGGCGCGCAATGAAAGCGCGGGCGAACATCTGCGTTTTGGTGGCAAGTCAGTGATCGTCAAAGACGCTGCCGAGTTTGACTGGACCCAGGCCCAGTTGGCTTTCTTCGCCGCCGGCGTCGAAGCCAGCGCGGCGTATATTGAAGACGCCACCAACGCCGGGTGTCTGGTTATCGATCTCAGCGGCCTGTTTGCGCTGGAGCCAGACGTACCGCTGGTGGTGCCGGACGTGAATCCGTTCGTGTTAGGCGATTACCGCAACCGCAATCTGATTGCCGTGCCCAATAGCCTGACCAGCCAGCTGCTGACGGCGCTCAAGCCGCTTATCGACCAGGGCGGGCTGTCGCGGATCAGTGTCACCAACCTGCTCTCCGCCTCGGGGCATGGGAAAAAAGCGGTGGATGCGCTGGCAGGGCAGAGCGCCAAGCTGCTGAACGGCATCCCCATCGATGAAGACGATTTCTTTGGCCGCCAGCTGGCGTTCAACATGCTGCCGCTGCTGCCGGATCGGGAAGGTAGCGTGCGCGAAGAGCGCCGTATCGTCGATGAAGCGCGCAAAATTCTTCAGGATGACGGGCTGATGATCTCCGCCAACGTGGTCCAGTCGCCGGTCTTCTACGGCCATGCGCAGATGGTGAACTTTGAAGCGATGCGTCCGCTGGCGGCGGAAGAGGCGCGTGACGCCTTTACCCGCGGCGAGGATATCGAACTTTCTGAAGAGGGAGAATTCCCGACCCAGGTTGGCGATGCCTCCGGCAACGCTCGTCTCTCCATCGGCTGCGTGCATAACGATTACGGCATGCCGGAGCAGATTCAGTTCTGGTCCGTCGCGGATAACGTGCGCTTCGGCGGGGCGCTGATGGCGGTGAAAATCGCCGAGAAGCTGATTGAGGAGTACCTGTACTGATGTCTGAGATGGAGCAACAGCCGGTCTGTAAAATCGCGCTGGGCATCGAGTACGACGGTAGCAAATATTACGGCTGGCAACGGCAAAACGAAGTGCGCAGTGTGCAGGAGAAGCTGGAAAAGGCGCTCTCGCAGGTGGCGAACGAACCGATTACCGTCTTTTGCGCTGGCCGCACCGACGCCGGTGTCCATGGCACCGGCCAGGTGGTGCATTTCGAAACCCGGGCGCAGCGTAAAGATGCCGCCTGGACGCTGGGGGTAAATGCGAATTTACCTGGTGACATCGCGGTGCGTTGGGTTAAACATGTGCCAGCGGACTTTCACGCCAGGTTCAGCGCTACGGCGCGCCGTTATCGCTACGTCATCTATAATCATCGCCTGCGTCCGGCGGTATTGAGTCATGGCGTCACGCATTTTCACCAGCCGCTCGACGCCGCGCGCATGCAGCGCGCCGCGCAGTGTCTGCTGGGGGAGAATGACTTTACCTCGTTTCGCGCGGTACAGTGCCAGTCGCGTACCCCGTGGCGGAATGTGATGCATATTAACGTTACCCGCTACGGCGCGTATGTGGTGGTGGATATCAAAGCGAATGCCTTTGTACATCATATGGTCAGGAATATTGTCGGCAGCC
>OIWM01003551.1_pt1 | contig 11156 bp, 9 predicted proteins | sample 1587451 | NCBI WGS metagenome assembly OIWM01 (sample SAMEA3888907, study PRJEB22519) | human gut metagenome | biome: human gut; feature: human-associated habitat; material: faeces | place: Denmark | collected 2011
AAAGACCGAGCGTTGACGAACTTACCGAATACTATTCAAAAGCGATGATGACAAGGTTTATGAGGTGGCTCTGCCGCCAAAGCGGAAAGAAAAAATTCACCGCCAAAGACATTGCAGAAATGAAAAAAACTGCCGAATTAAAAGCTGCCGACCGCAACCCGTACTCGTGGAATATGGATTTTTATGAATATTCGGACGGCAGCGGCTATGAGGGGCGATTTACAAAGTGCGGAATTTGCGTGCTGATGAAAGAGCTTGGACTGTTCGATTTGACGCCTGCAATGTGCCGCTTGGATTATACGATGAGCGAGGCAGGCGGAGCCACGAATTTTGTGCGCCGATATACCATTGCGTCCGGCGGCTCGTATTGCGATTGCGGCTATAAAAAGAAGATTTAACGGTTGTTCGTAAATCGAATTTAAAAGGAACTGTAAATAATGCCGTTTTTATTGCATTGTTGTATCTAAAACATTAACAACTTTAACATCCTTGCGATCGGCATAATCTATTGTGTTCTTTGTCCCACTTGGCTGACCGTTCCAAACGGCAATTACAAGGCTTGAACGGTCAACCATCCATTCATTGCGTTTTTGATAGCAAGCTCTATAATAGTGATCGCTGATTATGGTTACATAATCGGCATTTTTTAATATGCGGTTATACCGCCGTTCTTCAAAGAATCCACGCCGTTTCTCAAAGTCGGGGTGCGGTATGGCACAGATGAGGCGCAGAGCGTCATTCCGCTTTTTCTTTTCAAGCACAATTTCAGCCGCCCATATATCCGTACCTTTTGCCATACCCGTTATAAAAGTTACATATCCGTCCGCTATTGCATTGTCAATAGCCTTTTCCAAAAGATGTTTTACCTCATTTTCGGAAAGGCTTAATTTTTCCGGGCGATGTCCCGTAAAGCAGCACCTGTGTAATCGTTTTTCATTTTCCATAATAAATATTCCTTCTTCCGTTGAAAATTCAATGCAATTAAACTATTTTTCAAATTCTTTATTTAATATCTCATACAACTTTTCGGGGCTTTGTATAAGTTCGCTGCTATGATAGTATGAATGTTCTACATCATCCCAGTAAAAAATCATATAACCGTGTTTAAGCCGAATAATCTCAATGTCGGGATTATTACGAATATCATTTTTGAAATACGATAAAACCTCGCTATATTCCACAGAAAACTCCTTTCTCCGTCAAATGTTTAATTACAGCGATTTTTGGACAAAATAAAAAATCGCAAAACTGATAGTTATACGACTTATCCTTTATAGTATTCAATTTTACAAGCCTTTTATGAATTATGACGGCTTATTAAGACGGATTATACATTTTTCCGAGCCGATCCATTTCCTTTGCTTTATGCTCCGGCAGAGAGTGAGCATAGATATTCAGCGTAACTGTCGGAGAAGCGTGTCCGAGTATTTCCGAAAGCGTCTTTATATCCATTCCGATTTCCAACGCCCTTGTAGCGAAAGTATGCCGGGTTGTATGGAATTTAACATCACGGACGCCGATTTCCTTCAATATTGCCTTGTACCTCCGAGCGTAAACAGTCGGCTCGATAAATTTTCCCTTGCGGTTAATTAAAAAACCACCTCCGTGTTCAATCGCTTTGAGCTTTGCGGTTAAAAACTTCGGAAGTGGTATATCACGCACAGATGTATCGCTTTTCGGTAGGGCAATCACGATTTCTGTTTTCTTTTTTCCTTTGTCGGACTTTGCTCTGTAAAGCGTTTGCTGTATAGATATAACACCTCTTTTTAAGTCAACATTTTTCCATTCCAATGCACATAATTCTCCGATTCTGATACCTGTGTAAAGGCAAATCAAAATCCCTATATCATTAGGATTATCCGAGCTTTCAATGTATTTTTCTATTGCTTTCTGCTCGTTTTTACCAAACACGACAACCTCTTTATTTTTCTGCTTCGGCAGCTTTATACGCTTGCATACGGTAGGCATTAAGCCGTTATCGGCAGCAGTATCCAAACCGAGCTTTAACACGGTATATATCAGCTTAACTGTTGACGGCTCCCATTTTGCAACAAGACCGTTTACAAAGCCCTGCACCGTGAGTTTTGTAACTTCGCACAGCCGCATATTTCCAAGCTCCGTGTTAATATGATTTTCAACGAGCGAGGAATACACCGTATATGATGATTTTTTTATGTGCTTCTGCGTTGACAGCCATTTTTCAAACCAATCCTTTACAAGCATTTCCGAGGGAGGTTTGTTATACCGTTCTTTTACCTTTGCTTTGGCAATTAAAAGTTTTTCCTTTGCTTCTTTGTAGGTCTTTCCGTAGACATATCCGATAATGCCTTTACCCTGCAAATCGTAGTCCTTAATATATCGACCCTCATATCTGCCGTCTTTTCTTTTGTAAATATTTTCGCCCTTGCGAGCCATAGAAAATCACTCCTTTGACCTTAAATTTTTGACGGACAATTTTTATAAATTTCCCTCAAAAACTTGTTTTTTTACGCCAATTATGATATAATTGACTATAATAATTTTATCATTGACTGCAAACTTTATAAATAGCTCAAATCCTTATTTTTCAAGGCGCTGGAGTGCTTTTAACAGTCAAGTAATAAAACTATCAGTTACAAAACGAAAAGACAGCGAAAGGCATATAAAAATGCTCATCGCTGTCTTATGTTTTTTAATAGCAACCCGGTCTTGCCGCAAAACCGAAGCCGCTGTTTGTCGTGATAACGACATTATTCCTGCCGCTCGAACAATGGATAACAAGAATGTTTCCGTCAGTGTCCTTTCCGGCAATGATTCCGACGTGCGATAAATCACCGTAAAAGGCTAAATCTCCGGCTTGAGCGTTACCCCAAGATATTCGGCTGCACTTTGCGATTTGTCCTTGCGTTCCGTGTCCTATTGCAGATGCATTAAACCCGGAATTGATAAAGCTCCAAGTAACAAACCCCGAACAGTCAAGTCCAAAAGGTCTTTTTGTCCCGGTTGTTTTACTGCCTTCCGCCGATACGGTTTTTAATTTGCCCCATTCGGAGTCCCAACCGATGGCGGAGGATTTACCGCCCCAAAAGTAATTTACCTTTCCGACAAGCGAGCAAGCTGCTTTTATAACCTTCTTTCGCTCTGCCGATAAACTGTCGGGCAGATTTTTCAAAATATCCTGTGCGGTAGCGTCGGATATTGCAAGCGACTGCGTTGCAGAGATTAAGACCTCATCTTGCTCCAAAAGCGTGTTTAATGCTTCCTGTTGCTTGCGTGTAAAATTATACTGTGAAATCATATCCTCTTTTGTTTTCGCCGTAATTGTAATATACACAACCTTTTCATTGGTATCACCGCTTGCAACCGTTTCCGTCCGAGATGTTATCTCGTGCATATCCCAAAACACATTTTTGAGCTTTTGTTTTTTATCCTCCGTGATAACGACAACATCTTCGACCGTATCATCTTCCGCACCCGCAACCTTTGTTGCAAATACGGCGAGTACCAAGTCCCAATTTGCCTGTTCGCCGATAATCTCACTTCGGTCAGCTGCTGCGGCGTTTTCTATGTCATCAAGTTTGTTTGAAAGCTCCATATTACATTCCGCAACGATAGAGGAAATGGGGATACTGTCATTGTCTGCCGCTTCATCGGAAATAAATATCCCGAATGGCGATGCCGCTATTGCCGCAACAACGATTACGATAATAAGAGCGACCAAAAGCACCGCCCATCCGCCGAGTGCGGCAAGTGCGGAGATAACGGCTTTTGCTGCCGCCGCTACCATTTGAGCGACCTTGACCGTAATTTTAACCGCCGCTTTTGCGGTTGCCTTTGCGGCTTGTGCAGATTTCTGAGCAACCTCTTTCGCTTGCTTGGCAGCTTGCTTTGCCGCTTTTTTCGTGATTTCCTTCTGCGTCTTTGCCGCCCGTTTTGCTGATTTAACAGCTTTTTTCTTTGCAGACTTGCCGACATAGGAATTGCCCGTTTTTACGGCTTTATTTGTGCCTTTCAAAAGACGGTCTTTCGTCTTAACTGCCTTTTTTGTCCCGGTCGATACATTTCGGGTAACGGTATGAGTATTTTGCTTCGGCATTGTTTTTGCTCTCTCCGGTGTTTTTATAAGGTCGGACGGAGCTTTGCCGTATGGGCGTATGTAGCTTTCCTTTGTTTTCGGCATAGATTTTGAGGGTAAAGCGGTATCAGATATACTTCGTTGTGTTTCGGGTGCTGAAATTTCTGTTTTCGGCAAATTCCCGTTATGTATCGGCATATCCGAAGTATGATTTTGCCGTGCTGCTTTTTCAGCTTCAGCTTTTGTTTTCAGTTTCTCCGAAACATATTTTTTCCGTGCGTCCTTTATGGCTTGCTCTTTGGTTTTGGGTGTGGGAGCAGAGGAAACAGAGGTATCCACTCTTGTTTTCGGAGCAATTTCGCTCGGTTTTTGCTTGATACCGTTCTTAACTTCGGCGGTTTTGTGCTGTTTTATGTAATTAGCCTTTGTTTTAACCGTATCCGCTGATTTCTCCGACATATACGCTTTCTGCGACTTCATATATGCTTCTTTGGTCTTAACCTGTGCGGTAGATTTACTCTGCACCTTTGGAGCATTTTCGTGTGCAGATGTTTTATGCTCGGCTTGTATGCTCTCTTTTGTTTTCGGAGCATTGTCAAGCTGCTTGGGTGTGTTCTGCACCTCTGAAATATTGTCATTTTGAGGTGTATGCGGTGTATCTGCGTTTTGATTTTGCCGTGTTTTCACTTGCTGACGGTGTTGTTTTAACTTATTTTCTGCAAAATGTTTACCTTTTTGGTAAACGGTATCAACGGCGGAATAGTAGGTGTTTTCAACCTGTTCGGTTGCCTCAACTTCGGCTCGCTGCGGCTGCTCCGACTGCCGTGTGTCAAGCCGCTTATCTGTAATATTCTTGATAATCACATCTTTTGACACGGTTTTTATATCCTTGACTGCTTCTTTTGCAAAGCGGTCTGCGGCTTTCGGAGTATTCTGAACAGCCTTGGTGGTTGTTTTCGGCTTTGTCTTTATATCTTTTTCGCTCAAAGTATATCACCTCCGGCGTTATTTTTTACTCTTTTTATCCTTATACATTTTCTCATCGGCACGGCAGATTATATCGTCAATGCTTTTACTGTATTTTTCGTGGAATCTTGAATAGCCTATCGAAACAGACAGGTTATACAGCTTTTCATTATTGATAAAATATATCGTGTCTTTGAATTGCGATATATACGGCAGCACATTGCTTTCGGATATGCAGACAAATTCATCACCGCCTATACGGTAAATATCCGCTTTTGTTCCGATAGTATCCCGGAGAGCCTTTGCAACGGTCTTTATTGCATCATCACCGCTAAAATGCCCGTAGCTGTCGTTTATCTCTTTCAAGCCGTTTACATCGACAACAATAACCGTAATGCGTGAAATGTTTGCGTTAGGCTTTCGGAGCTTTTTTAAGCGTTCCTCATAAGCGTTGCGATTTTGCACCTCGGTCATACTGTCGGTATAGGCAAGCTCAAATAATTTTTCTGTCATTTTATTTTTCATAGCGTCCTCCTAAAAGATAACGGCGGATCTCCGTTTGGAAAATCCGCCGTGTATAATGTTAAATATTTTGTTTTATTAACCTTCACCGGGCTTGGTGCTCATCAGTTTATAGAGTTCCGTATCGGTCGGAAACTCATTGATAAACGGAACAATGGAACCGCCGACCTTGATAAGTCCCCGTCCTGCTCCGGCGTTGGTGATGTAGCTCATCTGCGTATCGGATATGGATAAAAGCTCCGACAGGTCTTTTCTGTCGGACGGCGCTTGATTTAAGAGCAGCAGAAATTCGCTGTTAGATAACATACCCCGTGCCGTTTCGTTTAACAGGCAGTCAGAAATATTCTGCGTAATGCCCGTGAGCAGTCCGCCGTATTTTCTAAACCGTTTCCAGCACTTCAAAAGGAAATCCGCACTGTACGGATTTTTGAAATACAAGTGTGCTTCATCGACATAAACCCTTGTATATTTTCCTCGTCTGCGATTTGCCATAACTCGGTTAAATATATTATCAAGCATAATCAGAAGCCCGATAGACTTCATCTGTTCGCCAAGCTCCAAAATATCATAAGCGACAATGCGGTTATTAGTATTAACATCACTCTGATGTGCAAATGCGTCAAGCGAGCCTGTTGTAAATATTTCAAGCGATAATGCAAGGTCTTGTGCTTCGTCCTCCGGCTGACGGAGTAATTCGTTGCGGAAGTCAACCAAAGTCGGCATATATTCCGATTTGCCGCTTAAATATTCACCGTAAACCTTAATTGCACAGCGGTCAATGATAGATTTATCCTTTGCACCGACACCGCCGCCGAGCCTTGAATCGTTGCTTTTTAATAATTGGTCGAACAGAGATATTAAAAACTCCGATTTTATCGACACGGGGTTTTCGTCCATATCAATATCGTTATTTATTTCAAGTGCGTTGATATGGTTTTTTGACGATGCCGAAAGGGTTATAACTTCACCGCCGAGATTTCGTATAAGTGAGCCATACTCACGCTCAACATCAATTACGATAATATCGTCATTTGAAAACAGAGCTGACATCAGAATTTCCATTTTTGCCGCAAATGATTTACCCGAACCCGACACACCGAGAATAAAGCCGTTTCCGTTTAGTAACAGCTTGCGATTACACATAAGTAAATTGTGCGATATTGCATTTATTCCGTAATACAAACCGCCCTTGTCTATAATCTCCTGTGTCTTATACGGAGATAATACCGCCGTACTTTCAGTCGTGAGTGTTCGCATTGCCTTTATGTTCAGCGTTCCGAAAGGCAATACCGTCTGCATACCGTCCTCCTGCTGATATTTCAGTGTTGCAAAATTACAGAGGTGTTTTCTGCCTATCGACATCAGCGTTTCTGTGTCGTTGTCAAGCTGCTCCAAGCTGTCGGCAATATGCAATAGCGTAACCGTTACAAACATCATTCTCTGGTCACGGGTAGTTAAATCGTCAAGAAATTCTTTGATTTCCTTTCGCATTTGCTCCATTTCATACGGAATATTTGCGGAAAAATTGTTGTTTTCGTTTTGCTTCTGCTGCCATTTGGTTATATCCGTTTCAATGGCAAGGAGTTTTTTCTGAACGATTTTAACCGCCTCATCGGTCGGTATCGGCTGAATAGTGATAGAGAGCATCATACTCCTTGAAAAGTCGGTCAGCTCCGAAATCATACTGTCTTTTAAGAAAGAAGGGTATTCTTTCAAAAACACAGTTCGGGCAAATTTATCACCGATTTTGATATAGTCTTTCTTAAATTCCAAGCTGTCGGGAGCAATGTAGTCCTTAAAATCCGCACCTTTCGCCATAGCTTTTTTTAGGTCAAAATCAAATTCTTCATTTTCGCCCGTTTTGAAAAAGTCATTAAAAATGCGAAGCCTGTCTTTGTAACCAAGCTCCGCTATTTTTGACGATATTTTCGCATAATCAGCGGTTAAATCGTTGCCGACACGGGTAAAGAATGTCCGAGCCTCCTCGATGTTTTTCTTTTCGGTTGCGACCGTGATATATTTTTCGTGAACAATGTTATTGCTTTCCGACATCTTATCACAGAGTATGCCGTTCAATTCCTGTGTGTATTTCTTGTAATTCGGATTATCGGACGGTGTTGTGATTTGCTCAAACACCTTATTGTGGAGCTGTCGGTTATATATCGTGATTTCAGCCATTGCGTCTGTCGGAAGTCCGTTAAGAATTGCAGAGTGGGCAAGAAACATTTGCAGTTGGTCATCGTCTGAAGCTACGGCATAGTTTATGTCCGAGAATTTCCACGACTTTGAAAACAGCCGTCCCGTCCGAAAAATACCGTCTTTGTATATCGCATCAATGGGTATCGACTGCTGAACCGTCCTTGCAATTTTTCTTTTTTGCTTTTTTATTCGGTTTTTTCTTCCGAACAGATTTAGCATTGCCATTTGTGAGTTCCTCCTTTATCATTTCATAAAGATAATTCGTGCTTTCAAATTTTCGCACTCCGGCAGCGAGAAATTCAGACCTAAACCACGCTCCGACAAATTCTTCAAAGTTCATACCGTTGTATTTGAAAAAGCCGGCAACAGCAATAGGTGCTGCCGCCACAATACAAAGCCAAGATACCGTTTCTTTGTCGATATAGTTTTTAAGTCCGAAGTATATCCCGACAGCGGCTCCGACCGCAGCCACAGAACAGATAAACTGCCGTGTGGAAAGCCCGAAAAACAGGCTTTCGTGATAGTCCTTAATTTCCTTATTTATTCTTATTTCCAAAATTGATTACCCCCTCATCTTTCCGGTTCGCTCTTTTTCGGTGTTTTCGGCTGCAAGTCGGTAGGTCTTTCACCGTTTTCGGGCTTAATAAAATCTATCCGATTTGCCGCATAGAAAGCATTGGGATTAAGCTGTCTTTGCCAAGCGGTGTCACTCGGCGCCCACCGAAAGCCGTTTGCTTTTAGCGTTTCTCTTTGTTCTTTGCTCGGTTTTTCATCGAATAGAAGCTGCAAACGGTTTTTATCCTCATTTATGACAGCTTCGCCGCCGTTAAATTTCCAGCCGACAAACTCCGTATTTTTGTTAGCCTCAAGGTTTTCAATACGCTTTTTGATACGGCGTATTTCCGCACCGTTGTTTGTGATATGATATGAAGGAAAAGGCTGCTTCTCCCAATGATAATGAACGGAGCGAGCTGACATATCCAAATTCTCAGCCTTTTCGTCAGATATGCCTTCACATCCTTTTACCGTTCCGTACTTTTTGTAGTGTGCATTAGCTTTTTTCATCAGCGTTTGCAATTCCTCGCATTTTTGCAGTTTTTCTGTCAGCTTTTCAATAGCCTTCGGGTCATCGCTGCTGATAGCGTTGTTTTTGTAACTCATAATCGTGTCCTCCTTATGTTCCGAATAATTCTTTAACAATTCTGTCTGCTCCTTTGATAAGACCTACCAAAACGAGCATATTAAAAATAATCTCGCCGATATATTTCCATATCATAGTGACGGTTGTAATGCTTGTATCTATGGTAGGTGTACTGTGCGACGCAAATGCAGAAAATATAATGCACGACAGCGCAATAACCGCACCTTCCATACAAACTCCGACATACGACTTCAAAAATGATTTTCCCATAAACGATGTTGTTTCCCCTGCAAATGAGGAAAGGGGAACGGGAGCTATCGCCGTATAGATATACAGCTTAAAAAATCTGCCGTACACAGTCATAATCATTATGAATGACAGTACCGTTATGAATAACGAGCCGAGTATCGTTACAAGCCAAAGCGGAATACTCGCCCAAAAGCCTGTGTCCTCGACTGCCTGTTCAATCGCTGCCGGGAGCGTAACAGAAGCTCCGCCGAGAGAGCCTGCGATTTGTTCCACAATTCCGCCGCAAATGGTGTAAATCGCCGTCATTAAATCCATTGCATAAGTAATCGCCACCTTCGCCGCACAAAAGCGGATAAAATGCTTTAAGGCATATTCCGGTCGCTGAAAGTCACGGAATGATGCTGTGCTTTTGAATATGCTCATAGCAAAAAAGAGGACCAGCAAACCAAGTCCTATGGCTTGCAGTCCTCCGTTTATGCCGGAAATTACATTCCATATAGCACCGCCTTTGAAGCTTTGCGGCGAGGTTGTAATAAGCGACCATATTTCGGTCATTTTATCGTTCCAAGTGGAAAACGCATTTTCGAGGTTGGCTACAATCCAATTATCGCTCAAAGGTAATTCACCTCCGTTTCTTTACGCATACACCGCCGTCTGCAAAAGACGGCGGCTTAATATCTGTGGTTACATTATCATATCGAGTATATCTTTCGCAAATGCAATGATAACACCGCCGAAGAATGTCAAAAAGCCGTTGGCTCTCTGTGATGCGTCGTGCGATTTCAGCGACAGACCTATCTGCACAACACCGAAGCCGAGCAGGATAAATCCTATTGCCTTAATTGCCGAAAAGATAAAGTCCGAAAGGCTGTTTATGGTTGAAAGCGGATCTGCCGCAAAAACCGTTCCCGTGAGGGCGGTCATCATAACTGCAAGTGCCATAAGTACAAGTTTAGCCTTGCGGAGAATTTTCTGTGCTTTCGCTATTCTCTGAATTGTTTTCTGCGTGTTCTGATTTTTCATTGTCTGTTACCTCCAAAATTTCATTTTGTTTTGTTTGTGGGTTTGCAAAATCGAATGTTTTTACATTGTCCCCGTCAACCTCCAATAGCTTGATATTTGATAAATCCTCGTTTATGGTAAAGGATAAATCATTTCGTAAATATTTTTCCGACTTGCTGTGCTTGTACGGCACAGCTTTTCCGTCTGCGGTTTTTGCTAATTCTGGGTGCGACAGTATATCGAATTTTTTATCAATTAACGGTCGCTCGCCACGAATAAAGATAAGGGCGTTGCTGTTGTCAAGCAATCGTACCTCATCAAGCGTTAAAAGCTCACGCCCGGCGTTTTGGTAATTGGTGTTACTGCTGCCGTGCTGACCTTTTGTAATACCTCTTGTGCGTGTGTCAATGGTTTCTTTTCCGAGCATTTTTGAAATATACTCGTGTGTGCTTTGCTCGTTGCCGCCGAGATAAAGCAGCGTATCACAGTTACCCGTGATGTTTTCCCAGCTATCCTTAAAAAGTGCTTTTAACTGTGCCATATTCTGAATAATAATGCTCACCGAAATACGCCGTGACCGCATTGTTGCAAGTATGCGTTCAAAGTTATCGGGCAGAGCGACATTGGCAAACTCGTCCATCACAATATGCACGGGAATAGGCAGCTCGCCGCCGTGGTTGTTGTCTGCATTGAAATACAACGCTTGAAAGGCTTGTGTATATAACATTCCGACAAGATAATTAAAGGAATTGTCATTGTCGGGAATAACGCAAAATATGGCTCGTTTGCGTTCGCCGAGAGTGCCTATGTCAAGATTATCGTATGAAGTCATTTTTGCTATCTCTGGCAAGTTAAATGCTGCAAGCCGCACCGCCGCTGAAATCAATATGCTTTTCGCAGTTTTGCCAGAGACAAATTGTCAAGGACTTTTTAATCGAATTCACAAAAATCTACAAAAAAGGTGCCAGAAGCACCGTATGGCTCCTGACACCTCGTTTGATAGATTACATTTTTCCGTTCAGC
>OIWM01003555.1_pt1 | contig 11148 bp, 11 predicted proteins | sample 1587451 | NCBI WGS metagenome assembly OIWM01 (sample SAMEA3888907, study PRJEB22519) | human gut metagenome | biome: human gut; feature: human-associated habitat; material: faeces | place: Denmark | collected 2011
GACCGTTCCGCCGGCTTTTTGGACTAACTCTTCAACGGCCGTTAACGATTCGCCGGTGCTGATAACGTCATCGACGATGACAATGCGCTTGCCCTTGATGAGCGCGGCGTCCTTGCTGTCGAGATACAGCGTCTGCACCTTGGCGGTGGTGATGGAATGCACCTCCACGCTGATCGGATCGGTCATGTAGGCCTTAATTCCCTTGCGTGCGACAAAATGCTTCTTTTCGCCGGCCTGACGCGCCATTTCGTTGACAAGACCGATGGCCTTGGCTTCGGGTGCGATCATATAATCGTGCGGCGGAAGAATTTTGTTTAACTCTCTTGCGCAGGCTTCGGTTAACTCATAGTCGCCCAGCATAACAAAGCCGGCAATCGAAAGCTTGTCGTTCAAGGCGCAGATCGGCAGGTCGCGTTCCAGTCCTGCCACCTTGATTCTGTAGTATTCTTGCTTTTCGTTACTCATGGTATTCACTCTTTCTGTACGTATTCGGGTTTATGCCATTTTTTCGGGCAATTCTTGACCGCCCAAAATGTGGAAATGTAAGTGCATGACCGATTGCTTGGCATCCGCGCCGCAGTTGGAAATCACGCGGTAACCGTTTGTGATGCCGGCCATCTTTGCAATGTCGCCGATTTTGGCGAAAATCTTGGCAACGACGGCGGCGTTGTCCGCGTTGACGGCATCGACATTTTCGATATGTGCTTTCGGAATGACTAACACATGAACCTTTGCCATGGGATTGATGTCGTAAAAGGCGAGCATATCGTCGTCTTCGTAAACCTTGTTCGACGGAATTTCACCGTGTGCGATTTTGCAGAAAATGCAATCCATTTGTTTTCGCTCCTTTTCAATATATCCGTAAAAACACCTCAACGGCCTGACGCAAAACACATCAGACCGAGAGGATAGATTCTGAAAGGCTTATCTTGCCAGTTCGTCGATTTCCTTGCGGACGTCGGCAATGAACGTGTCGAGTGATTCGGTGCCCATATCGCCGTTCTTTCTCGAACGAACCGCAACCGTTCCGTTTTCGCATTCCTTGTCGCCGATAACGAGCATATACGGAACTTTTTCAAGCTGCGCTTCGCGGATCTTGTAGCCGATCTTTTCGTTTCTCGTGTCGGTCTCAACGCGGATTCCGGCAGACGTTAACTTCTTTGCCACCTCGGCGGCATAGTCGTGCTGACGGTCGCTGATGGGCAGAAGCTTTACCTGAACCGGTGCAAGCCAAGTCGGAAATGCACCGGCAAAGTGTTCGATCAAAATGCCGATGAAGCGTTCAATCGAGCCGAAGCATACGCGGTGAATCATGATCGGACGATGCTTTTCGCCGTCTGAGCCTGTGTATTCCGCTTCAAAGCGCATCGGAAGCTGGAAGTCGAGCTGAATGGTGCCGCACTGCCAGGTTCTGCCGAGAGAATCCTCCAAGTGGAAGTCGATCTTCGGACCGTAGAACGCGCCGTCGCCTTCGTTGACCACATACGGCATATGCATTTCGTCGAGAGCTGCACGAAGGCCATTGGTAGCTGCCTCCCAATCCTCCAAAGAACCGAGATGATCCTCCGGCATGGTGGAAAGCTCCACATGATATTTGAAGCCGAAAACGTTGTAAACTTCATTGATCAGACGGACAACGCCCTTGATTTCACCGGTAATCTGTTCCGGCGTCATGAAGATGTGCGCATCATCCTGCGTGAAGCAGCGCACGCGCATAAGGCCGTGCATTTCGCCGCTCTTTTCGTGGCGGTGAACAATGCCGAGTTCGCCGAGACGCATCGGCAGATCCTTGTAGGAGCGCGGCTCCAGCTTGTACACAAGCATACCGCCCGGACAGTTCATCGGCTTGACGGCAAATTCGTTGTCGTCAATGGTGGTGGTGTACATATTGTTTTTGTAGTGATCCCAGTGTCCGGAGGTTTCCCAAAGCTCGCGGCGCAGCATGATCGGCGTGCTGATTTCCTGATAGCCTTCACGGGTGTGAATCTTGCGCCAGTAATCAATAAGCGTGTTCTTGACAATCATGCCTTTCGGGAGGAAGAACGGGAAGCCCGGGCCTTCTTCGAGAAGCGCAAAAATGCCGAGTTCCTTGCCGAGACGGCGATGATCGCGCTTCTTGGCTTCTTCAATGCGTGCCAAATGCTCGTCAAGCTCGCTCTGCTTGGGGAATGCCGTGCCGTAGACGCGCGAAAGCATCTTGTTCTTTTCGTTGCCGCGCCAATAAGCGCCGGTGCAGGAGGTGAGCTTGATGGCTTTCAATTTGCCGGTGGAGGCAAGGTGCGGGCCGGCGCATAAGTCGGTGAAATCGCCTTGCGTGTAGAACGAAACAACGCTGCCTTCGGGCAGATCGTTGATAAGCTCAACCTTGTAAGGCTCGTCTTTTTCTTCCATGTACTTGACCGCTTCTTCACGCGGCTTTACCGAGCGGACAAGCGGCAGGTCTTCCTTGATGATCTTCTTCATCTCGGCTTCCAGCTTTTCGAGTACGTCTGCCGTGAACGGAATTTCGGTGTCGAAATCGTAGTAAAAGCCGTTGTCAATGGCAGGACCGATGGCAAGCTTGGTGTTCGGATACAGACGCTTGACGGCTTGCGCAAGCACGTGCGATGCCGTATGACGGTAAACCTTTCTGCCGTCCTCGTCCTCAAACGTTAAGAATTCGATTTTGCCGCCTTTTTCGGCCACATGGTTCATTTCGACGATTTCGCCGTCAAGACGAGCCGCAAGAGACGCGCGTGCAAGGCCTGCACTGATCTTCTGCGCCACCTCTTCGATTTTGCAGCCTTCGGGCATTTCGAGTTTGCTGCCGTCCTTTAAGATAAATTCCAGCATGATGTTTCATACCTCCGGTATTTTAATAAATGTTATTTTTGATAGGGAATAGGCTTTCCGGGAAACAAAAAACGCCCCGTACACGATTTCTCCTGTACGGGGCGACAGATTGCCGCGGTTCCACCCGTTTTAACGCCCGGAAAAGACCGAACGTCCTTGTTTTGTCCTAACGCCGACACGCGCCGCAAATTGGCTTCTGCGGAACTCACGGGTGGTAACAAAGCGTCTTTGTGCGCTTTCAGCCGCTGACGCACTCTCTGCTAAATGAGCTTTGCCGTGTCCCGATCACAGTTGATACGTGCATTATACTACGGTTTTTGCGGTTTGTCAAGTCTGCACGGAACAAGTTTACGATTTTTTCGATATTTTAACGCCGGAATCCGCATTAACGGCCGAACTCGGTAAGCCCTTTGACAATGCGGTAGGCAATGGCGGCGGCTTCTTCGCGCGTGACATAGCTCCGATAGCGCATTTGTCCGTCGTTGTCACCGCGCAGTATCCCTCGTTTTTCGCAAAAATCGCGTTCCTCCTTTGACCATTCCTCGGGCGGCTTTTCAGCTAAGCGGCGCAGATAATCCTCCATCATTTCGTCAAATTTTTCTTGGGTCATAGCGGATTCCTCCTCTTCGTTCGGATTGTAATAATAAACGCCAAGCTTGTTGGGAATGCCGGTAAACGCGGCAATGTCAAGGCTTTCGTATGACGTGCCTTTCGGGCGAAGCTCGAGATGCGTATGCGCTCCATAGCTGTGACCGGTGTTGCCCATAATGCCGATTGCCTGTCCTTTTGCAACAAACGCACCGTTCGGTACAAGAAAGCTCTTTAAGTGCATATAATAGACGCGTCTGCCGTCTTTCATGGTGACAACGACGAAATTTCCGGCTTCGTTGGCCTGAAAGCCCGTGCGCACCGTGCCGGCGCTTATGGCATAAACGATGATATCGTCAAGACCCACAAGGTCAAGTCCCTGGTGAAAGCGCGTTACGCCGTTCAGAGTCCGCATTCCGTAAACGCTGGTTACGCGAAAAGCTCCTTTGAAACAGGAAACCATATCGCACACTCCTCCCCGGATGTTTGTTGACAGAAAGCTCTGTCCTTGCAAGTATATGCCGCGTATGGCAGAAACGTTCTGCCGAAAGCTTAAAATTCACATATGTTTCGCACTTTTAAGCATATATTTTCAAAAATACATGGTATACTGTAAAAAATCTTTAAGAGCGATACCGTGATATCGACAAGATTGCTTTGAATCGAATACAAGGTGTCTTTTGCTGCGAATCGTGCAAAGATGTTTTTCTGTATGTTTGAAATCTTGTCGAATCGGCAGGATTTTTTTCTTTGCCGAAACATAAGTATGCCAAAAGGAGTATCTCAATGACCGTAAAACGCGATCCGTTCCATTCTCAAACCGTTCTTTCGCCCGGCGGCGAAACGTATCTTGCGGCCTTGAGACGTTTTGCCGAAAAGCATGAAATAGAGTTTTCGACAGCAAAAAAACTTGCTGTCTTGCCCGGTTTTTGCGACGTACATGTCCATTTGCGCGAACCGGGCTTTTCTTATAAAGAGACCATAAAAACCGGAACTCTTGCCGCTCGTTCCGGCGGCTACAGCGATGTCTGCTCCATGCCGAATCTTGACCCGGTTCCGGACAGTGTGCCGCATATGATGGAGCAGCTTGAAATCATCCGGCGCGACGCTTGTGTACGCGTTCATCCGTATGCCGCCATAACGGTCGGCGAAAAGGGCGAAACGCTGTCGGATATGGAAGCTCTTGCACCGTATGCCGTGGCGTTTTCGGACGACGGACGCGGCGTGCAGTCGCAAGAGCTGATGGAACAAGCCATGCGCCGTGCCAAAGCACTCGGAAAGCTGATTGTCGCACACTGCGAGGACAATGCGCTTCTGCGCGGCGGTTACATTCACGACGGTGTGTATGCCGCTTCTCACGGCCACCGCGGCATTTGTTCCGAAAGCGAATGGCGGCCGATCGAGCGCGACCTTGCGCTTGCCGCTAAAACGGGCGCGTCGTATCATGTGTGCCACATCTCCTGCGCCGAGAGCGTTGCGTTAATCCGCAAAGCCAAAAAGGCCGGAATCGATGTCACGTGCGAAACCGCGCCGCACTATCTGCTTCTGACCGAAAACGAGTTGGAGGAGGACGGACGCTTCAAAATGAATCCGCCGCTTCGCTCCCAACGTGACGAAGAAGCCTTGTTGGAGGGAATCTGTGACGGGACCATCGACATGATCGCCACCGATCACGCGCCGCATTCGGCCGAAGAGAAGAAAAAAGGCTTAAAAGACAGTCTGATGGGCGTGGTCGGTCTTGAAACCGCCTTTCCGGTTTTGTATACCGGCCTTGTTAAAACGGGCATTCTTTCGCTCGAAAAGCTGGTCGAGCTGTTAAGCACTTCGCCGCGCAAACGCTTCGGAATTCCCGAACCGAAAAATGAGTTTTGCTTGTGGGACTTGGACGCGCTGTACAGCATTGATCCGAACGATTTCCAAAGCAAAGGAAAAGCAACACCCTTTGCCGGAATGCAGGTGTTCGGTAAACTGTTGCATAATCAGACAAACATGACGGAGGAAGCATGAAACAAGGAATTTATACAATACTCTCCCAGCGCAGCATCGCCAAAAACACCTATGAAATGATTCTTTCCGGCGACACAAGTGCCTTTACGCGTCCCGGACAGTTTCTGAACATCCAATTAGACGGCTTTTTCCTGCGCCGCCCGATTTCGGTGTGCGATTATACCGACCAAACGATAACGATTCTGTATAAAACCGTCGGACACGGCACGGAAGCCATGAGCAAGCTTGCCAAAGGCGCAAAGCTCGATATTCTCACCGGTCTTGGGAACGGCTTTGATGTTTCCAAATGTAAAGGAACACCGCTTCTGATAGGCGGCGGTGCCGGTGTGCCGCCCATGTTCCTGCTTGCAAAACGCTTTCTTGAAACAGGCGTGAAACCGATCGTCATTCTCGGCTTCAACACGGCCGATGAGGTTTTTTATGAGGATGAGTTCCGTGCGTCAGGCGCACAGGTACATATTGCCACGGCCGACGGCTCACACGGCGAAAAGGGCTTTGTTACCGATGTGATGAAGCGTATGAACTATGATTATTTCTACACCTGCGGCCCGATGCCGATGTTCCGGGCAATCGAAAAAATTGCTTTGACTGACGGCGAGTATTCGTTTGAAGAACGCATGGGCTGCGGCTTCGGCGCGTGCATGGGCTGCTCGTGCAAGGTCTTGACCGGCGGCTATAAGCGCATCTGCAAGGACGGCCCTGTCCTCGAACGAAAGGAGATTCTATGGACACAAGCGTAATTTTATCGGGACTTGCCCTTTCGAATCCCGTCATCCCGGCAAGCGGCACCTTCGGCTACGGCTATGAGTTTGCCGAATGGTACGATATCAATCTTCTCGGCTCGTTTTCCTTCAAAGGAACGACCAAAGAGCCGCGCTTCGGCAATCCCACACCGCGCATTGCCGAATGTGAAAACGGCCTTATCAATGCGGTCGGCCTTCAGAATCCCGGCGTGGAAAAGGTGATTTCCGAGGAATTGCCAAAGCTTGCGAAATGCTTTTCAAAGCCGGTGATTGCCAACGTCAGCGGCTTTTCGGTGGAGGAATACCAGTATACCTGTGAAAAACTCGATAAAGAAGAACAGGTCGGGCTTCTCGAGGTCAACGTCAGCTGCCCGAACGTGCACGGCGGCGGCATGAGCTTCGGCACATCGCCCGAAAGCGCGGCGGCGGTCACACGTGCCGTCAAAGACGTGACCAAAAAGCCGGTCTACATCAAGCTTTCGCCCAATGTGACCGATATTGTGTCTATTGCCAAAGCCTGCGAAGACGCCGGTGCGGACGGAATTTCGCTTATCAATACACTGCTCGGTATGCGGATCGACTTGAAAACAAAAAAGCCGGTCATCGCCAATAAAATGGGCGGCTTTTCTGGGCCTGCCATTAAGCCGGTGGCACTTCGTATGGTTTATCAAGTCTATGAGGCGGTGAAAATCCCGATCATCGGCATGGGCGGTGTTTCGAGCGCAGAGGACGTGCTTGAATTCATGCTTGCCGGCGCGACGGCCGTCGAGGTGGGAGCGGCCAATTTGATCGACCCGTTCGCGTGTAAGAAAATTGTGGAAAACTTGCCGCTTGTTATGGAAAAATATGGAGTAAACAAACTTTCGGATATCATAGGAGGAGCGCATTAACATGGGAAAAGACGTTATCATTGCCTGCGATTTTGCAAGCGCCGCACAGACCTTTACATTTTTGGATTTGTTCGGCTCGCGCAAGCCGTTTGTCAAAATCGGTATGGAGCTGTTTTATGCGGAAGGGACGGAAATCGTGCGTGAGATAAAAAAACGCGGCCACAAGATTTTTTTGGATTTGAAGCTGCATGACATTCCAAACACCGTCAAAAAGAGCATGGCGGTGCTGTCGCGCCTTGACGTGGATATGTGCAATCTCCACGCAGCCGGAACCATCCCCATGATGCAGGCCGCGCTCGAAGGCTTGACAAGACCCGACGGCACGCGTCCGTTACTCATCGCTGTGACGCAGTTGACCTCTACCGATGCGGAGCATTTAGAAAAAGATCTGCTCATTCGTGAACCGATGGATAAAGTCGTCATGCACTATGCCAAGAACGCCGCAGAGGCAGGGCTTGACGGCGTCGTCTGCTCACCGCTTGAAGCCGCAAAAGTCCATGGTGTGTGCGGCAAAGATTTTCTTACCGTCACACCCGGCGTCCGCTTTGCCGACGGAGAGCTTGGCGACCAAAAGCGCGTTATGACTCCGGCCCAGGCGAAAATCGCCGGAAGCGACTATATTGTGGTCGGCCGACCCATTACGGCATCGACCGACCCGGCCGCCGCCTATGAACGCTGCGTAGAAGAATTCTGCCTGTAAAAACGACATCAAAACCGAATCGTCAGAAAGGAAATCAATATGGAAACCAAAACGCTCATCGCCTCCGACTTGTTAAAAATCAAAGCCGTCTTTCTCCGTCCCGAAGAACCGTTTACCTGGGCAAGCGGTATTAAAAGCCCGATTTACTGCGATAACCGCCTGACGCTGACCGCGCCGGATGTGCGCACGATGATCGAGAACGGTCTGGTGCAGCTGATCCGCGCAAATTATCCGGACTGTGAGGTGCTGATGGGCACCAGTACGGCAGGCATCGCGCACGCGGCGATCGTCGGACACCTGATGGATCTGCCGATGGGCTATGTCAGAGGTTCCGCGAAGGATCACGGACGCACCAATCAGATCGAAGGGAAGCTGATCCCGGGACAGAAGGTGGTGGTTGTCGAAGATCTGATCTCTACCGCGGGGTCCGCTGTCGATACCGTCAAGGTGCTGCGGGAAGCAGGCGCGGAGGTGCTCGGCATTGTCAGCATCTTTACCTATGGCATGCAAAAGGGGCTTGACCGCCTGGCAGCAAACAACGTGAAGAATGTCAGCCTGTGCGACCTTGACGCGCTTGTGGAGGTCGCGGCGGCAAGCGGCTATATTCGGCCAGAGGACAAGGAAAAAATCTTAAAGTTCAGAGATAACCCTTCCGATGAAGGATGGATGAAAGGAGATAAATAAATGAGTGAAATCAGAAACCTGATCAACATTACCGACCTGACAGTAGAGGAAATCGACCGACTGATCGCGGTGGCCGATGATATTGTCGCGCATCACAGTGCGTATGAGGATATCTGCGCGCACAAGAAGCTGGCAACGCTGTTCTTCGAACCGAGCACCAGAACCAGATTGAGCTTTGAGGCAGCGATGCTGGAGCTCGGCGGCAGCGTACTGGGCTTTTCAGAGGCAAATTCCAGCTCCGCGGCCAAGGGCGAAAGCGTGAGCGATACGGTACGCACCGTCGGCTGCTACGCGGATATCATCGCCATGCGCCACCCGAAGGAGGGCGCGCCGATCGTGGCGGCACAGCGCACGACCGTACCGATCATCAACGGCGGCGACGGCGGACATTTCCACCCGACGCAGACCTTGACCGACCTCTTGACCATCAAGCGCAAAAAAGGCCGTCTGTCCGACATGAACATCGGTCTTTGCGGCGACCTCAAATTCGGCCGTACTGTACATTCCCTCATCGAGGCGATGCTGCGCTACGAGGGTATCCGCTTCGTGCTGATTTCTCCGCAGGAGCTGCAGGTGCCGGATTACGTCAAGGAAAAGATGGACGCGGCAGGCGCGGCGTGGAAAGAGGTGGAGTCTCTCGAAGAGGCGATGCCGGAGCTCGATATTCTCTACATGACCCGCGTACAAAAAGAGCGTTTCTTCAATGAAGAGGATTATGTCAGACTCAAGGACAGCTACATCTTGAATCTCGAAAAACTGGAGACAGCCAAGGAAGACCTGACGATCATGCATCCGCTGCCGCGTGTCAACGAGATCTCAGTCGAAGTCGATGACGACCCGCGCGCCTGCTATTTCTTCCAGGCACTCTGCGGTAAGCACATCCGCATGGCGCTGATCCTTTTCCTGCTCGGCATCAAGAGAGAGGCATAAGGGGCGGTGCGCGCGCAAAACGTGCGACAAGCCGCAAGAACCATGCGAAGATATTTTCTTGGGTAAATGAACTATGTGAATCAGAACGGAGGCAAATTATGAATATAGATGGCGTGAAAAACGGAATCGTGCTCGACCATATCAAGGCGGGCAAGAGTATGATGGTATATGAACTTTTGGGGCTCGACAAGCTGGACAGCTGTGTCGCGGTCATTCAGAACGCGGACAGCGCGAAATATGGCAAGAAGGACATCATCAAGATCGATGACCGTATCGATATCGACCTCGACGTGCTCGGCTACATCGACAGCAACATCACTGTCAATCTGGTCAAAGACGGCCAGCTGGAAAAGAAGCTGCACCTCGAGCTGCCGCAGACCCTGCGCAATGTGATCAAGTGCAAGAATCCGCGCTGTATCACCACTGTCGAGCAGGAGATCGTCCACACCTTCCGCCTCACAGACCGCAGCAAAAAGGCATATCGCTGCATCTACTGCGACGCGGAGCACCGGGTAAAATAGGAGGGCGAGCATACAGAGGAATCGCCCCCCAAAAAACGAAAAAGGATAAGATATGAATCAACACATCGAAAAAGCGAAAGCCCTTCGCGCGCAGGTGCCGCCTGCCGGTAATTGCGCGCAAACGATCCTGCGGGTTTACGCTGCGGAGCTGGGTCTTTCAGAGGAACAGGCAGCAGCCATCGCCGCGAATTTTGGCGGCGGCATGAAATGCGGCAGCGTGTGCGGCGCTGTGACCGCGGCTCTGATGGTCCTTGGCGCAGTCGGCATCACTGACGCGGCATCTGCCTTACAGTTTCAGACAGCGTTTGCTCAAAAGCATGACGGTATGCTCTGCTGTGCCGATTTGCTCAAAGCAAACATGGAAAAAGGCGGAAACAAAAAGGCACACTGCGACGGTCTGATCCTGGAATCCATCGAGCTGATAGACAAGCTGATGGAACCAGAAGGGAAGTAAACTTACACAGTAATCGAGTAGGGGCTAACTTGTAGCCCCTCTCACACCACCGTGCGTGCCGTTCGGCACACGGCGGTTCAATTCAAATAATAATCCAAACAGCTTAGAAGTCCTCGTTTTGCGAGGATTTCTTTGCTTATGAGGTGCAATCCCGTAGTCTTTGCAGCTGCTTGATAATGGTCTGCAAATCCCGCAGATTGCTTCGCCATCCATAGAGGCGCTCCTAGCTTTCGGAGTCCCCAAAGGCGCTTTTTTCGTGTCTTCCACTGCTTCCATATGACAATCCGCATTCTGGTCCGCAGGTGTCCGTCTATCCGCTTGAGGTTTTCTTTCATACTTCCCATTCGGAAGTAGTTGATCCATCCACGGATAACTTGATTCAATCTTTTGATTCGCTCGTCCATTGTCACGGACCAGCTTCGCTTTGTCAGCTGCTTTAGCTTCCTCTCGAATCTTTTGATCGAATCTTGATGGGGTCTTGCTTTCCATCCGTCTCTGCCTTTCCAGAATCCGAATCCCAGATATTTTAGGTTGCTTGGTCTTGTAACCTTTGACTTGGTCACGTTTACCTTTAGTCCTAGCTTCCTTTCGATCCATTTCGTTACGGTCGCCATCACTCGGTTTGCAGCCGCACTGCTTCCAACTGCGATCACGCAGTCATCTGCATATCTTACGAAATGAAGTCCTCTTGCTTCCAGTTCCTTATCCAATTCATTCAGCATGATGTTGGATAACAGCGGGGAGAGATTTCCTCCTTGTGGTGTCCCTGTCAGAGTTTCCTCATATTGATCCTCTATCA
>OIWM01003563.1_pt1 | contig 11130 bp, 5 predicted proteins | sample 1587451 | NCBI WGS metagenome assembly OIWM01 (sample SAMEA3888907, study PRJEB22519) | human gut metagenome | biome: human gut; feature: human-associated habitat; material: faeces | place: Denmark | collected 2011
CGCGCAGCGGCGTGACCGGCGGCTCGACCGCCTGCTTACCTCCCGCGCGACGGGCATCCCCGTGATGCTCGCGCTCTTCGGGGCGATCTTATGGCTGACGGTCGAGGGCGCGAATGTGCCGTCACAGCTGCTCTCGCGGGCGCTGTTCTCGGCGCAGGAGCCGCTGCGGGGGCTTCTCGCCTTCCTGCCGCCGTTCTGGTGCGGCGCGCTGGTGGACGGAATGTACCGCACGCTTGCGTGGGTCGTATCAGTGATGCTGCCGCCGATGGCAATCTTCTTCCCGCTCTTTACGCTGCTCGAGGACGTGGGCTATCTGCCGCGCGTGGCGTTCGTGCTCGACCGCTGCTTCGCCCGCGCCGGGGCGCACGGGCGGCAGAGCCTGACGATGTGCATGGGTCTCGGCTGCAACGCCTGCGGCGTGACGGGCTGCCGCATCATCGACTCGCCGCGCGAGCGGCTCATCGCGATGCTGACGAACAGCCTTGTGCCGTGCAACGGGCGCTTTCCGCTGCTCATCACGCTTTTGACCGCGTTCCTTTCCGGAGAAGCCATGCTCGGTGCAAGCGCAGGACTGCTCGCGTCGCTGGTGCTCTCCGTGTGCGTGACGCTGCTCGTCTCGCGCCTTCTGTCCGCCACGCTGCTGCGCGGCGAAAGCTCCGCCTTTTCCCTCGAGCTGCCGCCCTACCGCCGTCCGCGCGTGGGGCAGGTGCTGGTGCGCTCGCTTCTGGATCGGACGGTATTCGTCCTCGGCCGCGCGGTGACGGTCGCCGCGCCCGCGGGCCTGCTCATCTATCTGCTGGGGAACTGCACCGTGGGCGGCACGACGCTGCTCGCGCACGGCGCGGCAGCGCTCGATCCGCTGGGGCGCGCACTGGGGCTGGACGGTATGATCCTGCTCGCCTTTCTGCTCGGCTTTCCCGCGAATGAGATCGTGCTGCCGATCCTGCTCATGGGCTACTCCTCGGCGGGAACGCTGGTGGACGGCGCGTCGCTCGCGGAGCTCAAGACCATGCTACAGGCGAACGGCTGGACGGGAACGACCGCGCTGTGTATGCTGCTCTTCTCGCTGTTCCACTTCCCCTGCGGCACGACCACGCTCACGCTCGCGCGGGAATCGAAGAGCCTGAAATGGACGCTCGTCGGCGTCGCGCTGCCGACAGCGGTGGGCATGACGGTCTGCTTTGCCGTGCATCTGGCGGCGACGTGGCTGAAAATATGAATACAAAATGTATTATCGCCTATGAATTATACGATTTGTCGCCGAAAATCGACAAAAAGAGGCGCGAGCCGTCGGCTCGCGCCTCTTTTCTCTTATGCTGTCACGGCTCGCGGACGGCGCCGCCGGAGATGGTGACCTTGCCGTTTTCGGCGGTCAGACCCGCTTCTCCGCCGGGAACGATGACGGTGCCGCCGGTGATGACGATGTCGCCCTCACCGAGCCACAGCCCGTGCTCGAGCGAGACGGTGCCGCCGGAGATATGCACCTCGCCGCGGTCGATGCTCGCGTCGCCCGCAAGCGTCAGCTCGCCGCCGGTGACGGTGAGCGCGGCATTTTGCAGCCAGAATTCACCGCCCACCGTTAGGCTGCCGCTCTCCACGAGCAGCGTGCCCTTCTCCTCGGCATTGCTGCCCATGTGCAGCGCGCCGCAGCGGACGTTCGTGCCGTCCCGCACGGCGAGGAGGGGCGCACGGACGCTGCCCCAGCTCCACACGTTTAAATCACCCGCGGTGAGCGAGCCGCCGCCCGTGAAGAGCAGACCCGTTCCGCCGAGAGTCCCGTCGACTGTGTTTTCACCGAGGACACGCAGGTGCGCTCCGCCCCACGGCAGCAGCTCGGGCGCGTGAGTGTTCTCCAGCGTCAGCGTACCGGCGAACCAGTCGTTTTCATAAGGGTTTTCGGCGTTCAGCGCATCCCACACCGCGCTGGGGACCGTACCCGCCCAATCCGGACTGTAGTCCGTCGGGTAATAGTCCGCGCCATAGACGCTGCGGTAAGCGGAGTCGTCCGCGCCGTCCCACAGGACAGCGCCATAGTCGTTGACCGCCGCGCCGGAAAAGCTCTGCGCGGAAAAAACGCCCGCGCCGCCCTCGACGGTCGAGCCCTCGGCAAGACCGCCCGCAAGGTGCGCCGTGCCGCCGGAGAGGATGAATTCCGCCTTCTGCTCGGCTGCGCCGAGGAGCGTCGTGCCGCCGCGGAACACCGCGCGCTTCAGCTCCTGCGCGGAGCCCTGCACGCTGAGCGTGCCGCCGGCGTTGATGAGCATACCGTTGCTGAGCCAAAGCATATCGGTGCAGAGTGTGCCGCCGAGCACGGCGAGCGCGGGCACGTCGACCGTGTTCGGAGCGGCGAGACGAATGTCGTCGCAGCGCAGCGTCACATCGCCGTCAAGCACCAGTGAGGGGATGGGGAGATCCCCGCCGCCGCAGTCGAGGGCTGCGGCATTTAAGACCGTCAGCGTACCGCCGCCGGTGACGAGCAAGCAGTCAAAGCCCTCAAAGCAGGCATACTCCGCGCCGCCGCCGTCCACGGTGCAGTCGCCGGAGATGTTCAAACGGAGGATGCCGCCGTCTGGCGCGGTGAGGTTCGGGAGGGTGCAGTCTGCTGCGGAGACGGTGAAGGCGTGGTACAACTCGCCGTTCCACGCGAGCTGACCGTAGGAGCCCTCCTGCTTCGCCCTGCCACCGGAGAAATCGGCAAGCGTGACGCCCTCATCGGCAAGCTTGCCCTCCTGAATGAGATCGGTGTACGTTCCGTCCGGCAGGCGGACGGCGAGGTAATCGCACGCGCCCTCGTCGGCACGGGAGGCAAGCGGAAGCTTGCTGTTCTTGTCCGCCGCACCGGAGGTCTCGGCAAGGTCGAACCACAGGCGGCAGACCTCGGGCAGATCCTCGGCGCGCAGCCCCTCCTCGACCAGGATCTCGTCGTTCGGCGTCGGCAGCGTCACGGCGTCGTCCGGCGTACCGGGCGTACCGCAGGCGGTGAGCAGAAGCAGCAGGGACAGGAGCAGCGCGGACAGCTTTTTCATAGCGGCGTCCTCCAAAATGCGTTTTCGGGGCGATCCTTATTTCATCAGCTCTGCGACCAGATCGGTGTATTCGCTCGGGTCCTCGAGCGGCAGGCCGGCGATGAGAAGCGCCTGATCGTAGAGGATCTTCGCGTACAGCTCCGCTTTGGCGCGGTCGGAGGTCATGGCGGCCTCCATCGCCTGCACAGCGGGATGGTCGGTGTTCAGCTCCAGAATGCGGTCGGCCTTGACGGGCGTGGGCATCTGGAAGCTCTTGAAGTATTTCTCCATCTCGAAGCTCAGGCCCTCGCCCGCAGTCATGCACACGGGATGCGTCTTGAGACGGCGGGAAGCGCGGGCTTCCTTGATCTTATCGCCGAGCGTTTCTTTGACGAACTGCATCAGCTCCGGCTTTTCGTCGATGTCCTTCTGCTCCTCGCCGCCGAGGTCCAGCTCGCCGTCGACGATGGAGCGGAACTCCTTGTCGGCATACTTGCCCAGCATTTGCAGAACGAATTCGTCCGTTTCACCGGTGAGGTAGAGGATCTCGTAGTTCTTGTCCTTCAGCAGCTCGGTCTGCGGCAGGTGGTCGATGGCCGCCGCGCTCTCGCCCGCGGCGTAGTAGATGTACTTCTGGCTCTCCGGCATCCGGTCGACGTACTCGCGCAGGGTGACGAGCTTCTTCTCCGTCGAGGAGTAGAAGAGCAGCAGATCCTGCAGCGCCTCCTTGCGGCTCAGCCCGTCCGGCCCGGCAATGCCGAAGCCGATGGCGCGGCCGAAGTTCTCGTAGAATTTTTCGTAGCCCTCGCGGTCGTCGCGCAGCAGCTTTTCGAGGTCGGCGCGGAGCTTCTTCTCCAGGCTGTTCCCGATGACCTTGAGCTGACGGTCGTGCTGCAGCAGCTCGCGCGAGATGTTCAGGCTCAGGTCGGGGGAGTCCACCACACCGCGCACGAAGCGCAGATAATCCGGCAGCAGCGCGTCGCAGTGGTCCATGATCATCACGCCCGCGGAGTAGAGCTGCAGACCCTTTTCATAGCCCTCGCTGTAGAAGTCCATCGGCCGCTGCGAGGGAATGAACAGCAGCGCCTTATAGGTCACGGCGCCCTCGACGCTTGCGGTGATGACGCGCTGCGGCTTGTCGAAGGCATGGGCGATGGACTGGTAGAACTTCTCGTACTCCTCGTCCGTCACCTCGCCGCGCGGACGCTGCCAGAGCGGTACCATGGAGTTGACCGTCGTCATCTCGTCCACATACTCGTACTCGGGCTTTTCGGGGTCGCTGCCCTCCTTGACCCTGCGCGTCGGGCGCAGCATACGGATGGGGTAGCGGATGTAGTCGGAATACTTTTTCACCAGCTCATAGAGCCGATAGCCGTCGAGGTACTCGGAATATTTCTCCTCGTCCGTGTCCGCCTTGAGGTGCATGATGACGTCGGTGCCGACGCTGTCCTTCTCACATTCGGCGACGGTGTAGCCGTCCGCGCCGGAGGACTGCCAGCGGTAGGCGGTCTCCGCGCCGTATTTCTTCGTGACGACCGTGATCTCGTCCGCGACCATGAACGCGGAGTAGAAGCCCACGCCGAACTGACCGATGATGTCGATGTCCTCCTTCTGCTCGGCCTCCTGACGGAATTTGTACGAGCCGGACGAGGCGATGACGCCGAGGTTGTTCTCCAGCTCGTCCTTGTCCATGCCGATGCCGTTATCGCTCACGGTCAGCGTGCGCGCGTCCCTATCCACGGTGATCTCAATTTTGAAATCGCCGCGGTCAAGACCGACCTTGTCGTCGGTCAGCGAAAGGTAGCAGAGCTTGTCGATGGCGTCGCTCGCGTTGGAGATGATCTCGCGCAGGAAGATCTCCTTGTGGGTGTAGATGGAGTTGATCATCAGGTCGAGCAGACGCTTGGATTCTGCCTTGAATTGTTTCTTTGCCATAAAGCGGCATCTCCTTTGGTGATATATTTGTGCTGATTATAGCACAGAACCGCAAGGGTTTGTTATCTATTTTTGAATTTTTTCGTTTCGGTTGCACGGATGTGTGCCCCGCGCCGGTCCGGCGGCACAAAAAGGGAAGGAGGTGAGGACATGAAGAAAGCGGAACCGCAGGTGCCGTTTGTGCCGTACCGGTCGGATGACCGCGCGCCCCACGAGCGCGTGCTGGACTTGATGGACATGGCGCACGCCAAGACCTGCTGCATCCTGAAGCAGCTCGGAAGAGCATGGCCCCGTCCGGCGGACGAGCCGGCGCTCAACGCGCACAGCAGCACCTACCGCTGCCTGCGTATCCCACGCTGAATACGCAGCAAGCCCTCCCGGCCGGGAGGGCTTGACTTTTTGCTGCCATATGGTACAATAGTTGCAAGGACGCTGCACAGACGGCAGGCGGTCGGCCACACCACCCGAAAGGGGGTGAGACCATGCGGATCACTTTACATATCGGTTCCTTTACGGTAACGATTATGATAAAGAAACGCGAAAACCGCCACTCGGCCAAGTGACGGTTTTCTTGAGTTTTCTCAACTAAACTAATTTCCTTGGGTCGACCGCTTGTCGCAGCGTCCCTTGCTATCTTCATTATAATCCGGCGGGCGAAAATGTCAAGCCGGAAATTTTTTTGCCCTCGTTGCACGCGGACGGACACCAAACCGGCGAATCACTCCTACAGGTGATTCGAGATATTTTCGCCGTAAGAAAAAATCATAAAACCGGCGGAAACCTCGGAATTTTACACGAAAAAATGATATGGACTCTTTTCCGAATTATAAATCTGCACCCAATGCAAATCAGTATCACCAGCCAAGCAATTAGAAAGAGCTTGAAGCGAGCAAGTACCAGAAGTGAAAGCCATCGTGCAATAGTCCATTTTTACTACGTATTTCATAGTGCATACTCCTATCTCAGTTTTTTCCTCGCTGATAGAGTATCAATATCGTACCCCCATACATTTTGGGAAATTTCAAAAATTTTCGCAGCAATGGCAGGCGTTTCGGGGATCGGCGCGAAAAAATGGGTAGACGAAAGGGTAGACGGCGGCCTCTCCGGAAAACCCGCAAACCCTTGCGCCCCAGGCGTTTCGGCGGGTAGACATCGGGTAGACATGGACGGTTTTGGGGCAGGCTGCCCGTCAAATGCAACAAAATCCGACGCTTTTAGCACTCTTAGAGCGAGAGTGCTAAAATTCATAGTCTGTTCACACAAATGCGTATCTTTGGACACAATTCCGGGGTAGACTCTGAGTCAAGAAAAGCAAAGGAAGGCAAGCTCCCGAGGCTTTCCAAATCTCGAATTTTCGGAGGTATTCATTATGTTTGAACTGAGACCTTACCGCAACAATAACCACATGACCACCTATGACCCGTTCCGCGACATGGAGGCGCTGGAGCGCGCGTTCTTCGGCAACCGCGACTTCCTCGGCGACGTCGGCACGTTCAAGACCGACATTCAGGACAAGGGCGACCATTACCTGCTCGAGGCCGATCTGCCCGGCATGAAGAAGGAGGACATTGCCATCGACATCGACGGCGACAACCTGACCATCAAGGCCGAGCGCAGGAACGAGCACGAGGAGAAGGACAAGAGCTACGTCCGCTGCGAGCGCAGCTACGGCAGCTACGCGAGGAGCTTCGATATCTCCGGCATCAAGGCCGAGGGCATCAAGGCCAGCTACAACGACGGCGTGCTGAGCCTGACGCTGCCGAAGAAGGACGTCGAGGTCTCCGGCAGCCGGAGACTGGCGATCGAGTGAGATCTGCCGCCTGACGGCGGTGCGACATTTGCCGCCTGACGGCGGCACGACCAAAGGGGTCATTCTCTACCGTAGAGAATGGCCCCTTTGAAACCCCAAGAGAGCGCAAGGGGCAAGCCCCTTGACTCCGCATTGTCAACCCCTGCGAAAACGGTACTGCACGCGCTGAGCAAAGGAGTGCGTGCAGTTTCTTATTGCGGCTTTCGATCTGGTCTGCTTCTTGCGGCCGCTGCCGCTCTGCGGCGGGGTCACGAAGGCGTCGGCCTTCGGCGACACCGCTTTTTTGCGCGAAAAAGCGGTGAGAAAACGCGCAAGGGGCAAGCCCCTTGACCCCCGCATTGTCAACCCCTGCGAAAACGGTACTGCACGCGCTGCGCAAAGGAGTGTGTGCAGTTTCTTATTGCGGCTTTCGATTTGATCTGCTTCTTGCGGCCGCTGCCGCTCTGCGGCGGGGTTTCGGAAGTGCGGCTGCTCGGAAAGAGAATCGCCCGGGTAAAATGCACGCAGAGTTGCACGGCGGCGGGCACCAAAGCCCCGCCGTGCGGCCTACCTATAAATAGGTCCGCCGAGAGATGCCGCCCTGCCGCGCGGGGTGCGGCGGGGTGAGGGGCGCGTTGCCGTTTGCCGTGCAACAAAAGGCCCCTGTGTGCCCCTCATTTAGAATCACTCGCTGCGGTGTAACAAAAATACAGGAATGTTACAGGTGAGTTACAAATCGGCCAAAGCAGTTGACGGGCGGAAAAGCCGGGTGTAATATGAGCATGCAATTGATGGTGGGCCAAGGTGAGTTCCCGGTTCAGTTACGGGAACGGCATGCCACGGTAAGTGGATCGAGAAACACCCGAAAACACCTGATTTTGCAACACAAATCCGCGAATGGGGATACGATATCGCCTATTTGACCCGTTTTTGCAACATTTTCTCCGTTTTGCACAAAGGCAGGATTTTGACGGACGCCCTCCTCAACGAGCTGACGTGCATAAACAAAAGAAAATCGCGCCGAAACGCGGAAGAATATACGATGCCGCAGAACCGGAAACGGAAATTTCAGAAAGGAGAGTAACATTATATGAAAAAGTTACTCGCTCTGGTGCTGGCGTTGGTCATGTCCATGTCCCTCGTCACCATCAGCAACGCAGCTTTCAAAGATGCCGACAAGATCGACTACAAGGAAGCTGTTGACGTCATGAACGCCGTTGGCGTGTTCATTGGCGATGAAAAGGGCAATTTCAATGCCAAGGAAAACCTGACCCGTGAGCAGGCCGCGAAGATCATCGCGTACCTCGAGCTCGGCTCCAAGGCTGCTGACGCCCTCCCGGGCGGCGCTACCTTTACCGACGTGGCCTCCACTCGCTGGTCCGCCGGCTTCGTCGGCTACTGCGCGCAGGCCGGTATCGTCTCCGGCGTCGGCGACAGCAAGTTCGATCCTGCCGGTCAGCTGACCGCTCTGCAGTTCGGCAAGATGCTGCTCGTTGAGCTCGGCTACGATGCCAAGGCCGAGGGCATGGTCGGCACCGACTGGGCCATCAACACCAGCAAGCTCATGGCTGGCACCAAGCTGATGGACGGCATCTCCGGCTCCGTCAACCAGGTCCTCACCCGTGAGAAGGCCGCTCAGATGTGCCTGAACGCCCTCGAGGCTCCCATGGTCACCTATGACACCAAGGGCTCCACCATCACCGTCGATGGCACTAAGATCAACTTCGGCGCTTCCGTTGCCAAGTATGAGACCTCCACCGTCGCCAAGGATCAGAACATCTCCAAGGAGAAGCTCACCTCCGGCGAGTACACCGTTGAGCTCGGCGAGAAGCTCTACAAGGATCTCAAGAAGAACTCCACCACCGATGCTTTCGAGCGTCCCGCTACCGAGTGGATGCTCAAGGCCAAGTCCATCGGCACCTATGCGGATGCTGCTGACCTGTCCTACACCGCTACCGTCGAGATCGGCACCATCTATTCCGACCTCGGTCTGAGCAAGGGCATTGACGATTCCAAGGTCACCTATTATGAGGATGGCCGGAATCTGTCCAGCTCCTGGACTCAGGATATCGTCAAGGGCAGCAAGGTCGAAAAGGGCGGCAACGGCACCCTGCTCGAGGTCTACTACAATGACGACGCCGAGTCCCTGACCGTGATCGCGATCAACACCTACGTTGGCAAGATCACCGCTTCCTACAAGGCTTCCACCACCAAGGATGCCTATGTCACCTTTACTGCCAAGACTGGTGCCGGCTCCTCCTATGAGACGGACGACAGCTACAGCAAGGATGACATCGTTCTCTACACCTACTCCAGCAAGGCTGGCGACGCCGGCGTCAAGAGCATGGCTCTGGCCGAGAAGGTCACCGGCAAGATGAACGGCTTCACCGCCTCCAAGAACGTCACCGTTGACGGCACCACCTACAAGAAGAGCGCCAACGGCGTCGACATCACCATCGGCATGAACACCAGCGTTGGTAAGGACGTTACCGTTTATTTGGATCAGTACGGCTACGCCGCTTTTGTCGACGCTGACGATACCCTGCAGTATGCGGTCATCCTCGCCTATGAGGTTGGTTCCCGCCTCGATAGCCCCCGCGCCAAGCTCCTCTTCACCGACGGCACCACCAAGAAGGTCGACGTCAAGGCTCTGAAGAAGGCCGACGGTACTGCGTATACTGCTACCAGTTTGGGTGCCTATGCCTCTGCGAACTCCGATCTGAACAAGTACGATGTGGTCTCCTACACCGTCAACAGCGACGAGGAGTACACCCTGACCCTGGCGGCTGACGCGCGTAACGCGACCGTTGGCTCCGCCAAGATCACCAAGGGCATCCCCTCCCTCGCCGGCACGGTCAAAGGCGACGACTACTATAACATCGGCACCACTGACAAAGGCGTCCTCTATGCCAACGGAAAGACCACGTTCCTCGTCATCGACGAGAGCGGCACGGACACCACCTACACCTCCTACACCGGCATTGCCAACGTCCCCAACATCGAGTGGAAGGGCGGCAGCTACACCGCTCCCATCACCCTGCTGACTGAGGACAACACCATTGCCAAGATCGTTGTCGTCGCCAAGACCAAGGTTAGCGGCGAGACCAACAACCTCTACATCTCCGACGGCAGCAAGGCTGTCACCTTCATCAAGGGCGGTTCCGCCGGCCAGTCCTACACCAAGGAGCTCGGCTACTACTATGAGTATGACGCCATCATCGACGGTGCTGAGAGCAAGATCAAGACCGACTTCGCTGTCACGAACTACAGCATCCTGACCGGTGTTTCGTACAACAGCAAGGGCGTTGCCTCCGGCTACAGCGATATCGCCTACATGGATATCAACAATCCCACTACCAAGGTTGACGGCGCCAACCTCTTCACCGCGGTTGGCACTGAGGCTACCACCAACTCCGTTGTGAAGATCGGCAGCAAGCTCTATGCCTTCGATGATGACTGCAAGGTCTACTACATCGGCACTGACGGCACTCTGATCGCTTCCGCTCCTGCCTCCATCGGCAAGGATACCAACGATCAGGTTTGGTTCAAGCTCACCGATGGCCTGCTGAGCACTGTGTTCATCAAGGTTGTTGACGAGACCTCTGCTGTCAATCCCAGCAATGGTACTGTTGCTGTCAAGCTGGTCAAGGATGCTTCCGGCAAGGTCACTCTGCAGTACACGAACTCTGACGCCGCAGCGGTTGCTTACACCGGCACTGTGACGATCACCAATACCACCAACGGCTATACTACCACCGTTGATCTGGTCGGCGGTTCTTTCAATGCTAACACTACTACCTTCGCCAACGCCGAGACGATTGCTGTCTCTTCCAACAGCGCTGTGAAGTATCAGGCTACCGTTACCGTCGGCGGTGCGGTTCTGACCACCAACAGTGTGATCGGCGGCTAATTGCCAAACCGATATCAAAGCTTTTTGAGCTGAGATAAAAAAGGATCGCTCCTCATTTGAGGAGCGATCCTTTTTTACTTTTTCACGCCGTACAGCGTCACACTGCTGCCCGCTGTGAAATACTGCGCGGACGAGGTTTTATACAGCGAGAGCGAGTTGGGGCCGGTCTCCCCGAAGTTCGAAGCGTTCGTCGTGCAGACCGTAACGGTCTCGCCGGTGCTCGTCAGCTTTCGGGTGGTGATGTAGTAGCAGCCGTCGCCGGGGCACAGCTCGACCTCGGCGTACTCGCGCCCGGTGGGGCCGAGGCCCGCGGCGTAGTCATAGTTGGCAAACTCGCGGTTGACGTAGTGGCGGAAAATGGTTCCCTCGCCGCTGCCGAAGCGCAGACGATAGTCCACGTTGTCAGTGCAGGCGAGCGCTGGGCGGATAATCAGCTTGGAGAAACTGCGCAGGTCGATGTCGGAAAAGTCCATATCGATCTGTGCGATCTC
>OIWM01003568.1_pt1 | contig 11123 bp, 9 predicted proteins | sample 1587451 | NCBI WGS metagenome assembly OIWM01 (sample SAMEA3888907, study PRJEB22519) | human gut metagenome | biome: human gut; feature: human-associated habitat; material: faeces | place: Denmark | collected 2011
AGAAATTTCTCACCAATATCCGCACTGCTGGCGCTGCAAGAAGCCGATCATCTTCCGCGCAACACCGCAATGGTTCTGCTCGGTCGAATCGTTCAAGGATCAGGCCGTCAAGGCGTGCGAAAACGTCGAATGGCTGCCCGAATGGGGCGGAAACCGCATGGTGTCCATGATCAAGGAGCGCGCCGATTGGTGTATCTCCCGTCAGAGACATTGGGGTCTTCCGATTCCGGTCTTCTATTGTGAAGACTGCGGCAAGGTGGTCTGCACCGATGAAACCATCGAAGCGGTATCAAAGATTTTCGGCGAAAAAGGCTCGAACGCTTGGTTCGATCTCGACGCGGCCGATCTTCTTCCGAAGGACTTTGCCTGCCCGCACTGCGGCGGCAAGCACTTTACCAAGGAAACCGACACGCTCGACGGCTGGTTTGACTCCGGCTCGTCTCACCGTGCGGTCATCAAGGATATCAAGTGGCCGTGCGACCTGTATTTGGAGGGCGCCGACCAATACCGCGGCTGGTTCCAGTCGTCGCTGTTGACGGCGGTCGGCGCGATGGGCAAAGGTGCACCGTATAAGCAGGTTCTCACGCACGGTTGGGTTGTGGATGGCGAAGGAAAGGCCATGCACAAATCCCTTGGCAACTCGGTGTATCCGGAGGATATCATTCCGAAGTATGGCGCAGATTTGCTTCGCCTTTGGGTCGCTTCGAGCGATTACCGCGTCGATGTGCGCGTTTCGGATGACATCTTCAAGCAGCTTTCCGAAACCTACCGCAAGATCCGCAATACAACGCGTATTTTGCTTGCCAACCTCGGCAATCCCGCAGAGGATTTCAATCCGGATACGGATATGGTCGCTTTCTCGGAGCTGCTGCCGATTGATAAGTGGATTGTTTCGCGTTTCAATGCGCTCACTGACCGCGTTCGCAAGGCTTACAACACCTACGAATTCCATCTGATCTATCACGATATGCACAATTTCTGTGCCATCGATCTTTCCAAGCTCTATATCGATATCACCAAAGACCGCACGTATGTCGAAAGCAAGAATTCTGCCGCAAGAAGAAGCGCGCAGACGGCCATGTACTACATTCTCTCCGGCTTTACGCGCCTGATCGCGCCGATTCTTTCGTATACCGCCGAGGAGATCTGGCAGTTTATGCCGCACGTTGCTTCGGATAACACGAAGAGCGTGTTCTTGAACGATATGCCGGACTTTGATGAATCGCTTGCTTTCCCGGAAATTACCGAAAAGTATGACAAGCTCTTTGAAATCCGCGACGACGTTATGAAGGCGCTCGAGCTGGCCCGTGCCGAAAAGCGCATCGGCAAGCCGCAGGATGCGGAGGTCATCATCTATGCCAAAGCCGACAGCGAGGAAATGAAGTTGTTCGAATCGTTCGGCAACGAGCTTGCCGACATCTTCATCTGCTCCGGCGTTGAGCTTTCGACCGATGCACCGGCAGACGGTGCGTTCACCGAGACCGTTTCGGGCATTGCCGTCAAGGTCTTTACGGCAGACGGCACCAAGTGCGACAGATGTTGGTTCATCCGCAAGGATACCTGCGACGACGGCGAGGGCGGACACCTCTGCAAACGCTGTGCGGCAATCGTCAGCGTCGAATTTCCGGAAGTATAATGCCGGTTTTCTTCCTTGTCAGTGCCGTTGTGGCGGCACTCGACTTTGTGATCAAATGTATCGTCAGCCGCAGCATGACTGTCGGCAGCTCGATTCCGCTGTTGCCCGGTTTGCGCCTTACCTATGTGCAGAACCGCGGCATGGCGTTCGGGATGCTTAGCGACAGCCGTTGGGTGTTCTTGATTTTATCGACGGTCATGATTGCCGCTTTGACCTATTTTATCGCCTGCAAAAAAGGCTATGCGCGGATGGTGTATGTCAGTATGGCGTTCGCCTTGGGCGGCGGCATCGGCAATATGATCGACCGCATAGCCTACGGCTATGTCATCGATTATGTCGATTTATATCCCATTCCGGCATGGATTTGGGTATTTAATTTGGCAGACGCGGCCATTTGCGTCGGCGTTGTGCTTTTTGCCGTGTATTTGCTTTTCTTTGAAAAGAAAGCTAAAGCCGCCGGCAAAAAAGCGGTTTTTGACGATACGCCGAAAAAAACGCCGGACGGTGGCAGCCAATGAGCGAAAAAACGATGTTTGACGCTCTTTCGGAGCTGCCGGAGGAAGAAAAAAACGATGCGCGGCTCATCGACTATACCGCCGATGAGGATAACGAACGGCTCGATGCGTCGGTCGCGCGAAACCTTGAGATTACGCGTTCTGCCGCCGCAAAGCTCATCGAGCAGGCGGCTGTGTCGGTCGACGGAAAAACGGTGGGCAAAAAGAGCTTTCGCACATCGTGCGGAAACGCCGTTTCGGTGCTGCTTCCGCCGGAAAAGCCGTGTGAGGCACAGCCCGAAGATATTCCGATCGAGATCGCCTATGAGGACGACGACGTGGCCGTGGTCAACAAGCCGCAGGGCATGGTGGTGCATCCGGCACCCGGAAATCCCGACGGCACGCTTGTCAACGCACTGCTTTACCATATGCACGGGCGCCTTTCGACCATCAACGGCGTGATTCGCCCCGGCATTGTGCACCGCATCGACAAGGATACCAGCGGTCTTTTGGCGATTGCCAAAAACGACCGTGCGCACGCCTCGCTTGCCGAGCAGATAAAGGCGCATTCGTTTACGCGCGTGTATAACGCGGTGGTGCAGGGGACCTTCAATCCGCCCGAGGGACGCATTGATCTTCCGATCGGCCGCCATCCGACGCACCGCAAAAAAATGGCGGTGACCGATAAAAATTCCAAAAACGCCGTGACCAACTACCGCACGCTGGAAGTGTTTAGCGGCTGGTCACTCTGCGAATTTCGCCTTGAGACCGGACGAACCCATCAAATACGCGTTCACGCCTCCTACCGCGGCCATCCGATTGCCGGAGATCCGTTATATGCGCCGAACGCCGGAAAGAACCGGTTCGGCCTTACCGGCCAGTGCTTACACGCACGCGTGCTTGGTTTTATACATCCGACAAGCGGCGAATATATGGAGTTTTCCTGTCCGCTGCCGCCGTATTTTGAGCATACGCTTGCGCTTTTGCGGCAAAACGGTTAAAAATCCGCCGTGTCAAAACAGCTATCAGTAATTTCCGGTATGCGAAATTCGTATACCGCCCCAGAAAGGAACGGTTAAACCGATGGACAAACTACACTTGCAGAAGATCGCGCTTGAAATCCGAAAAGGCGCATTGACGGCGGTCTACACAGCCGCCTCCGGTCATCCGGGCGGCTCGCTCGGCATTGCGGAGCTGTTAGCATACCTCTATTTTGAGGAGATGCACGTTGATCCAAAGAATCCGAAAGATCCCGACCGTGACCGCTTCGTACTCTCCAAAGGACATACGTCGCCTGCATTATATGCCGCACTTGCCGAAAAAGGCTTCTTTCCGAAAGAGGATTTGAAGACCTTCCGTCAAAAGGACAGCTATTTGCAGGGACATCCCGATATGAAGCACATTCCGGGTGTGGATATGTCCACCGGCTCTTTGGGACAGGGCATCTCCGCCGCCTGCGGTATGGCACTTTCCGGCAAGATATCCGAGAAGAAGTACCGCGTTTGGACGATCCTCGGCGACGGCGAATGCGAAGAAGGTCAGGTGTGGGAAGCGGCCATGTTCGCGGCTCACTATGGCTTAAACAATCTGTGCGCGTTTGTGGATTTCAACGGGCTTCAGATCGACGGCCCGGTGACCGAGGTCATGAACCCGACGCCGCTTGACACCAAATTTGCCGCTTTCGGCTGGAATACGCTTGTCATTGACGGACATGATTTCGATCAGATTGCATCGGCTGTCGACGCGGCAAAGCGTTCCGCAAAGCCGACGGCTGTCATTTGCAAAACCACCAAAGGCAAGGGCGTTTCTTATATGGAAAATGTCTGCGCATGGCACGGTTCTGCTCCGAAAACCGAACAGTACGAACAGGGTATGCGCGAATTGGAAGAAGCCGAAAAGGCACTTCTCGCGAACGTTTAAGGAAGGAGCAGGACAATGGCAGAAAAAATGGCAACGCGCGAGGCCTACGGAAAGGCACTTGCGGAATTCGGTGAAACCTATGATTTTGTTGTTTTGGACGCAGACCTTGCGGAAGCGACCAAAACCGGTATTTTTAAGAAAGCATTCCCGTCGCGGTTCTTTGACTGCGGTATCGCGGAGGGCAATATGATGTCGGTGGCCGCCGGCATTGCTTCGACCGGCAAAACGGTGTTTGCAAGCTCGTTTGCGATGTTTGCGGCAGGCCGTGCGTTTGAGCAGGTGCGCAACAGCATCGGCTATCCGCACTTAAATGTGAAAATCGGCGCAACCCATGCCGGCATTTCGGTCGGCGAGGACGGTGCGACCCACCAGTGCTTAGAGGATATCGCGCTCATGCGCTCGATTCCCGGCATGACCGTGTTGAACCCGGCAGACGCGACCGAAGCAAAAGCCGTCGTCAAGGCGGCGCTCGACCACAAAGGCCCGGTGTATATGCGCTTTGGCAGATTGGCTGTTGAAACCATTTTTGATAAGGACACGTTCTCGTTTGAAATCGGCAAAGGCCAGCTGCTTGCCGACGGAACGGATGTGACCATCGTTTCGACCGGTCTTTGCACGTCTATGGCAATTGCGGCAGTCGAATTGCTCAAAAACGAAGGCATTTCGGCACGCCTTGTTAACATGGCGTCCATCAAGCCGATCGATCGCGACATTCTTGTCGATTCGGCCAAGAAAACGGGTTGTGTGCTGACGGTCGAAGAGCATAATGTCATCGGCGGACTCGGCAGCGCCGTCTGCGAAACGCTTTGCGAAACCGTTCCCGTGCCGGTGCTTCGCCACGGTGTGTACGACGTGTTCGGCAAGAGCGGCAAGGCCGTCGAACTGCTTGTCGAATTCGGTTTTACGCCCGAAGAAATTGCCGCCAAGGCAAAACAGGCACTTGCATTAAAAAAGGCTAAAATTTAATATTTGCATAACAGAGAGGTTTAAGACATGAAAGTATTGGTTATCAACGCCGGAAGCTCCTCCATTAAGTATCAGCTTATCGACATGACCGACGAAACACTGCTTGCCAAAGGCCAGTGCGACCGCATCGGCATCGACGGCGGCAACTTCAAGCAGACGAATTTCAAGGGCGACACCTACAAGACCGAAATCGACATCCCGAACCACGGCGAAGGCATTAAGCTCATCGTGGACGCGCTCACCTGCAAGGAACACGGCGTGATCGAATCCATGAGCGAGATCAACGCAGTCGGACACCGTGTGGTGCATGGCGGCGAAAAATTCTCCGGCTCGGTCATCATCACCGACGAGATCATCGAAGCGCTCAAGGAATGCTCCGAGCTTAGCCCGCTTCACAACCCGGCAAACCTTACTGGTATCCGCGCCTGCGAAGAGATCATCGGCAAGATTCCGCAGGTCGGCGTTTTCGACACCGGTTTCCACCAGACCATGCCGGATTATGCCTATATTTATCCGATTCCGTATGAATACTACGAGAAGTACAAGCTTCGCCGCTACGGCTTCCACGGCACCTCGCACCGCTATGTAACGGCACGTGCCGCCGCTATGCTCGGCAAGAAGCCGGAGGAGATCAACATCGTTACCTGCCATCTCGGCAACGGCTCTTCGATTACCGCTGTTAAGGGCGGCAAGTCGTTCGACACCACCATGGGCGTAACGCCGTTAGACGGTCTTATGATGGGTACGCGTTCCGGCTCGATCGACCCGGCCATCATCCCGTTCCTTATGGAAAAGGAGCATATGTCCGCAAAGGACATCGATATCATGCTCAACAAGAAATCCGGTATGCTCGGCGTCACCCAGACCACCAGCGATAACCGCGATATCGAACAGGGTGCCAAGAACGGCAACAAGCGTTATCAGCTCGTTGAAAATATGCTCTGCCATCAGATCACCAAATACATCGGCGGCTATGCGGCCGCTATGGGCGGCATCGACGCCATCGTCTTTACCGGCGGTATCGGCGAAAACAATCCCCAGTACCGCACGCGTGTTGGCGAAAAGCTTGAATTCATGGGCGTAAAGGTCGATGAAGAGATCAACAAGAAAGCGTTCCGCACCTCGGAGGAATTCGATATTTCCACGCCGGATGCCAAGGTTCGTATGCTGGTGATTCCGACCAACGAAGAGCTCATGATCGCAAGAGATACTTACGAGCTTGTTAAAAACTTGAAATAATTTCCCGAAAGGCGGCTTTTTTGCGCCGCCTTTTTGTTAAAAAAGAGGATTTTATATGAAACTTACCGAAACCCAACTCGCACAAATCGATGCGTATCTTGCCGCTCACCGCGATGAAATCGTGCAGACGCTTTTCGAGCTTATCCACATTCCGTCGGTCAAAGCCGAACCAAAGCCGCACGCACCCTTCGGCGAAAGCTGTGCGGCGGCACTCGAAGCGGCGCACAGGCTGTACGAACGGGAAGGCCTTGCCACCAAAAAGACCGACAGCTACGCACTCGCTTATTACGGAAGCGGCGCGCATACGCTCGGCGTGTTTGCCCATTCGGACGTCGTTCCGGTGAACGAAGCCGATTGGACGGTCTGCGCACCGTTTGAGCCGGTTGTCCGCGACGGCTTTGTGTACGGCCGCGGCAGTGACGATAATAAGAGCGGCATTGTCGCGTCGCTGTATGCCATCAAAATGCTTCGGGAGTTAGAACTTCCGTTTGACGGAAAACTGATGTTATACATCGGTTCCAACGAAGAAAGCGGCATGGCAGACATTGCGGAATTTGTGAAAAATGAGCCGATGCCGGACATTTCGCTTGTTCCGGACGGCGGCTATCCGTTCAGCTATGGCGAAAAAAGCATTCTGCGGCTGTATCTGACAAGTAAGACCGCTTTTCGCGAAGTCATCGATATAACCGGCGGCAAAGCAGGCAATATGGTGCTTGACCAAGTAGAGGCACAAATCGCCGATAAACCGGGACTTTGGGATGAGCTTATCCGCATCACGGCAGACGATGACCGCATCACGGTCGACAGGGCAGGCGACCGTATCACGGTCACGGCAACCGGCGTTGCCGCCCATGCCGCGCATCCGGCGGACGGCGTCAATGCGCTTGACATTTTGGCCGAGGTCCTCGGAAAATGCCAAAGCTTGTGTGAAAATGACCGTGCCGTTTTCGGACGCATTTCCGCACTGCTTGCGGATTGCAACGGAGCGTCGCTCGGCGTGCCGCTCACCGATCCGGCATTCGGCGCGCTTACTGCGGCAAACGGCGTTGTGCGTACCGAAAGCGGCAAGCTGTCGCTCAGCTTTGACGTGCGCTTCGGAAACTCGTCTACCTGTCAGGACGTGCTTGCAGCAATCAAACAGCATACGTCCGACCATTGGGAAGTGCAGAATGTACGTGCCACGGACGGCTTCTTGTTGGATGTGAACGGCGAAACACCGATGAAAATTTTGGATGTCTACCGCACCGTTTCCGGGCAAACGGACGCAGCACCGTTTCTCATGGGCGGCGGCACGTATGCGCGGCATTTGAAAAACGCGTATTCGGTCGGAACAGTCGCGTGGTACAAATGCAAAAATCCCGTGCTTCCGAAAGGACACGGCGGCGCACATCAATCGGATGAGTTTTTGTGCATCGATGCGTTTTTGGAGGCAATCAAGATATTGACCGCAACCATCGTTGAATGCGGCGAAAAGGCATAACTTCGCGTAAAAAACAAATATCGACCGATTCCGAAAAAGCCTTTTGTCAACCGACAGAAGGCTTTTTTGGCGGCATAGCAAAAAACGGCCGTGTACGGGAGTTCCCCATACACGGCCGTTCGTTTTGGCTTTTAATTGCCGCATTCGATGCTGATTTGATTGAAAATGCCGAGCAAATCGTCGATCACAAGAGCGTTTTTATCGGTGCCGCTCTTGTCAAGCACGATGTTTCCTTCATGCATCATGACAATGCGGTTGCCGTATTCCAAGGCAAAGCGCAGATTGTGCGTCACCATAAGCGTGGTGATGTTCTTTTCTTTCACAAGCTTATCGGTGAGCTTCATGACATTTTCGCTGGTTTTCGGGTCAAGTGCCGCGGTATGCTCGTCCAGTATCAGCAGCTTAATATCGGTCATGTTGGCAATGACAAGCGCAAGTGCCTGCCGTTGGCCGCCCGAAAGTGCGCCGACCTTAACGTTCATGCGGTTTTCAAGACCCATTCCGCATTCCGCTACAAGCGTGCGGTAGTAATCGATACGCTTCTTGTTGACGGCCGGCAGAAGCCCGAAACAGCCGCCCTTGTTGTCGGCAAGCGCCATGTTTTCGATGATGGTTAAATCCGGGCAGGTGCCCATTTGCGGATTCTGAAACACGCGGCCGATGAACGATGCGCGTTTGTACTCCGGAAGTCCGGTAATGTCGCGGTCGTCAAACAGCACTTTTCCGCCGTTTACGGTATCCGAGCCGCAAATCAGGTTGAGCAAGGTGGTTTTTCCCGAACCGTTCGAACCGATGATCGAGATAAACGCGCCTTCCTCGACCGTAAAGTTAAAATCGTTGAAAATGACGGCTTCATCCACCGTTCCGGCATTGAAAACCTTATGGATATTCCGAAGTTCAAGCACGCTTGACACCGCCTTTCTTCATTTTGCTGCTGAACACCAAGGCAAGCGTGAATAACACCGCCATGATGATTTTATTGTAAGCCGACGGCACGCCAAGCACAAGTGCGATGCCGAGACAGCCCTGGTAGATGACCGAGCCGATGATGACCATGGTCGTCGGCTTCATGAAACGGATTCTGCCGAAAACCGAAAGGCCGATGATCAGCGACGCAAGACCGATAACGATCATGCCGACGCCCATGCCTTGGTTGACATTGCCGCGGCTTTGGACGATCAGCGCACCGCTGACGGCGGCATAGGCATTGCCGATTGCCAGTCCCAAAATCTTGCTGTTGCCGGCGTTTTTTGCAAGCATGGCAACGTATTTTTCATTGTCGCCGGCGGCGCGTAACAAAAGTCCGTTTTTGGTTTTCAGATAGCCGTCCAAAAGCAGCTTGAAGAGCAGTGCAATGACGAAAAAGGTGAGTAACTTGCGCAAGTTGAAGCCGCCGACATCTGTCGGAAGCAGATTGGCCGGAAAAGTGCGGATGAGCGTCGGCACGCCGCGTCCCACATCAATGGTGGAAAGTGCGCCGTCGCCGGCAAAGTTGCCGCCCATGCCGACCACCGTCGTGATGAGGTTGACCGAAATGAGGCCGGTCGAAACAAGAATACCGCAGAGAAGCGGACGGATCTTCAATTTGACGTGCAGAATGCCCGTAAGCGCACCGAAGATAAAGCCGACGACAAACGCGGCAAGCATGGCAAGCCACGGATTGATGCCGGCGCGAACCAAAAGTCCGAAGGTGATACCGCCCGAAAGAACGGTGCCTTCCACCGTCAGATCCGGAAAATCCAAAATGGTATAGGAGATGTAATATCCCATTGCAAGAATGGAATACATGAAACCGTCCTGCAAAACAACATCGAGGGATTGAAGAAATATGTTCATGTTCGACCTGCCTTTAACAACATTCCTGTCCCATCGTTTGGGGGATGGGACAGGATCTCGGAGAATGCTTATTTGTTGGTGACGACCGTTTCGGCGTTTTCGTAGCCTTCCGGAAGCGTCATGCCGAAGGCTTCAAGCACTTCGGTGTTGACGACCGGCGTTGCATCGGAAATGGTCTTAACGGGCATATCGGCGAGACTTGCGCCTTCAAGAGCATCGACAGCCATGTTGCCGGTGACCTTGCCGAGAGCAACGTAATCGATCGAAACGGAAGCAAGGCAGCCGTTCTTGACCTGTTCGACCTCCGAGCCGTATACCGGGATACCGGCGGCGTTGGCGGCATCAAGAAGCACGTTTAAGTTGTTGACGACCTTGTTGTCGGTGAAGTTGTTGATGCAATCGACCTTGGCGCAAAGGGCAGCGGCAGCGGCCGGGATGTCAGCGTCATTCTGAATACCGGAAGCAACGACTTCCATGCCTTGCTTTTCGGCAGCAGCTTCTAAAAGACCGAGCTGGGTGATGGAGTTTGCTTCACTGGTGGTGTAGAGAACGCCGATGGTCTTGGCTTCGGGCTGCATAGCCTTGATGAGGTTTACCTGTGCATCCATATCGAGAACGTCCGACGTGCCGGAGCAGTTGTAGCCGGGCTTTTCCATGCTCTGCACAAGACCGGGAGTGACCGGGTCGCTGACGGCGCAGAACACAACCGGAATATCTTTGTCTTCAGCGGCGGCAAAGGCCGGGGAAGCGGCAGGCGTTGCAATGGCGATCATCATATCCACGTCTTTTGCGGCGAACTGCTTGGCAAAGGTGCTGCAATCGGAATCGGCCGAAGAATCCGAACCGATCTGACGTTCGATGACGACCTTGTCGCCGTATTTTTCTTTCAAGGCCTCTTCAACACCGGCATAGCAGTTGTCGAGCGACGGGTGGCTGATGTACTGGATGATACCGATGGTCTTGACGTCATCGGTCGTGCTGTCGTCCGTTTTCGCGTTGTCGTCGGTGGTGTTCACGGTGTTTTGTGTGTTGTCGCCGGTGTTTGTGTCAGTCTTGGTTTCGGTTTTGCCGCAGGAAGCGAGCATGGTAACGGAAAGGGCGGCGGCGAGGATGGCAGTTAAGATTTTTTTCGTGTTTTTCATGGTAAATACTCCTTTGAAATTATGTTATATGAAAGGTTTTGTTTGGGTTGAAAACGATTGTCGGCTGCTGTCATGCCGTCGCCATCGTCTGCGATCAGCAGCTCGATGCAGCCGTCTTTCGTGCCCGCATCCTTCGCCGTGCCTTCGAACCGGATGGTCTTTGCCCCGTACTTCGCCGAGTTCTCCAGGACCTGGCCGATGATGAAGTCGGTCCATTTCGCGTCGGTGAGCACCTCGAGCGCCTCGTCGATCGCGAAATCAAGCGAGACTCCCGCGCCGATCAGCGTGCGAGACCTCTGACGGCACGCCTTGCGCGAGAGTGCCGCAAGGTTTAACTCCTCGATGGAGAAATCCTCGCTCAGTGTTGCCGAGCGCGCGTAGTATAACGCCTGCTCGACGCGCGACTCGAT
>OIWM01003577.1_pt1 | contig 11106 bp, 7 predicted proteins | sample 1587451 | NCBI WGS metagenome assembly OIWM01 (sample SAMEA3888907, study PRJEB22519) | human gut metagenome | biome: human gut; feature: human-associated habitat; material: faeces | place: Denmark | collected 2011
GACGGACATATTAACGACTGTGTTAATAAATGGTGTACATTAGTTGAAAAAGGACATGATGCATTTCTTCTGGATGTATTCATGGGATTAGAGAATGCGCCGGAGAATCTGGAGGAGGTCTTTACTCTTCCGGATCACGGGCTTGAGATTGTGAAGAATATCAGCACGGAAGAACCGGATCTTGAAGCTGTTAAGGCTTCCCGTCCGGATCAGTCAGACTGCTTCTTCGGTCCGAATGTAATCGAACTTTGCCGTCTGGCTGACATTACTTTCCTCGGTCTTCACGGTGGAGAAGGAGAGAACGGAAAGCTGCAGGCATCTTTCGATCTGCTTGGTATTAAATATACAGGACCTGACTCTCTTGGATGTGCGGTTGCAATGCACAAAGGTGTTGCAAAGCAGATCTTCCTTGAGTCTGGCGTAGACACTCCGGGAGGTGGAACGATTTATAAGAACTCTGAAGATCAGTCTTACCAGTCACTTGGTCTGACACTTCCTGTTGTTGTAAAACCATGCTCCGGTGGTTCCAGTATCGGAGTATATATTGTAAATACAGATGAAGAATATGAAGAGGCTCTGAAGAAGTCCTTCCGCTACGAAGATGAACTTGTTGTTGAGCCATACATTAAGGGGCGTGAGTTTGCATGCGGTATCATTGACGGAACAGCACTTCCTCCGATCGAGATCATCCCGAAGACAGGATTCTTTGATTATGCGAATAAATATCAGGACGGAGCTACTTCTGAAGTATGCCCGGCTGATATTCCGGAAGAAGTTGCAGAACGCATGAAGGAACTCACTGTAAAAGCATTTAATGCTCTGAAGCTCAATGTTTACAGCCGTGCAGACTTCCTGCTTGATGCAGATGGTAATCTGTTCTGCCTGGAGATGAATACCCTTCCTGGAATGACTTCCGCAAGCCTTCTCCCGAAGGAAGCTAAGGTTTATGGAATCGAATACGGCGATCTTTGCGAACTGATCATTAAGAAGTCCATGGAGGCAAGATATTAATGAAACATATGACATTATCTGAAATCGCAGATGCCTGCTGCGGAATTTATTGCGGTGATCCTGCATTCTTAGACCGCGAGGTCTCAAGTGTTGCGATCGACAGCCGTAAAGTAGTAAAAGATACTCTTTTCGTTGCGATCAAAGGTGCCCGTGTTGACGGACACAGTTTTATCCCGCAGGTCATGGAAGCAGGTGCACTCTGTTCCCTCTCTGAGCAGGATCTTGGTGACGTTGATTATCCTTATATCCGCGTTTCATCCTGCACAGAAGCATTGAAAGACTTAGCTGAACACTATCGCCGTTCCCTCGATATCAAAGTTGTAGGTATCACTGGAAGTGTTGGAAAGACAAGCACAAAAGAAATGATCGCATCTGTACTTTCCGAGAAATATAATGTACTGAAAACAGAAGGAAACTTCAACAATGAGATTGGACTTCCTCTGACCGTATTCAATATCCGTGAGGAACATGAGGTTGCAGTTCTTGAGATGGGAATCAGCCACTTTGGAGATATGAAACCACTGGCTAAGATTGCCCGCCCGGATGTGTGCGTGATCACTAATATCGGATATGCACATCTTGAGAATCTTGGAACAAGAGACGGCATCCTGAAGGAAAAGAGTTCCATGACAGACTACATGAATCCGAAAGGTTCTGTTATCTTCAACGGGGATGATGATAAGCTGAAAAGCTACACTTCCCGTGATGGAAGAACTCCTGTTTACTTCGGTCTTACCTCTTCCTGCCCGTTCCATGTGGAAAATATTGAACGTAAAGGATTAAAAGGAACATACGCTGAGTTTGTTACTCCAACATCCCGTTTCCATGCACATATCTCAATCCCGGGAGATCATATGATCTATAACGCTTTAGCCGGAGTTGCTGTCGGATATGCGCTTGGCATGGATAATGATGAGATTGCACGCGGAATTGAAAAGCTTGTTCCGATTGCCGGACGTAACAACCTGATCGAAGCAAAACATTACACGATCATTGATGACTGCTACAATGCCAATCCGGCATCTATGAAGTCCTCTCTTGACGTACTTGCATATGCAGATACAAGAAAGGTCGCTATTCTTGGCGATATGGGGGAACTTGGTGCCGATGAGCTTGCAATGCACCGCGAAGTCGGAGCATATGCAGCATTTAAAAACACTGATGTTTTAGTCTGCATCGGAGCACTTTCCAAAGATATGGCAGAAGCTGCAAAGGAAACTGTTCTTGCAACAGAGAAGAACATGAAAGTTTTCCATTTTGACACAAAAGAAGACTTTTACCAGAACATGGGACAGATTCTCAAAGAAAATGATACGATTCTGGTCAAAGCTTCCCACTTTATGGAATTCCCTGAGATTGTGAAGAAACTGTCAGAAGAAGCATAAGCTGAAACCACACTGAAAATATACGTCAGTCTTTAAAAAAGAGTTGAAACTTCTGTCCGGACCATTCTACTGTCCCGGACAAGCAAGGTTCAACTCTTTTTTTCTCACGCTTGTTCTATCTTCTATTCCGTTTTCTTACTCTATCCCGAGTGCTTTTCCTACCATCTGGAACTCTCCTTCATAAATGCAGTTCGGCAGGGTACCATCCACAATACCCTTCCTGCATTCTTCGAAATCCATCCAGATCACTTCTTCCACTTCAGATTCCTGTAATTTCAAATTTTTAATGTCCACTGGTTCTCTATAAAGATATACGGTACTGCGTTCATTGTCACGGAATGGTTTTCCATGAAATTCAGCTTCAAACTGTCCTCTGTGTGTTCCGATAAACTGAAGCTGATCTTCTCTTGCATGAATTCCAAGTTCTTCTTTCATCTCACGCAATGCACTTTCCATCAGTTCATCCCCGGCACTGACATGCCCTGCGGAAGAAATGTCATACGCTCCCGGGTTCGAATCTTTACATTCACTTCGTTTCTGAAGGAGTACATCATAACCACTCTCCTGATTCGGACGTACAATCCAGATGTGTACCGTTGAATGCAATGTTCCATCTCTATGCGCAACACCGCGTTCTTTCACCTGTCCGGTTTTATTTCCATCTTCATCAATCACATCAAAAAGTTCCATCGACTTTCCGTTGAGTGCCACATACTCAAGCACATCAGATTTATTATACACAAGCTTTAAAGAAAAAAATTCCTCTTCTTCGTCCATCAGACGGAAGAAAATCTTGTCTCCCTCCCATAGATTCAGGTCTTTTATCTTTTCTTTCTCCACCCATTCAAGAATCCCCTCGTCACATTCGATCGGATCACCTGTAAATCCGTCTGCTGTATACAGTGACATATATTCCACTACATCTTCTCCATATACAAATGTCACGATTCCTCTGTATTTCCAGGAAGTCAATGTATAACCGGTCTCCTCCTTCACTTCACGCAGAAGGCATTCCTCCGGACTCTCTGCATATTCAAAATGTCCGCCAACGCCGATCCATTTATCTTTATTCACATCATTTTTCTTCACTACTCTGTGAAGCATCAAATATTTTCCATCTTTTTCAATATAACATAATGTGCTTTGTCTGTTCATCGTACCCCTCTTTTCTTTTCACTATCTCTATGTCTAATGCAGGTACACAATCACTTAACCTGCAGATTTTATCCGCTTGAACCCAACAACTATGAGAAACACGCTCTGCGAGTTTCTCAAGTTATCGCGGCAGTCGCCAAGGTCTCGTGCAAGCACGGACTTTGGCTCGTTGCTCGCGTAAATTATAGTATGTTGCTGTTCACACGGTGTGCGACCAGTAACTACAGTATAACATATTTCTTTATGAGCTGAACCTTAACTTGTAAACTGTGCGCAACTAAATTATAATGATGTTATCTATGGAAACGATGCGTTGCTGATTGCACGCATGTGAACCGCAGCAACAATTCAATGGGGGATATTATTTATGTGGTCAAGAAAAGATCTCAAGAAAAAGGCACGTATTTTAATAAAATCAAACTATTGGAGAAGTGTGTCTGTCTGCTTTCTGATTGCAATGCTCACAGCTTCGTATCCAATTTCCCGCTCTTTATTTTTGAATTATTTTCCTGATAAGATTCAGACAAAGACAGCGCTTATTTTACCTGTTTTTATTTCTGCTGAAAGCTTCAGCAGTGCATTTCTCGATTTTATTCCTGATAATTTCATAGCCGCTGCCTTTTTGCATACGGTTCAAAATTACCTGAAGCGTCCGGACTTTATTGTCACTTCATTTCTTACACTTGGGGTCATTCTTTCACTTTTATATAAGTTTTTTATCAGCAATCTTTTGATTATCGGTGAGAAACGTTTTTTTGTTGAATCTTATAACTATGAGGATACGAATATTTCTAAAATATTCTTTTTATATAAGTTGCGTTACCTGGCAAATCCTTCCTGGGTGATGTTCTGCTACACGCTTTTTCAGAAACTTTGGGATTTAACAATTATCGGTGGAATTATTAAGCATTATGAATATAGCATGATTCCATATATCCTCGCAGAGAATCCAAAAATCAGTCAAAAAAATGCCTTTTTTCTCTCTAAACAGCTTACAAGGGGAAATAAATGGAAGCTCTTTTTGTTAGATTGTTCTTTCCTCGGCTGGGAGCTTTTATCTCTTTTTACACTTGGAATTCTGGACATCCTTTATGTCCGCCCATACAAAATGAACTGTAAAGCATCCTTATATCTGTTTTTACGAAGAAACTATGTGCTTTCAAGAGCTCCTAAATATGAGCAGCTCAATGATTCTTATCTTGAACATGTTCCTTCTGAAGATGAACTTCTGATCAGTAAAGCACTTTATGACGATTCTGAAGGTCCTTACACAAAGATCTCTTATTTTGCACCGCATCAGTATCCGGTATTTCTTTTTTCTGTGCAACCACCTATTGCCGCAGTAAAATCACCGGTCAATCCGGCGCAGCATTATGACTTTCTGTCCTGTGTATTTTTATTCCATGCCTTTTCTATTTTCGGATGGCTTTTGGAAATTATTTCCGAACTGCTCAGTTGCGGCACACTGGAAAATGTTACTCTTAAGACACTCCCATGGCTCCCGTTGTACGGAATCTGTGGTCTGCTTATACTGTTGCTGTTAAAGAAATATATCAAAAAACCGGCTACTATGTTTATCATCAACTTTGTTGTATACACGGCTCTTGACTATCTCGTTCAGCTGCTTCTTGATCTTGGTTTTGGAATTGAACTTCCGAAATATCATTCTTACCTTACTTTCATGAATGGAGAAGCATATTTGGGAGACGGAGCAGTATTCGCACTTCTTGGCTGTGCATTTTTCTATTATTTTGCTCCACGCTGGAATAGTCTGTTCTTAAAATTAAAGAAATGGATGAGAATTTTGATCTGTATCCTTCTGACTACAGTTTTTGTATTAGATCTGCTGTCCGGCATAATCCAATATTGATTTTACTGATGAAAAATAGTAAAATCTTAATTATCAGTAAGGTTGGTTTTACTGTTGTGATTTTTCTAATACAGTATGAACCTGTTCCCCCTGACAAACTATTACAGCTTAGAAGAAAGGGAAATATTATGAAAAAAAGAGTCGTTGTTGCACTGGGACACCGTGCACTTGGAACTACACTTCCAGAACAGAAAGTAGCCGTTAAAAGCACTGCCAAATGTATCGCTGATCTGATTGAAGCAGGCTATCAGGTTGCTATCACACACAGTAATGCTCCGCAGGTTGGTATGATCCACACTGCATTGAATGAATTTGCAAAGAACCATCCGGAATATACAGCATCCCCAATGTCTGTATGTACTGCCATGAGCCAGGGATATATCGGATATGACCTTCAGAACGGAATCCGTGAAGAACTTCTCAACCGCGGTATCTACCGTACAGTCAGCACAGTCCTTACTCAGGTGATCGTAGATCCTTATGATGATGCTTTCTACACACCAACAAAAGTTCTTGGTCGTTACATGAACGCTGAGGAAGCAAATGAAGAACGCAAGAAAGGTAACTTCGTAGTGGAAGAACCAGGTAAAGGTTTCCGCCGTGCTGTCTCTGCTCCGAATCCGGTCAAGATTGTTGAACTTGATGCAGTGAAAGCTCTTCTTGATGCAGATCAGATTGTTATCGCAGCAGGTGGCGGCGGTATTCCGGTACTTGAGCAGGATAATCATTTACGTGGCGCAAGTGCTGTTATCGAGAAAGACCTCGCAGCCGGAAAGCTTGCAGAAGGAATTAATGCTGATCTTCTCATCATTCTTACAAATGTTGAGAAAGTATGTATCAACCTTGGCAAACCGAATGAGGAACCTCTGGATACAATTACTGTTAATCAGGCAAAAACTTACATGGAAGAGGGACATTTTGGAATTTACAACATGCTTCCAAAATTCCGTGCAGCAGTTGAATTCGTAGAAGGACACGAAGGCCGCAAAGCTTACATTACTTCCTTTGATAAAGTCTCTGATGCTCTGAATGGTAAGACCGGAACAGTAATCGAATAGATTGACAGATTGAACTTATTAGAAACATAACCTGGAACAGGCCGTGATTTCACATTTTAATTTTGTGAAATCACGGCCTGTTTTTACTTTCCATCACAGATTTCTTTCATCCTGTTTTTTTGTGGAATAAGATACTTTTAATTTCAAAATATCTCTTGCTTTTTCATAAATATGTGCTATAGTATATATATCTCTTGAATGTAGTATTAAAAACTACATGTTATTATATAGATGTATCGGAGGTAGATTTTATGGAAAAAAGACTTTATATCAAAGAACCTGGAAGCGCAATTACACATTTTATTGGAATGATCATGGCAATTATCGCTGCAATACCACTTCTATACAGAGCAGCTCGTGAACCGAGCAAACTTTATATTGTATCGCTTACAATTTACGCAGCCAGCCTTATCTTGCTTTATGCGGCAAGTACCACTTATCACACATTTGATATTTCCGAGAAAGTGAATACGGTTTTAAAGAAGATCGATCACATGATGATCTCCGTTCTGATCGCCGGAAGCTACACACCTGTCTGCCTGCTGGTAATCGGCGGACGCAAAGGTATCACACTGCTATGTATTGTATGGGCATTCGCGATTGTCGGCATCCTTATCAAAGCCTTCTGGGTATTCTGTCCGAAATGGGTATCTTCCGTTTTATACATTGGCATGGGATGGACTTGCGTGCTTGCATTTTCTACAATCCTTGATAATCTGTCAGCTGCTGCTTTCGGATGGCTTTTAGCCGGTGGTATCATCTATACTGTTGGCGGTGTCATCTACGCACTGAAGCTCCCGATTTTCAACAGCAAGCATAAGAATTTCGGAAGCCATGAAATCTTTCATCTGTTCGTAATGGGCGGAAGCATCTGTCACTTTATAGTAATGTATACATTCCTTCTACCATAAATATAATTTATTGAAACGAAAAGAAGAAGGCTATCAACTACGATTTATACTGTTATCGTAGTTGATAGCCTTCCTTTTTCATTTCGTTACTATTTACATTTCATGCGACCTGCAACGTATCTCACTATCTCGCATCATACCTTATCCTACATTGAAAACTGGCTCTCATACAGATGATGATAGAAACCTTCCTTCTTCATCAGTACTTCATGATTCCCCTGTTCAATGATTTTTCCATCTTTCATTACGAGAATCACATCAGCCTCACGGATGGTTGACAGACGGTGTGCAACAATGAAAGTTGTTCTTCCTTCCATCAGTTTTGCAAATGCCTGCTGAATCTTGATCTCCGTTCTTGTATCGATGGATGATGTTGCTTCATCCAGAATCAACATCGGTGGTCTGCATAACATAACTCTTGCAATACAAAGCAGCTGCTTCTGTCCCTGTGAAAGCCCGCCACCATCTTCTGTGATCCATGTATCATATCCTTTTGGCAGACGACGGATATAATTATGGATATGAGAAGCTTTCGCTGCCTCGACAATCTCTTCTTCCGTTGCATCCGGTCTTCCCATAGCAATATTTTCACGGATTGTACCCGTTTTTAACCAGGTCTCCTGAAGCACCATTCCGTACCCTGCACGCAGACTTTTTCTTGTCATTTCGCGAATATCTATATCTTCTACTTTAATACTTCCTGCATTCACATCATAGAAACGCATCAGCAGATTGATCAAGGTTGTCTTTCCACATCCGGTCGGTCCGACAATCGCAATACGCTGTCCTGGCTTTACTTCCAGATTAAAATCTTCAATCAGATGCTGACCTGGCAGATAAGAGAATGAAACATCCTCTACTTTCACATTTCCATCAATATCCGTCAGCTGAACTGCATGTTCTGGTTCCGGTATCTGCGGTTCTTCATCAATCAATGTAAATACTCTCTGCGCACATGCAATCGCATTCTGAAATTCTGTCACGACTCCGGAAATCTCATTAAATGGCTTTGTGTACTGATTGGCATAAGTCAAGAATGATGATAAACCGCCTACTGTAAGACCACCACCAATGACACTAAAGGCGCCATAGATACATACTGTATCATAAACAATCGCATTCACAAAACGTGTAGAAGGATTCGCAAGTGCACCTAGGAACTGTGATTTAACACCGCTCTTAAATAAACGATTATTGATTTCATCAAACTTCTCTTCATTGATTGATTCATGTTGGAATGCTTTGACGACTTTCTGATTTCCTACCATTTCTTCTACAAAACCACTCATTTCTCCACGAATAGATAATTGTTCCTGGAAGAACTTGAATGTATATTTCGCAATAAGTGTTGCAACAACGAGAGAAAGTGGTGTTAATACAACAACAATCAAAGCCAGCTTGACATTCACATATAACATAAAGCCAATTGTGCCTAAGATTGTCGCAATACCACCAAAAAGGTTCGTAAAGCCCTGTAATAAACCATCTGAAATCTGATCAATATCGGCAATCATACGGCTCATCATATCACCATGTGTATGAGAATCGATATAAGAAAGAGGTAAGATCTGGTATTGTTTAAAGAGTTCTGTTCTTAAGTCTCTTGTGATTTCATAAGTCATCTTATTAGATGCTCTAACTAAGAAATAGTTGAATAATGCAGTCATCAATACAGAGAATGCAATATAGAATATCTTTTGACTGAGTCCCTGGAAGAAAACCTGATGATAACCAATCATCTGGTCAATAGCTTTTCCAATAAGAATTGGTGTCAAAAGAGTGAATATAATATTAATTGTAGAAAATAATAATGCACCTACAAGATAGATACGATAAGGACGACAGAATGCCATAAGTCTCTTTAAAGTACTTTTATTCTTCATTACTCTGTCCTCCTTCCATCTGTGACATAACAATTTCCTGATAGACATCACATGTATTCATAAGCATGTCATGAGTACCCTGTCCTACGACTTCACCATGGCTTAATACCACAATAGAATCTGCATGCATTAAAGCACTCACTCTTTGAGAGACAATAATAACTGTCATATTAAGTGTACTTAAAGCTTTTCTTAGTTTTGCATCTGTCGCAAAGTCGAGTGCACTGGCACTATCATCTAGAATAAGTATTTCTGGTTTTTTGACTAATGCACGGGCAATAGTGAGTCTTTGTCTTTGTCCACCAGACACATTCTTACCACCCTGTTCAATATAGGTATCTAAGCCTTCTGTCATCTTATCGATGAATTCTTTAGATTGTGAGAGTTCTAATGCTTCATAAATTTCTTCATCTGTGGCATGAGGATTGCCCCATTGCATGTTTTCTCTGACTGTTCCTCCAAAGAGTGTGGCCTGCTGAGGCACAATACCAATCATATTTCTTAAGTCTTCAAACTTGTATGATTTAATAGGAAGATCTTTGATACGGATTTCACCTTCAGTGACATCATAAAAACGAGGAATCAGGTTAATAAGTGTTGTTTTACCTGAACCTGTACCTCCAATGACACCGATTGTCTGACCTGGAAGGATATTGAATGACACATCAGTTAAGGCATTACCTGAATAGTATGAGAATGAAACATGATCATAAGTAATAAGGTTCTGATAGTCACTTGGAGCCTCATTGATTCCCTGAACAATATCTTGTTTCTGACTTAATACATCTACACATCTTTTGTATGATGCACTGGCTTTATTTAAGATCACAATAACATTCGCAAAAACATACATAGAAAGTAGGATCTGGTTCATATAATTAATAAGAGAGATGACTTCTCCCTGTGTCATATTACCTGCATTGATTTTAAAGCCTGAGATATAGAGGATTGCGATAATCCCAAAGTTCACAATGATTGTAGTAGCTGGATTTAATACAGCACTGAGGTTACCTGCAATGATCTGCTCTTCTTTTTGTTTTGTGGTTGTTGATTCAAAACGTTTTTGTTCATTATCCTGCTGGTTAAAAGCACGAATGACTCTGACACCTGAAAGATTCTCTCTTGTGATAAGAGATACGTTATCTAGGATATGCTGGATATGAGAATACATAGGAGCTGTATGACTCATCACAAAATAGATACTAAACGCAATAAGTGGTGCGACAATCACAAAGATAAGTGCTACCTGCCAGTTAATCACAAAACTCATGACTAAAGAACCAATAATTAAAAATGGTGATCTTGAACATAAACGAATAACCATGGCAACTGCTAACTGAATTTGATTGATATCATTGGTGATTCTTGTGATTAAAGAGGGTGTACCAATAATATCAAGATCCTGATAATCATAACGATTGATTGCACGATACATATCTTTACGCATAAGTGTACCTACACCCTGTGATGTAAGTGATGCAAAATACTGGCATACAAGTGAACTTGCATATCCTACTGTAGATAAACCAAAGATTACAAAAGCCATCTTTGTAATATAGTTTGTATTATGTACCACAACACCATTATCAATAATAAGAGCTACAGCCATTGGTATACATAATTCTAGAAATGCTTCTATAAGTTTAAATATGAAACCTGAAATGGCCTGCCATTTATAAGGCTTTAAATATTTCATTATATACATATTTTTCCTCCCTGTCCTTGCAACATTATAATCCTGTTTTATACTATATGTATAATATATATTTTATATAGAATCTATAGGAGATACATATGGAACTAAAACAGATGAAATACTTTAAGACAATTGTA
>OIWM01003579.1_pt1 | contig 11096 bp, 13 predicted proteins | sample 1587451 | NCBI WGS metagenome assembly OIWM01 (sample SAMEA3888907, study PRJEB22519) | human gut metagenome | biome: human gut; feature: human-associated habitat; material: faeces | place: Denmark | collected 2011
CACCGGAACGGATCGCCGCCAAGGACAAGGTCTACAGCATCGTCAGAGCCGTAGCGGAGTATATGTATCAGATGGAGCGGGCACCCATTCTGAAGGTGGACGGTCTTGAGGATAGCTACAAGGTGCTGGCAGATTTTAACAGCGTTGTGCTGGCGGGGTGTCCGAGCAAATACGGCACGCAGTTCGTCACCTGGGATCGGGACTTCGACCACAAGGGCGTATCCCACGGACACTACTACACTGGACTGTATGCGTCCGGCAACTATGAAGCGGCAAAGCGTGACTTTGCCACTCGTTCCGGGCTGATCCCAGAACAGCAGGTCTTTCGAGAGGAACAGCTCATTGAGATTTATCGGTGCTGCGCAGACACACTGCAAAACGACACCGCTCTATCGTATAAGCGGGAAAAGACCATTCAAGAAGTGCAGGAGCAGATCGAGCAATGTTTGCCGGACATTGCGGGGCGCATCCAGCAGCAGAACGCGGAACCGACGCAGGAACAAACCATGTAATATCGAACAGCAGGGCCGGAGTTTTGATGAAACTCCGGCCTTTTTGCGTTTCAGGATAGATCAAGGGTGGAAGCCCAGAGAGGAGCGATATATGCGAAAACCATCAAGGCCGCTGGCGCGGCGGATCGACGAGCGACAGCCAGCGCCCTATCAGCAGAGATCACCGGAGCCGGTATTCTGCAATGAGCGCGAGCGGTGTCAGGGCTGTCCCTACCCACGCCACGGCATCGTCTGCTGGCATCGGGACGGGACTTGTCTGCGCACAGATATGGAGAAAATCGAGAGGAGGCCGAAGAATGATTCGAGCAGTTTTAAGTAACCCCAGCCACCCGGAATATGGCGTAGCGACCATTCCGTTCCCTATTCCCCGCGACCAGTACGCACACTGTATGGGGTTACTGGAGGCGCTGGAGATTGGCGACGTGGTCAAAGCCGACTGCGAGGTGCAGGCAATCGACAGCTTTTACTCTGTGCTCAAGCGCACAGAGATGCTTACGGTCAATGTGGAGGAGCTGAACTATCTCGCAAAGCGGCTGGATGGTTTCGACACTGGCGAAGCCGCACAGTTCCAAGCGATGGCCCACAAGCTGGAGCTGTTCCAGCTGAAGGATCTCATCAACCTGACCTTCTGCTGCCAACAGGCCACAGTCATCACTGACTTTTTCGACCTCGCCGCCATCGGCCGCGACCATTACATGAACCTGCACGGAGGATGTGCCAAAACAGAGGAACTGGATGCGCTGGACGGCAAGGAAACGGCACGGCGGCTCATCGAAAATGGCGGCGGCACGGTCACCCCCTACGGCGTGGTCTACGACAACGGCATGAAGTTAGAGCAGGTCTACGATGGCCGGTTCTTCCCCTGCTACTACTACGAGCCGAACGCCATCACGGTTGCGGTGACCTCCAAAGCCGAGCCGGAGGACACCGAGCACATCACATGGCTGTTCCTCCCCATGGTGCAGGAGGAGATCGACCGCGCCCTCCTTCGCGGGGGCATCACAGATCCCGCCGATGTCCGCCTGCGGCTGGAGGACAGCCAGCTCCCCAACGAGGTGGATGTCCTGTTGGATATGGAGTACGAAACTCTCTCTGATCTCAACGAACTGGCAGAGGCAACGGATGGGTTATCAAAAGCGGATATGGAAAAGCTGGGCGCTGTGGTCATGCTGGCAAAGCCAAAGTCTGCGGCACAGATCAAAAATCTTGCGGAAAACCTTGACCTGTTTGACTTCGCTCCCGGCGCGCATACGCCGGCAGAATACGGCAAGTACATGATCCAGCAGTCCGGTCGTTTCGAGTATGATGAAAATCTGGATGAGTTCTACGACTACGAAGGCTACGCCCTACAACGCATGAATGAGGAGGACGGAATGTTCACCGACCGGGGCTATATCGCCTACAAGGGCTATATCAGTCTGGCGGAGATCATGGATGGCAGCCAAAGCAGCCGCATGGAGATGGGAGGTATGGTATGATCATTCAGGCAGAACTGAAACGAAAACAGTCCGAGTATGAAGGTGAAGCCTGTGTCGTGGACAAGGTCATTGAACTGCCTGCCCAGCGGTTTCAGCAGTTCAGCCATGCGTTGCTGGCGGACTATGATTTCATCGCAGAGAGCAAAAATGACATTCGGCACGATGACACTGCCAGGCACTGCCTGCTCATCCTCAATGCAGACGGAATAGACGGCTTCCTTGTTGACCCGCAGGGGTACAACTACGCCCGATACAGCGCTTTTGTCCCGAATGCCCGTAGTCTGCTGACGCCGGATATGGAAATCGACCACAGTTATATTTCACCGGCAGAGCCTTGGCGAGATGAGAACCGAGATGAAATGCTCCGCATGACATTGCACGTCAATGGAAAGCCGGACTACACCCTTGTCCTCCCTGCTGATGAGGAATACCTCGATGCTGTGAAGGCTTACCTTGATATCGACGTTTTCGCGGATGCGATGCTTCGTGATATTCGTTTCAAGGTGCCTTATATCGGAGAACTGATCTGCGATACGGATTGCCCCGCCGTAGAGGATTACAACGATTTTGCGGAAGCGCTGGAAGGCATCTGGCAGAAGGATGGAATGCTGCTGACCTATGCGGCCATTCTGGATGCCGAGCGCCCTGATACGCTGCACCGGGCGCGTGAGCTCCTGCAAGATCTGGATAACTACCAGCGCATCACGGAGGGTGCTTACGGTTACGGTCAGCAGCGATTGCAGGAAACGCTGGGGCTGGATGATGAAGCCATCTACGAGATGGAGGGCTACATGGATTTTGAGAAATACGGTCAGGACTGCATGGAAAATGACTGTGTGACAAAAACAGAGTTCGGCCTGCTGCGGCGCTTGGAGCCGCCGTTTCCGGAGCAGGTGCAGGAGCAGCAGATGCTTCAGTAGCTATCACAGAAAGTGTAGGATGCTTAATCAGATAAAGAGGAGAAACATTATGGCTGTAAATGCGAAAACAGAAATGTTTGATCACATCGAGTTGTTCGGAAAACCTGCGCTTTTTACCAACTTCCGCATTGATCGTTCTACCGTGCCGGAAAACTGGTACTGCTACGACTTCCGAGGCTCAGACAACGATCCTGGCAAGCTGAATTATGTGGAGCTACGGGTTGGTGTCAATCATTCCGGTGCTGTACTCCTACCGGAAGAATTGGATTTGAAAGGAAAGGATTACCGCCGTGTGCGTGGGCAAATCAACTTTCTTGGAAGCCGAATGACGTTGGAGACGTTCTGCAAAGTGCATCAGCTTCCGTATCCCGCAGAGGAGGAAAAGTATCATATCCGACCCGCCCGACCTGATGAGGCGGACTTATTTTATACCCCGCACCCCGAAGAAGATAAGCGGCTGGCACCATCGGTCATGTCCGAATGGACTTCGGACGCAATGGAAATGAGTTCTGGCATACTTGGTGGCCGAGGGGCCCAGAGGAGCTGAACAGCCCTGCGTTCAAGGCCGAGCTTCAGGAAGTCGTTGACACGATGCGGGAGGACGTCCTGAAAAGCCGCTTTGCCATGGAGCGCTTCTGCTATGACCACGGCGGAAAGATCAGCGGCGGCTGGACACAAAACTACGGCTACATCGTGGAAACCGAGCATTACCGCTACTGCCTGCGCTGTAACCCCACCCCCGGAGATTACAACGCATATCTGACTTGCTTTGACCTTGATGTCCAGCGGCAGAACATGGCGCAGAGTACCGGCCCCGATATGACGATGGGAGGGCTGATATGAGCGGGCGATATGCCTCTCCGCGAGGCCCTCCCCATTTTGTTTTCTGCGTTCCGCGTCTTTCCGTTGACTTGTGGGAAGTTGTGTGATAGATGTTTGTGTTACCAAAAACGGAAGGAGATTGCACAAATGAAGAAGATCACACTACTGGCAGCCAGCGCACTGCTGCTTCTCACGGCCTGCGGACAGGTGGAGAGCAGCCCAGCAGAGGTTGTACCACCATCGGCAATCGTGACACAGGAGGATGTCCAGCAGCCACAGGCAACACCCAAACCCGCTACGGCAGTGAAAGAACTGGACACGGTATCGGGTGCTGCGGAGGAGCAGCCCCCAGAGGGAAAAGCTCCTCAGACGGAAACTGTCCCACAAACAACTCAACCCCTTGAGCCGGTCGAGGAACCTACAGAGGACATTCCCTCCGAGACCGTCCACGCCAAGACCGGCTATGTGGAGCCGGAGCCTGCTCCAAAACCGGAACCTACGCCCGAACCTACAGCCCCGGCAGACTGTCAGGCCGCCATCGACGCGGCCAATGCCTACGCGGTCACGCAGTACGGCGTGGTCACGGACAGCGGCCTGACGCTGGACAACAGCGCCTACCGCTTCCCCGCCGCAGTGCCGGTGGACGCCTCACAGGAGACGTTGGAGGCCAAGGCACGGGATATGGTGGACTTCACCTTCCGCCAGCTCATGATGCAGGCGGGCAGGGACAGTGTGGCAGACGCCGGTTTCCACTGCAACGTCTGCATTGTAGAAGATGGCGGAAGCCTGCTGATCTATGTTCTCTACGACTAAAACGTAACAATTCCATACGCAAAGCCTCTCTGGCAACAGAGGGGCTTTACCTTTTGAAAAAGGAGGAACCTCATTGAAAGTATTCAAACGATTTACGGCCCTTGTGCTGGCGTTGGTCATGGCGGCAATGCTGGCAGTGTCCGCCTACGCCGCCACAGTAGTCGTAAAATATCGGGTCTACGTCTATACCAGTCAGTTGACCTTCAAGCAGTATGACTACAGTAGTTCGACCACGCCCAGCACACGGAATCTGACCATTCTGGCAGACAGCAGCCTCGGTAGTGGCAGTGCCTTGTATCATGTCAAGTATGTCAATGGTGCGGTGGCCTACTGCATCCAGCCGGGTGTTCGCTCGGACGACAGCAGCAATTATGTGCAGGGCTCCAGCGGGTGCTGGTACAACTTGCCTGCGTCCGTTCAGAGCGGTATCGCACTGGCGCTTGCCTGCGGCTATCCCAGTGCAGAGTATGGCACGGCCTACGGTGACAGCAACAGCAGCGATATTATCGGTGCTGAAAAATGGGCCGCTACGCAGGCGGTTATCTGGGATCTGATCTGTGAGTATCGCAGCCCTTATGACTACCGTTCCTGGGGCAGCAGTCCGTTTTATAATTGTGTAGACACCTCGCGCTATCCCACGTTTGCGCTGTGGTATAGTGAGATTGTGGACGCGATGCAGAGCGCTACGGATATTCCCAGCTTTGCGGCGACAAGCTCCCGTTGGTGCGACACCATTGAGCTGACGAAGGACACCAGCGGCAACTACTCCGCCAGTGTGACCGACACCAACGGTGTGCTGGGTGACTTCAACTTTGCCAACAATAGCGGCAACGGCATTACGTTTACGCAGCGCGGCAATACCCTGACCATCACGGCCACGGCAGAGGCGGCAAAGGGGCTTTCTACCGAGAAAACCTACTCTGCCACCGGCAGCGCCTACGGTATCGATCCGGATGAAGCGGTATTGTGCTGGTATGATTCCACTGGAAAATATCAGTCTCTGGCCAGCTATACCGGTACAGGGCTTGATCCCGTGAGAGCCTACATCAAGATCAAGGCCACTGTGACAGAAGATAAGGGCAGCCTTACCATTAACAAGACCGACTCAGATACCGGTAAAGCCCTGGCAGGTGTGACCTATCGTCTTTTTGACAGCGCTGGCAACAAAATCGCTGATGTGACCACCGGAACAGATGGCAAGGCGGTCTTTGCCGACCTCCCGCTGGGCAGCTATACCTATCAGGAGATCAGTGCCCCTTCCGGGTATGTGGTAGACGATACCAAGTACCCGATTACCATTACATCCACGACTCCGAATATCACGGCGACCCGAACCAATGCGCTGGGGAAGGCCAGTGTTGAGATCAGCAAGGTGGACGCGGATTCCGAGACACCGCTTCAGGGTGCCGGTTTCCGTCTGTATGACGCTTCTGGAAGCCAAGTCGCAGAAGGCTACACGGATGCCAATGGCAAGCTGACGTTCACCGGTCTGAAGCTGGGTAACTACACCTGCAAGGAGTTCCAGGCACCGGCCGGATACGAACTGGACGAAACAGCCTTTTCTGTCACGTTGGATCAGAACGGGCAAATGCTGAAAGTCACTCGTGAGAACAAGCTGATCACCGGCAGCATCGAGATCCTGAAGGTTGACGCCGACACCAAGCAGCCACTGGCCGGTGTGGTATATCGGCTCTTCGACTCCGAAGGCAACAAGATCGCGGATGGTACGACTGATGCCAATGGCAAGGTGATCTTTGATACTCTCAAGCCCGGAAAGTATTCTTATCAGGAGATCCGCACCGTGGATGGCTACCAGTTGGACGATACTAAGTATGATTTCAGTCTGACCAGCGAGAACCTCAACGTCAAAGTTACCCGTGAGAATAAGCCTGTCAAGGGCTGCCTTACCGTCCGCAAGGTTGATGTTACCGGCAGTCCTCTCACCGGTGCGGAGCTGCTGCTGGAGACTTCCGCAGACGGACAGACCTGGGCGGAGGCCGGTAAAATCACCACCGACAAGACGGGGATTGCGAAGTGGGACGATCTCAAGATCGGCGCACAGTATCGTATCACCGAGGTGAAAGCGCCTGCGGGGTACACACTAATGACGGAACCTCTGTTTGTAGGAACGCTGGACAGTACCAATCCTGACGTTACTATCACGGCCTGCAACAGCGCAGGATTTGTCTTGCCGTTCACAGGCGGCGTGGGATTCACAACCTATTTCCTGTTTGCAGCACTCATGCTTTGCATGGGTGTTTATTTTTGCAAAAAATCTAACATCAAGGAGAAAAACTGAACATGAAAAAGATCCATCGCGTATTGGCGCTGCTGATGGCGGCGCTCATGGCCGTCGGCCTGATGACTACGGCATTTGCCGAGACTACCATTGATCCGGCGAAGAAAGCATCCCTGAGTATCTATAAATATGATATTACCAAGGCCAGCGAAGATGGCGTATGGGATGCCGAGTCTTATGTTTCCACCGGCCTGCATGACGACGCCGTCGTGGATAAGCTGGCAAAATACGCCATTCAGGGCGTGGAGTTTACCTACCTCCGCGTCGCTGACATTGCCATGAGCAACGAGGTCGTGGACAATCAGCGTCAGGTGGGTGTGTTGTATGGCTTCGACAGCAGTGACCGCTCCAACGCCGTGCTGTCCGCCATCGGCCTGACCACTTCCGATGCTCACAAGACTGAGGGAGGCATCAACTACTTCACCAGCGATATGCTGAACAACAAGCTGGCCGCTGCGCTGACCGCCAACGCCACCACCGTGAAGAATGCGCTGGAAACCACTGTCAAGAACGGCGGCGTTGCCATGACTGAGACCGATGCGACCGGCCACACTTCCGCTTCTGGCCTGGAGCAGGGCCTGTACCTGGTGGTGGAAACCAGAGTCCCCGAAAACGTGACTTCTACCTGCAATCCTTTCCTGATCTCCTTGCCCATGACGACCGTCGATGGCAGCGAGTGGATCTACGATATCGTGACCTACCCGAAAAACCAGACTGGCAACCCCGACCTCTCCAAGACCGTGCGTGAGAGCAAGAACAGCACTGGCAAGAACACCGGCAGCCTGACCGACATCTCCGATGGCTACGCTCATACCGCTACCGCCTCCGTGGGCGACGTTGTGGACTACCAGATCATCAGCAACCTGCCTACCATCACCTCTAAGGCTTCTTCCCTGAGCGAGTACACCTATGTGGATACTCTGAGCAAGGGTATTTGCTACAACAAGAACGATGTGGTCATCGAGTTCTTTAAGGACGCTGGCTGCACTGACAAGGTCGCCACCTGGGCGGAGAACTCCGGCAAATTTACCGTGGGTTACGATGACACCGCCAACACCATGACCATCCGCATGACCGATACCGGCCTGAGCGAGATCAACGAAGCGACCATTGTTTACACCGACAGCGTGAAGCGCGGCTATTCCGACTGCATCATGCGCATTACTTACGCCGCCACCCTGACCGCCGACGCCAAGATGGGCGATACCGATAACCCCAACACTGTTACCCTGACTTGGAAGCGTACCAACACTACCTACTTCGACACCTTGGAAGATTGCTGCCACGTCTATACCTACGGCGTAGACATCCTCAAGCAGTTCTCTGATAACGGCGGCAACTTGCGGAACGTGAAGTTCACCCTGCACAACGATACTGACGATTGCTATATCATCGCAGAGCAGAAGGACGGTGTGTACTACACCAAGGGCTTTACCTCCAAGAAGTCCGATGCTACCACCTTTATCCCCAATGCACAGGGCCACATCATTGTGAAGGGCCTGGAGGATGATAGCTACAGCCTGACTGAAACCGCCACGGATAAGGGGTATGTACTGCTCAAGGAAGCGGTCAAGATCATCATTACCACCAAGGAAAACAATGCTTGTGAGAAGTGCGGCACCAAGCTGCTGACTGCCAGCGCTACGGTTAATGGTAAGGATGTTACCATGACGGATAGCAACGCCGTTGTGCCGCTGACTGTCGTCAATAATCCTGGTTTTGACCTGCCCAAGACTGGTGGCTACGGCACTTGGATGTTCACCATCGGCGGTGTGGCCCTGTTGGGTGCGGCAGCCTTCATCGTGATCCACAGCCGTAAGCAGCACAAGGGCGAGCAGTGAAACGCTGGCTACTGGCGGCGGCTTGCGGTGCTGTGGCGCTGGGGTTACTTCTCTATCCGCTGATCGGTGAGTTGATGAGCGAAAGGTACCACTCCGACGTGGAGACAACCTACACCGCAGCCATTGAGGACACCGATGATGCCGAGTTGACCGCCCAGCGGCAGGCGGCGGAGCAGTACAACGCCATGCTGGCTAATACAACGATCTCTGAGGGAGGGGCTTCTGCCCCTCCCTTGGCCTACGCCGAGCAGCTCACGGTGGGCGGCGTCATGGCCTATGTGGATATTCCCCAAATAGGTGTGTATCTGCCCGTGCAGCACGGTACGGGCGCAGAGACATTGGAAAAATCGGTCGGCCATGTCGTAGGTACATCCCTACCGGTGGGCGGAGAAAACACCCACGCGGTGCTTTCGGCCCACAGTGGTATGGCAAGTTCCAAGCTGTTTTCGGACATCGACCAGCTTACAGAGGGTGACATCTTTTATATCCATGTTTTGGGCAACACATTGGCCTACGAAGTGGACAGCATCAACACAGTACTGCCTACGGACACAAGCCTGCTGCAAATTGAGGCTGGCAAGGATTTGGTCACGTTGGTGACCTGTACCCCCTTCGGGGTCAATACTCATCGCCTATTGGTACGAGGCCATCGGGTGCCGTATGTGCCAGAACAGAAAGCGGAGGATGCCGCAGAAAAACCCGTGCCATCCTCGTGGACGCAGCACTACCTCACTGGCCTTGCCGTCGGCCTTGGCGCGATGGCAGTGGTCGGCGGCGGGTACTTCTTGGTAAGGAGGAAGCGCCATGCGTAAGACATCTCTTGTACTGGCGGCGCTGCTGGCGGTGGCGGGCATCTGTGTCATGCTGTGGCCGATGTTCACAGGACATAGGCTTCAGAGCAACGCCGCAACTGTTGTGCAAGAGTTCTTGGCAGAACATAATGAGCCGGAGCAGCAGTATCCCGAACTGCTGGCAGATCTACAGAAATATAACCGCCAGCTTTACACAGAAAAACAGTGTAACCTCACCGACCTCGAAGCCTGCGAAGAACCCGCCGCTGACCTGACCGTCTACGGCATTGAGGACGAGATCATTGGCGTGTTGGAGATACCTGCTATGGAGTTGACCATGCCGGTCTATCTGGGCGCATCCGACACTCACCTCGCGGCAGGAGCGGCGGTGCTGGGTAACACATCCGCACCCATCGGTGGCGACAACACCAACTGCGTCATTGCCGGTCATCGAGGTTGGAAAGGCGCGGACTACTTCCGGCATATAGACCGCTTACAGGTTGGCGATACCGTTACGCTGACGAATCTATGGGAAACGCTGACCTACACGGTAGCCGACATCCAAATCATCCAGCCTCATGAGGTGGAGAAAATTAAAATACAGCAGGGCCGCGACCTACTGACACTGCTGACCTGCCACCCTTATGCCAGCGGCGGTAAACAGCGGTATGTGGTCTATTGTGAAAGAACCAAAAATTAGGAGGAAAACACGATGAAAAAAGCAATTTGTATCATTCTGGCCGTGGCGGGCGCTGCGGCCATTTACTTCACCCGCCGTACCCGTCCCCGCGGCCGCAGGGAGATGTGAACCGTGGGCAGCATTCATATGGTTGGCAAAGCAACTTTTGCCAACGGGGACATCATCCCCTACTATGACGTAGATTCCTTTCTGGACTGCATCCGTGAGGAACTGCCCTATCGGGGCACAACCGGCTTTCGCTATGAAATTCTGACAGACGATCCCGCTGTCCGGAAGGCGGCGGATGATATTTTATTCGACTTCGTTGGGGAAGAAAATCCACATGAGTTGGCAGACTATAGAAAGATGGGAGGGCTGTGACATGGACATCAGCAGAGAAATGGTAACGTTCCTGCGGAAGCAGTACCCGCCCGGTACCCGTATCCGGCTGGACAATATGGATGATCCCTTCGCGCCGGTACCGGCAGGGATGACGGGAACGGTGGAACACATCGACGACGCGGGGCAGTTCCACATGAAATGGGATAACGGTCGGACGTTGGCCCTCATCCCCGGCGTGGACAGCTTTACCGTCCTGCCGCCCAAGCTCAGCGTGATGAAGCTGTATATGCCCCTCACCGCCGACCTGTACGAGCGGGACGAATGGGGCAATATGCCAGAGGAGCCGGAGCTGCTGTCGGGACGGGAGCTGGTTCAATATGAGGATAACATCCGCAGTGCCCTTGTGAAGTACCGGATGCCGGAGGAGATCACCCGCGGCCTCATGAATTGGTACAATAAGCCTGATGCTGTAAACAACAAGGTAAATAACCCTTCCCCCGCCAAGGACAAGCTGGCGGGTATTGCTCTTTGAAAAATGCCTCTTGGCCATATCCGGCAACTGGATCACATCAGCAGATGAGCCTCCTGAACAGAGGACA
>OIWM01003593.1_pt1 | contig 11062 bp, 10 predicted proteins | sample 1587451 | NCBI WGS metagenome assembly OIWM01 (sample SAMEA3888907, study PRJEB22519) | human gut metagenome | biome: human gut; feature: human-associated habitat; material: faeces | place: Denmark | collected 2011
TGCTCTTCGGCGGGGTTGGTCTGATGGATCTTATTGAACTTCGGCCTTTGGCTTAAAGAAAAACGGGGGACGCATTGTGCATCCCCCGTTTTTGTTGCGGTTAGTCTAGGTCAATAAACTTGGTACTTATGATCTTGCCGTCTTTTACTAGCATTCTGGCCATGGTGGGGCCTCGGGTGCCTCTGGGGTAGCTGGCGCTGCCCGGGTTGAGGACTAAGCAACGGCCCACTTGGGCTTCTTTGGTTACGTGGGTGTGGCCGTTGATGGCTACGTCTACGGATCCCACCGGAAGGTCTTCGCGGTAGTGGGCTACGGCGAATTTAAGGCCTTCGTAGGTAAAGAGCGCAAGACGGTCTACATCGGGGCCGTAGTCGAGGTAGTAATCGTTGTTACCCAGTACGGCCCGCACGGGGGCGATGGTGCATAGGTGCTCGTAGTCCATCTCTGACGTGAGGTCGCCGGCGTGGATGATCAGGTCTGCGCCCTCAAGCTCATCCAGGAGCGCAGGCGAAAGATAGCCGTGGGTGTCCGAGATGATGTCGATGCGCTTGGCGCTTGCACTGTTCATGGGATCCCTTCCGCAAAAAAACGATTCGGCAGATACATACAAAAAAGGCCCCACGGCTCCGCAGACGATGGGTCTACAGGGCTGCGGGGCCAGTGTGCTAGAGACTCAGGGCCTTCTTGAGCGGCACGACGCGGCGGCGCGAAACCGGCACGCGTTCGTCGACGCCCGTAATGCCCAGCTGGATGGCACCCGAGGGCACCGTCTCGACATCCGTGACGCACGCCAAGTTGACGATATAGCGACGGTGAACACGGAAGAAGCCAAAGTCGCAGAGCTTGGCCTCAAACTGCGCCAGCGAGGTCGTCGACAAAAAGCGATCATCGACGGTATAGATGCAGGAGTAATCGTCCTTGGCCATGATAAAGCGAATGTCGTCCACGGGAATGAGCACCTTGCGGCCGCCCTTTTCCACCGGGATACGCTCGATGGTCACCTTGCTGTCCGTAACCGGCTTGGCACGTTGCATGACCTTCTCGATCGCGCGATCCAAGCGAGCTTCCTCGACCGGCTTCATCAGATAATCAACGGCATCCACGTCGAATGCCTCGACCGCATGGTCACTATACGCAGTCACAAACACGATCGCCGGCGGATTTTTGAGCTTATGCAGCGCCTCGGCAAGTTGCAGGCCCGAGGCACCGGGCATCGAGATATCGAGAAACACGACATCCACGCGACTTTCCATAAGCATCTCGATGGCGGAGCGGACGCTCGACGCCTCCGTGATCGTGCCGATCTTGCCCGTTTGCTCGAGCAGGAAGCGAAGCTCCGAGCGAGCCGGCGCCTCATCATCCACAATCATCGCACGCAGCATAGGGATAAAACCTTTCGTCAACTAACTACGCCGGGCATCCGTCGCATGACGTTGAGCCCGTAGCCTTTTATTTTACTCTTGAATGTCAAAGATGCTCTCTGACAAATCAAGATGAAGGAGCACTTTGGTGCCCTTGCCCGGCGCCGATTCGACACGCGTATAGGAGTGCGGCCCATAAAAGCGATGGATGCGCTCCGAAATATTGTGCATGGCCACACCGGCGCCGCCACCCTGGGGAGAGCTGGCGTCGGGACGGGCAGAGCGCTCGTCAAACAGTCTGGCGGCGGTACCCTCATCCATGCCCACGCCATTATCGGCCACGGCAATCAAGATTGCATCCTCGCCGTCTTGGTGAACGGTCACGTCGATCCTCAGGGCGTCGTCATCGCCCATACCATGACGTACGGCGTTCTCGACAATCGGCTGGATCACGAACGCCGGCACCAGCGTATCTTCCACGTCCTCGGACACATCGAACGTCGCAAGCACGCGGTCCTCGCCAAAGCGGGCCTTCTCAAAGGTAAGGTAGCGCTTGGTCTGTGCGACCTCGCGCGAGACCGGAATGAGCGATCCCGAGTTGTCGAGCGTGGCACGATAGAACGATGAGAACTCACGAAGCAGTTCGCGGGCCCGCAGCGGGTCGGTGCGCGTAAACGATGCAATGGTGTTCAGCGTGTTGAACAGGAAGTGCGGGTTAATCTGCGCCTGCAGCGCACGCACCTCGGCGCGCGCTGTGAGCTCCTTTTGCACCTCGAGCTCGTGGATGGCGAGCTGCGTGGACAAGATCTCGGCAAAGCCCGAGGCAAGCGCGTACTGGGTACGGTCGACGGCGCGCGGGGTCTTGTAGTAGAACTTGAGCGTGCCGACGGTACGATCGCCCACCTTGATGGGGGCGATAATGCCGGCGGGAACTTGGTTGTGCGAGCCGTCCGAGCCCACGACATCCACCATACGGTTGAACGACTGCACGATGCCATGTTCGATAACGTAGCGTGTGGCAAGCGTGTGGATGGGAGAATCTGGCAGTAGTTTTTCCTCAAACTCTCCCGCGCAGGCAAGCACGTTGCCCTCGTCGGTGATGGCCACCGTCATGGCGCGCGTCTCGGGCAAAATGCGCCGGCACACCAAACGCGCCGACTCCTGCGTCAGACCGCCCTTAATGTCCTCGAGCATGGCCGAGGCCACCGAGAGCGTCTCCTCGGTGTACTGGGAGCGCACCGAATCGGGATTGAGCGTCAAAAAGATAAAGATGCACAGAAAGATGCACAGCAGCGCGCAGGCAATCACCGTGGCGATCGGCTCGATACCGGTCACCAAGGCAAAAATAAAGTACACCAGCACGCAAATGGCGCAGGCAACGGCAATGATGCGAAAGATTGATATTGAACTATCGCGCTGGGCGCGGCGGTCGATCATTCGGCCCCCTCCAGGATACTGATCAGTTGTGCGTCACGCCAAAGCCTGTCCATGATCTTGGGCCAAAAGCTCTGGAAACGCAGATAGCTTGCAGCGTTTTGGCGCGCATAGGCCTTTGCCTCGCCGATACCATGGCGCCAAATGCGCAGGTAGCCCTCATGCTCGCGGGTAAACACGCTGCGGACCATAGCGGTCTTGCGCACGCGGTCGTCGAGCTCGCGCGAAATCCACGGGCCCGGGTAGGGCATGAGCGATGCCGCCGTAACGGGAATGAGCTCCTTTTGATGCGCGGCGAATGTCAACTTGGCCCGTTCGTAGTACCAACGGTATACATCCTGCATAAAGCGCGGTGAGCGCTTTTCGGACTCCGGAGGCAGATGGCGCACGGTCCACTCGTTATCGAACCACACGTCGTAGCCAAACATGCGCATGTTAAAGAGGTAATCCAAGTCCTCGCCGCGGGTGATAAACGGGTCAAAGGCTACACGCGTAAAGGCGCGGGCGTGCAGGGCCATCAGGCCGCCGCACACGTAGTTGGAGCGCGAGATGCGGGTGCCCGAGAGCGCCTTTTTCATCCAACGGTTGAACTCGATGCGCTTGGTCCACCAACGATGGCAGATGCCTGCCTTGTCCGTGGGAGCCAGCGGCGAGCCGTCGCGATCGTAGAAATAACCGCTCTTGACCAAGATCGGCAAGCCCTGACGCGTCTGCTGCCCCAACGCATAGGTCGCGCGCTTCATAAAGTCGGCGTCGATGACAGTCTCATCGTCATCCAAAAAGATAACCGCGTCATGCCCCAGCACAGCGGCACAGGCTAGCCCCATGTTGCGGATGGCACCGTAGCCTCGCAGGCTCACGCACTCGCCCGAACCCTTGGGCGCGATCTGAGCAACCCGGTCTGCGATGCGCGAGGCCTGGGTGTTGGTGACAACGGTGACCTTGAGCGTGGGATGCGCGTCGACAATCTCGTGCACGCGCAGCGACACATCGGCTGTGGCAGAAACGGGACAGACCACCAAAAGGATGATGCGCGGGATGTCACGTACCCGCTCAAGCGAGGCCAGGCAGCGGTCGAGTTCGGGATTGTCGGCGTTGAGTCGCGTCGAATGGTCATAGGTGCCAGGGGCGTTTGCGCAAGCGTCATCGCCCGCCCAATACGTTGGAATCACGACTGTGGCGTTCATGCCTTACCCTCCCTGCAACACAAAAACGGGACGCCGCCAAACACAGGCGACGCCCCGCGACCTAGCTGATTCCATCATACCCACTTGGGCAAATCATTGCTCGCAAGTCGCAATGTTTATTGCGGATAACCCCAAAAGAGTACCGTGGACAGGCACAATAGCCGCTCGCTCCTATGCGGCATGCTCTGCCGCCTGAGCCATGCGGGACAGACGGACCAGCAGCACAAAGCCAACAACCAGCAGAACGCCAATAGAAAGGACGCCCAGCGACGGGTTGCCGGTCAGCGAGGTGACAACCGACACCAGGAAGGTGCCCATAACGCTTGCGTAACGGCCAAAGATATCGAAGAAGCCGTAGTACTCGTTGGACTTTTCCTTGGGGATGATGCGGCCAAAATAGCTGCGGCTCAGCGCCTGCACGCCGCCTTGGAACAGGCCGACCAAAATGGCGAGCACCCAGAACTCAAAGGCGGTCTTTAAGAAAAACGCAGCAAAGAGCACGATGCCCATATAGGCGGCGACGGCCACCAAGATCATATTGAGTGTGCCCACGCGACCGGCGAGCTTGCCGTAGATGATGGCGGACGGGAAGGCCACAAACTGCGTAACGAGCAGCGCCAGCACCAGCTGGGTCGAATCGATGCCAAGAGCCGATCCGTAGCTGGTTGCCATGGAAATAACCGTGTGCACACCGTCGATGTAGAAGAAGAACGCGATCATGTAGACCAGCACGGTCTTGTTGTGGGCGATCTCGCGCATGGTGTGTCCGACCTCGGAGAACACGCCGCCCACGATGTGGCCGATGGTGTCCTGGGGACCGCGCTCGCGACCGTACTTTTGCTTATAGGTGCGAATGAGCGGCAGGGTAAAGATGAGCCACCAGGCACCGGTGATGACAAACGACAGACGCGTTGCCAGCATGGTGGGGACGCCAAGAGCGGGGCCACCCATGATAAGCGCCAGGCAGATGATGAACGGCACGGTGGAACCGATGTAGCCCCAGGCATAGCCCGAGCTGGACACGGCGTCCATGCGCTCGTCGGTGGTAATGTCGGGCAGCATGGCGTCGTAGAACGTCATAGAAGAGTTAAGGCCGATGGTGCACAGCACGTACACGGTCAAAAATGCCATGGCGGACATTGGGATAGCCTGCGCCAGGCAAAGAACCAGGCCCGTGAGGAAGAAGCCCAAGAAGAACTTGATCTTGTTGCCGGCGTAATCGGCAAGCGCGCCCAGAATGGGCATGAGCATGGCAATGACCAGCGAGGCAATCGTCTGCGCGTTGCCCCAGGCGACCACCAGGTCTGCCGAGGAAGCACCGGTATTGATGGCGTTAAAGTAGATGGGCACCACCGAGGTATTGAGCAGCACGAGGGCCGAGTTGCCCACATCGTACATAACCCAGTTACGCTCGAGCTTGGTGTATTTCATGGACAGGGCCCCTTCGTATTTCGCCCGATATGCAGTTAGTTCATCGTACCCCAATTGTCCAGAACCGCCGGTAAGGATTCGGCAAAGGGGCACGCACGAGCCCTATTCCTCGCGGTCGAACTCCTCATCGGCTTCGAGCACGCGACCGCTGTAGTTGACGTGACTGGTCACGGCATCCATGTCACCGGTCTCGATAAAACGTGCGACCGTGCACTCGTAATCGACCAGCGCGCGATCAAAGACCTCGGGGAAACTCTCGTTCGAGACCTCGTCGGTAAAGGGATTCTTCCATGTCAGATAGCCCAGGTTACCGGTGCGCTCGGGCAGCTCCGTCGTCACGCGATGGGCAAGGCCGTCGAGCAGCGAGTAGTCGTGCACCAAGCCCTCAACCAGCGAGATCGCGCGCGTCTTTGCGGAGCCGGCCGGCTCAATCGCGCGGTAAAGTCGCTGCATATTGGCAACGGCGGCACCGTACTCCCCTGCCGGAATGTCAATGCCGTACACGCGTCCGGCAACATAGCTCATCAGCACGCCGGCCACGCGATTGATGCGATCGGTGGTGACGATCTCGCCCGCCGGCGGATAATCGTCGACCGTAGCGCCATCGCGTTTAAGCTGCAGCATCAGCACATCCAGGTCGCTCTCGATCACAGCATGGACCTGACTGCTCGAATTCTCAAGCTCTGAATCGGACTCCACGATGCCAAACTGCTGCTCATAGACAAAGGGGTGGGCGTTGCGGTCGAGCACGTAATGAGACAGCAGGCCCAGCGCAAAGGCGCGACCCAAGCTGGCGTCGCGCGGCAGCAGATGCGACACGCCGTCGCGCAGGCACGCGAACTGGCGAGACATGCGCGACCGATGCATGACCTGCGCCAGCAGCGTGCAGTCGGAAACACGCGGTGTCAGAATGTGAAAGAAAAACGGGTCGGGGCCTTGGTTGCCCAAGATAAAGGCAATGCGCTCTTCATCGGACGTGATGACGCCCTGCGGAAGACGGTCGATGCTTTCCTCGCCAAACAGATGATGGGTGATAAGCGCGGGCATAATGATCCTTTCGATTTCATTCGATGCCACCCATTATGCCCACCGCGCGCCCATGCCAAACCTGCGATGGTAAACGACGGCACGCAAGCCTCTTACGCAAGCCCCAGGTGCGACTTGACCTCGGCGGCACGACGACGGGACACCGGTACCGTCGAGTTCACGCGGTCGAGCCTGAGCTCCATCAACCCCGTGGAGCCAATCTCAACATTGTGCACGTCTTCCAAATTGACCAGGTAGCTGCGATGAACGCGAATAAAGCCCTCGGAGTCCAAGCGACGCTCGAGCGAAGAGATCGACTCATTGATCAGGTACGTTCCCTCGGCGCAGATGGCGTTGCAAAAATCGGCGCGCGCCTCAAAGTAGCAGACGTCTGCGGCGGGAATGAACACCTTTTTGCCCCCGCGGTCCACCGTCAGACGCAAAGGTTGGCGCGGAGCATGGATAACACGACGGGCACCCAAGGCTGCCTCGATCTTGTCGAGTGCCTTTGACAGGCGTGCGTCCTCGACCGGCTTGACGACATAGTCGACCGCATCGAGGTTATACGCATCGGCGGCAATTCGGCAAACGCTGTCACAAACACAACCACCGGCGGCGTCTTTAGGTTCTGCAGCGTCTCGGCAAGCTCAATTCCCGAGCGACCGGGCATGGTAATGTCTAAAAACAGCACGTCGGGCTTGTTCGACAGAATCGACTCCACGGCTTCGGTGACATTGCCCGCCTCGGCAATCTGACCCACACGCGCATCCTTTTCCAACAGATAGCGTAGCTCAGCCCTAATGGGAGGCTCGTCATCAACCACCAAGATGTTCCAGCCTTCGGACATATGTGCTTCCCCTCTTTTTCTCTCAATCCAACCGCGTGCTACGCCGTCAACGGCGCCGGCTCATGCGGCTCGCCGTTCAGCTCGACGATGACCTGCGTTCCCACGCCCTCCTGGGACTTCACGCGCATGCCGGAATCTTCTCCGTAAAAGAAATGGATGCGCTGAAGCACGTTGAAGAGCGCCAGGCCGCAACCTCGCTTGACGGAGCCGTCGGCGGTAATGCTCTCGGGCTCCTCCAAGCGATGCTGCTCAAACAGATGCGCGCAGACCTCTTCGCTCATACCGATGCCATCGTCCTCGACGATGATCTCCAAACCGTCATCGGTCTCGAAAGCCCTAACATGAATAGAAAGCGGCTCGGTCTCGCGCTGCGCGTGTTTGATGCAGTTTTCGAGCAACGGCTGCAAGATAAACGGCGGCACCATGCAATCGCGCACCTCAAAGTCGATATCGACCGAGACGCGCAGACGGCCGTCGCCATAACGAGCCTGCATAAGATTGATATAGCGAGTGCCCTGTTCCACCTCGTGCTCGAGCGTGGTGAGCGTATCGGAATCAGAAAGCGTCTGACGATAGTAGTTGGAGAAGTCGATCAACAGCGACCTGGCCTTGTCCGGCTCGGTACGTACGAGCGACACGATGGTGCTGATGGTATTGAATAGAAAATGAGGATCGACCTGCGATTGCAAGGCGCGCAGCTCCACGCGGGCCGTAAGCTCGTCCTGGCGCTCGAGCTCAAAGCTCGCAAGCTGCGTGGAAATGAGGTCGGCAAAGCCCGAGGCAAGCGCCGTCTGGCGCATATCGATGCTGCTCAGACGGGGATAATACAGCTCGAGCGTGCCCACGCAATGCCCGCGCACGGTAAGCGGTGCGACAATACCGGCGCGCAGGCGCGGAAAGTAGCCGCCCGTCTCGGTCGAGGCATCGCGCGAGAACACGCTTTGCTCACCGCTGTTGATCACGTTGAGCGTAGTCCGCAGTACCACCGGGGTGCCCGCGGGGCATTTTGCCGAGTCCTCGCCCCAGCTCGCCAACACCTGTTTGCCGTCGGTAAAACAGATGGCAGAGGCGATAGTTTCGGACAGGATGATCTTAGAGGCGCCCAGGGCAGCTTCGGGCGTAAGGCCGCGCGACGTGTAGGCGAATATTTTTGAAGCGATGGCGAGCGTGCGGTCGGTTGCGCTCGATGTGAGGTCGTCGGGAACGACAAAGACGTACGAGAAGAAGAAGCACAGCATGACCAAGCCGGCAATGACGACAACGGCCGGAACGGGATTGGGATTATCGGTTAGATCCCAGATGAGCAGCAGGATAAGCAGCGGAACGACAATACCGAGCAAAATGGCTTGAACCACATGCTGAGCGGTACGAAAGACCTTGGTAGAGTTGTAGCTCTTGCCCAGAATCAGCCTATTGAGATCCACCGTCATCTCCTTCTTACCGACGCACCCCATAGCAATAAAGAGGGCCGCAAGCGACCCTCTCCATTGCATTATGCAATCAAATACTGTGTTTTACATCAAGCCATCGATGAACGGTAGCTTAGGCGCTGTACTTGTTTGCCTCGCCGAAGGTGCCGCCCTCGACAATCCAGCCGTCCTTCATGATGACGTCCATGTTGTCGGTGTTGAGCACGTGGATGTCGGCGGCGACGTCACCGTTGACGACCAGCAGGTCGGCGCACTTGCCGGCCTCGATGGAACCGGTCTCGTCCTCGATGTGGCACATCTTGGCACCGTTGAGGGTGGCACAGGTGATGGTCTCGACCGGGGTGAAGCCGATCTTGTCGACGAACTCGTACATCTCCTCGATGGAGCAGGTGCCGTACGGGGTGACGAAGGAGAAGGAGTCGGAGCCGATCGTCATGACGACGCCGCGCTTCTTGGCCTCGCGCAGGCAGTCGTAGTTGCGCTGCAGCTCCTTCTCGACCAGGGTGCCCTCGTACTTGTCGTGCAGCTTGGGAACGTAGACGGGCGGATAGGTGGCGTACCAGGTGGGCAGGAAGGCGATCGTCGGGGTGAAGAAGGTGCCCTGCTCGGCCATGAGGTCCATGGTGCGCTCATCGATATCGAAGCCGTGGATCAGCTGCTCGCAGCCAAAGCGAACGGAATCGTAGGCAGCGGCGTGGTTGTTGTAGCAGTGGCTCCACACGGGGATACCGACCATCTTTGCCTCTTCGACCACGGCCTGAATCTCCTCGGAGCAATAGTGCTGGTCGCGACCGGAGTCCCAGCGCCAGATGCCGCCACCGGTAGCCCAGATCTTGATGGCATCGGGGTTCTCACGCAGGCGGCGACGGACGGCCTTGCGCAGATCCCAAGGACCATCGACCTGGTCGCCCCAGGGGTGGGATTCCTTGTTGAGCTCCTGGGTGCAGTGATGGGAGTCACCGTGACCGGCAACACGGCAGAAGCCCAGACCGGTGGCCAGAACGCGCGGGCCCTTAAAGACGCCCTTGTCGATGCAGTCGCGAATCTGGATACCAAAGCGGCCGATCTCGCAGACGGTGGTGAGGCCGTGGGTGAGGCAGTCGTAGGCCTGCTTGACGGCGACGGCCTGCTTCTCGAGGAGCGGCTGCATGACCCAATCGGTGTCATCGTCGGTCAGGTTGCCCGAGAAGTGCAGGTGGGTGTCGATCAGGCCGGGAAGGACGGTCTTGCCGGCGGCGTCGATAACCTCAACGCCCTCGGGAAGGTCCTGCATAGTGCCGGCGTACTCGATCTTGCCGTTGTCGTCGACGAGGACGAGGGAGTTCTCGACCGGCTCGGCACCGGTACCGTCGATGAGCTTGCCGCCAACGATTGCATACTTAGTGGACATGGTTCCTCCTTATGGATCCATATAGTGGGCGAGGCCGTTTTGGGTTAAGGCCTCACAAAGCTACCCAAGTGGTGCCGGGTTCGGTGCGCGGGAGAGAGGATTCCGCGCACCCGATCCGCCCCGGCTAGGCGTTACTTTTTGCGGGAATTGGTGAAAGCCATGAGGGCCAGGCCAATAGCCAACCAGCCGATCACGATGCTCCACTCCACCATGTTGAGGGAAGCGGGAGAGAACGGAATCACGAGCAGGCCGATGATAATGGCGCAGGCAGCGATAGCGAGGCCGATGCCAAACTTGCCGCCGGGCACCTCGCAGGGACGAGGCAGGTCGGGCTCGGTGAAGCGCATGCGCAGGCAAGCGAGGGCGACCATACCGCAGGAGAAGATGAAGGCGAGAGCCGACACGTTGGTCAGAGGGATGAGCATGTTCTTGCCCAAAAACGGTCCGACGACGGTGATGACGCCCAAGACGACGCAGGCAAGCTTGGGAGCGCCGGACTTGGGGTCGACCTCGGCGAACTGCTCGGGCAGCTGGCCCTTGCGGCCCATGGCGAGCATGATGCGGCTCGTGGCGCCGTAGAAGGAGTTCATCGGGCCCATGGGTCCAAGCGTAGCGATGACGAGCATGGCCAGGTACAGAAGCATGTTGATGCCCTTGAGGCAGGCAAGCGCGGGAACCGGGCTCTTAACAAACTCATGCCAGTCGAGGATGGTGCCGAACGAGTAGATGCAGACCATGTAGAAGCCGCCGGCGGCCAGCAGGGCCAGGGAGATGATCTTGCCGAACTTGTTCCAGTTGAGGCCCTCGGCTGCTTCCTCAGCCTGCTGAGGAATGGTGTCGAAGCCAGCGTAGAAGAACGGGGTCAGAACCAGGACCGACACGATGCCGGCAAACAGGCTGGAGCTCTCGGTAGCGGCCTTGCCGCCGCCAGCGCCGGTGACCTGGGAGAACACGGG
>OIWM01003597.1_pt1 | contig 11054 bp, 10 predicted proteins | sample 1587451 | NCBI WGS metagenome assembly OIWM01 (sample SAMEA3888907, study PRJEB22519) | human gut metagenome | biome: human gut; feature: human-associated habitat; material: faeces | place: Denmark | collected 2011
CGGCGAGCCGCTATCCCCTCAAACGAGAGCCCAGCGTAGCGGGTCTCGTTTGAGAGCGTGTTCGATTACTGGATCGTTTCGCTGTGGTTGAGAACGCCGGTGCTGTAAAGGAAGAGCACGTCGTCCGCCTGCGAGAGATCCACGAACCGTCCGGCAAGGGCAGGCGCCATATACCGGATGTCCACGACCGTGACCTTGGCATAGCCCTGCGCGAGCAGCGGGGCAATGCTGCTGCCGAACGAATCGCGGAAGATCACCAGCTCCCGGTCCGTTTCAGCGTTGGGGTTTTCGATCGTGAGCAGCGCTTTCGTCCCGCCGAGGAACATTTCGTATCCGTCGCGCCCCGCGGCGAGGGTAAGATCGTAGACAGGGATCTCCGCGCCCGTTTCGTAGTCGTACACGCGAAGCGCCGCTATCGTGCCGTTCGTGAGATAGCGCAGCGCGTCCGGTTCAACGGGAAGGGCGTACTGCCCGGCGTACACGCCGCGAAACGCCGAGGACACATCCACGGTCTCATATTCCGCCGGAAGCGAAGCGCCCATCGCCGCGGCGATCGCCGCCGCCGTTTCTCCCAGCGTTTCCTGCCGCCAATGGGTATCGGTGCGGTAGTACATATCGAGCGAGAGGGTATCGAAAATATCGATATACTCCGCAAACGTCATCCCGGCGCGCATCGTATCGGTGAGAAGCTCATAGTCTATGGCGGGATAGCCGGTTTGCTCCGCAAGGAAATAGTTCTTATCCGGCACAACGCTATAGTAAACGTTCGCGCCCGCATCGGCAAAATACGTTTCATATACGGCGGAAAACCGCTCCGCCGCGTGCCGGACGAGATCGGTATTCACCGGATAGTCGAGCTTTGCGAGATGCCCGCCGGCTGCATATACGCCGTTATTATCGAGCTGCCGCAGGATATCCCCGGAGAAATATGCCTTGAGCGCGCGGAAGCTGTCCCGCAGCGGGAACTGGTCGAGCGTATACTTTTCAAAGGCGGTCATATACGTCCCGTCCGCCACCGCCGAGGCGCGCAGCGCCGGGCGCTGGGCGAGCTTTCGCCGCTCGGAGAGCGAATCGGTCCTGTCCGGCGTCAGGATCGCCGCGAGCAGAAAGCCCGCAAGAAAGAGTCCCGGGAGCGCAAGCGTGAGAATATTTCGGATCTTCTTCATGCCGCACCTCCTCAAAACCGGAAATAGAGGAACGGGTTAAACGACCCGTCCACCAGAAACGCGGTGCAGAGCGCGAGCAGCGCGAGCGTGCAGAGCGGCTCTGCGACCGTGAGCACCGGCGCGAGAGACTTTGCCTCCTGCGCCTTTTTCCAAAGCATCGCCGGGAGCGGCGTTGCGCCGAGCACGGCGAGCGCGAGCACGACGCCGTAGCTCCGGAGCATATAGAGAGCCTCTGTCCCCAGCCCCGAAGCCGTTCCCGCGCCGAAGAGCGTACCGAGCTGATGCAGCGCATCCTTCAGAGACGCCGCGTCAAAGAGCACAAAGCCGAGCGTTACGGCAAGAAGCACATAGACGTGCGGAAGAACTCTCCCCTTTTTCAGCGCCGGAAGGAGGAAGAACTTCTCCGCCATGAGCAGCACCGCATAGAAAAGTCCCCAAAAAACAAAATTCCACGCCGCGCCGTGCCAGAAGCCGGTGGCCATCCAGACGACGAGGATGTTGAAAATATGCCGGATGCGGGAGCAGCGGCTGCCGCCGAGCGGGATATAGAGATAGTCCCGGAACCATGTGCCTAGCGACATGTGCCAGCGCCGCCAGAACTCCGTGATGCTCTTTGAGATATACGGATAGCGGAAGTTTTCCGGGAACGTGAAGCCGAAGATGCGGCCCAGCCCGATGGCCATATCGCTGTAGCCGGAGAAATCAAAGTAGATCTGGAGCGTGAAGGCGATCGCGTACAGCCAGGCATAGAGCGCCGTCTGCTCGGCGGAGGCCTTATACGCGGAGACGAGCTGCGCGAGGATGTTTGCGAGCAGCACCTTTTTCCCGAGACCGACGGCGAAGCGCGAAGCGCCCGACGCCGCGGCATCGAGCGAGTGCATCCGCTCCTTCAGCTGGGGCGCGATATCGCGGTAGCGCACGATGGGGCCCGCGATGAGCTGCGGGAACATGGCGACGTACGCGGCAAAGTCGATGAAATTGCGCTGCGCCGCCACATCGCCGCGGTATACATCGATCTCGTAGCTGGCGATCTGGAACGTATAGAAGCTGATGCCGATCGGCAGGGCGATCTTCAAAAGCGGGAGCGAAAGCCCTGTCACGGCATTGAAGTTTTCGATAAAGAAATCCGCGTACTTGCAGTAAGCAAGCAGCGCGAAGCTCACAACGAGCGAGAGCGTGAGAAAGAGCTTTTTCCTTTTTCCCCGCGCGATGAGGCGCGCAAAGACATACCCCTGCACGATGGAAAACACCATGAAGAGCAGGAATTTCGGCTCGCCCCAGCCGTAGAAAAAGAGGCTGGCGGCGAGCAGAACGGCATTTCTCCCCTTTTGCGGCACGGCGAAATAGACGAGCAGTACGCACGGGAGAAAATAAAAGAGGAACGGGATACTCGAAAAGAGCATCGGCGCTTACACGATCGGGTCGTCGCTCACGGTTTTGGCGTTCGGGTACGCCGCGGCGAGCTTGGCGGTGAACGTGTCCACGAGATCGGTGTAGCCGTACACGGATACGACATAGTCCCCCACCGTGACGATCACGAGCTTATCGGGGATACCGCACATCCAGTGGCGGTCGAGAATATTCTCACGAAGCGAGGCGCACAGCGCGGCCACATCGCCGCTGTCCTTTACATGGAACGCGCCGCAGGTGAACGTGTTGAGATTCATCATGTGCACAAGAGAGGCCGCGCCGTCGATCTTTCCGGCTTCCGCCGCGGGAAAGCCCAGCGAGGAATCCAGAAGATCGGCGTCGTCCATGCTGAAGTTGCCGGGCGCGCCGTCGCGCATGTTTTCTTCGGAGTAGTCGCCGCCGGCGGCGGGGAATTTTTCATCTTCGCTATAGCTGTTCCAGACGGTTTCCAGCAGTTCGAGCGCGCTCGCCGGGGCATTATCGTCCGCGTCCGCCGGAGCAGACGCTCCGCAGGCCGCCAAAGAGAGGAGCAGCACTGCGCAGAGAAGGATGGATACGATTCTTTTCATGGATTTTTCTCCTTTAAATTTCAAGTAATTTTAAGCGGATGATTCTATGACGAAATTAGATTTCCCTTTGTTCCCGAAAAAAACCGGACGGCGTAGGAATTTCCTTCTGCCGTCCGGCTCATTATTCCGGCTGAGCTCAGCCGTTCTCGTCGCCGGTGTCGCTCTCCGGCGGATAGTAGACCTGTACCGCATTGCCTGACCAGTAGCTTGTGAGGTCCGCGGCGGACATCGGCTCGCCGTAGATCGTCGCGCGCAGGAAATTACGGTTTATCACAAAGTCCGCGTTATAAATGGAAAGGCCGTTCGCATCCAGTCCGCGCCAGAACGAGCCGGGCGTCGGACACTGCTGCATCTGGATATCGTAGGTCAGAAAATCGGGCGCCTGCAGCAGCAGCGAGGCGCACTGGCCCATGGTAAGGTCGGTGCTGATGATGGACATGATATCCTTCGCGAGCGCGTACTGTTCGGCGAGACTCATCTTCTTCACGTTGCCCCACATCTGCATGAGAGCGTCGCGCTGCTTCTGGCTGCGGCCGGTGTCGCCGCCGATGTGGCGCTCGCGGCAGTAGCCAAGAATCTGGAAGCCGTCGCTGATGGTATAGGTACCGTCCTGATCGGTCGGGAAATAGCAGCGCGGCACATCGGTGCCGTAATAGGTGTCGTTGAGCTGGCACGCCTCGCGGATGAGGAGGTTGATATCCGCGGCCTCCTCCTTGGTAACGGTGACCGTGATGGGGCCTACCATGGAGGCGATCTTGGCGAAGTCCAGAAAGTCCACCATGGCCCAGTTATCCACGTTGACAGCAAAGTTTCTCGTGCTCTCGATCGTGTTGATGAGCATATCCACGCCGCCGAAGCGCGTCGCCCAGTTCAGATGGCCGATGCCCCAGTCGGCGATCTCCACCTGCGTGTCGCGCATGAGGGAGGTCAGCCACATGGTCTTCGTCGTTTTGTTGATGGAGAGCAGGATCATCGCGTCGCTTCGCTCAAGCTCTTCCGTCCGTCCGTCCGAGCCGATGAGCAGGATGTTATAGACATTCGAGTCGCTCATGACGTCCTCGGCGGATTCCGCCAGACTGCTGCGAAGCTCCATCTCCTCCAGCTCCGCTTTTTCCTCTTCGGTGAGCGGGCGGGGCGTCGGCTCCGGCGTGGCCGTCACCTCGGGCGTTGCTTCGATCACCGCCGCGGGTGCAGCCGTCGGCTCCGGCGTGGTGCGCGGCTTGGTGTTCATCTGGCTGTAAAGATCGCGGAAGATCAGAAATACCGCGAGCAGAACAACGAGGATCACCGCCGCGATCACGATAATGACCGTGCGTCCAACGTGCTTTTTCTTCTTTTCCGGCTGTTCCGGATGCTCGTTTTCGGGAGCGGCTTTCAGATGTCGGCCGCGTTTTGCGTTGTTATCCATATTTGTCCCCCTGTGACCGTTGGGATAATTGCATACATTTTATCATATCCGCGCAGCATTTGCAACGGTTTCCCCACTCTCAAACAAAACCCGCTGCCGCCGGGCCTTCGTTTGAAGGGGCTGCGGCTCGCCGCAGCGCACTCTTCGAGCGCACGTTTGCAACGAAAAGTATCTCCGACGCACATGTCGCCGGAGAAAATGATTAACTCTCTATTTGCGCCTGCGGGCGCAACCTCTGCGAGGCTTCTTTGACGTTCCGGCAAAGAAGGCGGGACAAACCCCGCCTTCTTTGTCTGAAATGGTTCAGTTCTTTTCGACGTCGTAGACGGTCTCGGTGCCGTCGGGCTGCACGAGGGTGTACACCGTGAAGCCGTCATAGGGCAGTACGCCGTCCTTGCCGCCGGTGACAAGGCAGCTCGAGGCGTACTCCGCTTCGCCGGTCGGCATGCCGATGGCGTCATAGAGTTCCTGTACCGGCTTGCCCTTGAGCGAGAGCACCAGCTCAATCATACCGGCCACGCGGTCCTCTGCGCCGTCTCCCTCCGGTTCGGCGGGGGCTTCGGTCACGGCAGGCTCTTCAGACGCCGGAGCTTCGGTCGCGGCGGGGGCTTCCGTGGCGGGTACCTCGGTGGGCGCGGGGGTCTCGGTGTTTCCGCCGCAGCCGGCGAGAGCGAGCGCCATCAGCGCGGCAAGCAGCAGAGCAAGGATCTTTTTCATGTAGTTTTGTCTCCTTTGGTTTTTTATCAGTCTATAGCATAGACGGCGGATAGACGGGAAAAGTTCCCTCCCGCCGCCGCATATACGGCGTCGATCGTGCTGCCGTCCGGCAGCGATACAATAAACCCGTCCGGACGCGGCACAGCCTCATAGAGCGCGCCGCCGGAGAGGACATAGACGTTGGACGCATCGTCCGGCGTCACGCCGTCCCACGTGCCGGAAAAGAGCGCGTACCCTTCCGTACCGGCGCTCTCCGTCAAAACGGTTCTCCCATCGCCCAGGGCAGCCGTCTCGACGAGCGAGGCGTCCCGCTCCGGTGCGGGGGCGAGCGAATCGTACTCTACGAGATAGCGGAGATTGCGCTCGACGAGCTCGATCACGAGTGTGCCGTCTCCCGGAAGCGTCGCGGCGGTATACTCGTTCCGGCGGGAAAACTCCGCCGAGGCGAAGCTCTCGGCGAGATACGGGTAGAGATTGCGCCCGAACGAATCGCGGTAGCAGAGAAGCGCGCCGGTCCCGACGCCGCTTTCGGTCGTGATCGTCACGCGGTCGGGGTTATCGGTGTTCGTGGTGAACGAAAAACCGGGGGCATATGTGAAATCTTCCTCCAGCTCTTTGCCCGCGGGATAGAGCATTTCGTAAAGATCGCCGCGGTGGGTGTTTCCGGCGGATACGGTGCCGGAAAAATAATTACTCTCGCGGCCGAGAGCTGCGAGCAGTGCGTCGGCGGCGAGCGCCGCGCCCTTCGCGTTCCAGTGGCTGTCCGTTTTGAAATAGAGCGGCTCGGCTTCCTGTGAGAATACATCGCGCAGATCGAGATACGAAACACCCATCTCGTCAAGCAGCGCGTAGAGCGCGTCCATATCGGAAACGCTGCCGAGACGCGTCCGCGCCGGCATGTACTCCGGATAGAGCGTATTCTTGTTCGGCGCGGCGGTGAAGAGAAAGTCTCCGCCGCGGTTTTCCGCGTACTCCTGCAGAAGATACAATGTGCGCGCCGTGCAGTAGAGCTCGCGCGCGGTCATGGGCGCGTCGCCGGTATAATCATGGATCGTCGGCGCGTAGAAAAGCCAGCCGTCCCGTCCGAGCAAGACGTTCTCCGCCGTGGACGTACGGAAGAGCGCAGCGTTGAGCTTTGCCCATGCGGTGATGCCCTCGAGCCGGAAGGAAAACCGGCCATTCACATAGTCCGCCGTTTCCGCGAGAAAATCGGGATTGAAGTCCCCGTCCGCGGCGATCACCGGCGCAGCGGGCAGTATCTCATTCGCCGCAGCGTCCGCCCCGCCTGTCAAAAGGAGTCCCAGACCGGGAACAAGGCACACGGCGAGGAACAGCACCGTAAAGATAAGAGAGAGAGTTTTTTTCATATCGTCTGCCGCCCTCCCTTAGAACTGCTGGTAAATGAACGGCGTGAAGCTCCCGCCCGAGAGGGCGAGGATCGCCGCGAGAAGGCCGAGCAGCGCAAGAACGTTCCAGACGATCTCCCAGCCGCGGCCGGTACACCGCCGTGTGAGCGCGGGGATGACCGGAAGGGAGAGGACGGTGCCGCCAACGAGCGCCGCAATACGCGCGCCGGTCAGTATCTCTTCCGCGGCAAGCAGCCCGGCAGCGCCCGCTCCGGCAAAGGAGAACATCCGTCCTATAAGCAGAAAGCCCTGCTGCACAGAGGATGCGCGGAACATCGCAAAGCCGAGAATGACCGCGAGCAGCGTATAGACGTGCATCACGACCCGCCCGCCGCGCTTTTGGCGCAGCTTTTCGATCGGCGCTTTCAAAAGCCCCTCGCCGGAAACGAGCACGCCGTGCCAGAGACCCCAGAGGATGTATGTCCAGCCCGCGCCGTGCCAGAGGCCGGTGCAGAAGAATACGATGAGCTTATTTCGCACCGTCCTCCATTTCCCGCGGCGGCTGCCGCCGAGCGGGATATAGAGATAGTCCACAAACCAGCGGTTGAGCGTCATGTGCCAGCGCCGCCAGAACTCGCTCACGCTGCCGGAGATATACGGGTAGTTGAAGTTTTCCGGAAACTCGAAGCCGAAGAGCATGCCGATGCCGATGGCCATGTCGCTGTAGCCGGAGAAATCGAAGAAAATCTGGAGACAGTAGCTCACCGCGCCGAGCCACGCAAGCCCCATGCCGAGCTGCTCCGGCGCGAGGGCGTATACGGCATTGGCGACCGCCGCCGCGCTCTCGGCGAGCAGGAGCTTCTTCAAAAGGCCGCGCACAAGACGGCGAAGGCCCGCCGCCGTCATTTCCGGCGAGATCGGGTGCTCCGCGAGCTGCGCCGCGGCATCCTGCCAGCGGACGATAGGCCCCGCGATCAGGCGGGGGAAGAACGCAAGATACAGGAAGAGCGTGTCCGCCCTCCGGCAGACGCGGGATGGCTCGCGATACACATCCACGAGATAGGAAATGCCGTGGAACGTGAAAAACGAAATGCCGAGCGGCAGCGCGAACGGCTGCGAGAGCGCCGGAAGATGCAGCGTTTCAAGCACGAACGCGAGATATTTATAAAACCCGAGCAGCGCCAGATTGCCCGCCGCGGCGATGCCGCACCAGAGCTTCGCTCGCTTTTCGTCCTTCGCAATGAGCCGTCCGAAGAGATAGTCCCAGAGAAACGCCGCGAACAGCACGGGGAGCGAGGCAAGACCGCCGAAGCCGTAGAACAGCGCGCTCGCTATTGCAAGAAAAACGTTCTTCGTCCGGCGTCCCGGCATGAGCCGGTAAAGAAGAAACGCCGCGGGGAAAAAGAGAAACAGAAATCCCGCCGTATTGAACGCCACAGCCGCAGCCTCCCTTCCTTCGGCAGATATGTATAGATAGCAGTATTATAGCGTATTTCCCGGTGCAGCGCAAGATGCAGCTTTTCGGCGCGGCTTGGGCCCGATTCGACAAATTTACAGTTTCTCCACACTTTTTTTATGGATTTTTCAAAGGGCGATGCTATAATACGATCAAAAGTAAAAACCGGACTGTTTGGAAAGGAGCACATACAATGAACAACAACAAAGTGCAGGCCATCGTGGAGAAGGTCAAGGAGCTCGTGCAGCGCGGCAACGTTTCCCGCATCGTCGTGCGGAAGGGCGAGCGCGTTCTGCTCAACATCCCCGTGAACGTCGGCATCGTCGGCGGCGTTGTGGCGGTCGCCTCCGCCAAGTGGGTGCTGCTTGCGAGCATTCTTGCCACAGTCGGCTTCGGCTGCAGCGTCGAGGTCGTCAAGGAAGACGGCAACATCGTCAACGTTATGAGCGAAGAGGACACCCGGCGCGTCCGCACCGCCGCGCAGAGCGCGGTCTCTTCCGTGAAGGACGCCGTGCATTTTGAAAAGGTCGTCGATCAGACGACCGAGGCGACCTGGACCGTTCCCGAAGAGAAAACGTCCGAGGAGCCGGAAGCGCACACCGAAGTTCATACCGAAGAGCACCACGAAGAATAATTTTCGCATACAGACAAAAAAAGAGAGAAGAGCCGCGGCTCTTCTCTCTTTTTTGCTTTCCTGTCGATCGGCGCTGTCGTCACAGCATGGTCTCGTCGTACACGGCTCTCGCGCCGCCGATGAATTTGGGGCGCGTGCGCGCCGCGACGACCATCGCCGCGCCGATCGTGTGGTTTTCGAGCCGCACCGGCACCGCGACCTTTTTGAGGTGCATGCCGATGAGCGTGAGGCCGATATCGAGCCCGGCGTCCGCCTTGATCTCCTCAAGCGCGACGGGTTCTTTGAGCGCGGCGTACACCTGCGTGGCAAGCGAGCCGCCCGCCTTCGGCTGCGGGACAACGTTCACGATCTCCGCGCCCGGCACCGCCGCGCGCTCGGTGATGATGGCGCGGTTCAGGTGCTCGCAGCACTGCACCGCGAGGAAAATACCGCGGCTTTCCGTCACGTCAAGAAGCGCGCGGGCGATCTCCCCCGCCGTTTCGACGCTGGAGTTTGTGCCGATCTTCGAGCCGACGACCTCGCTCGTGGAGCAGCCCACCACAAGGATGCTTCCCGGCTGCAGATGCGCCCTTTCGCAGATCTCGGCAGCGGCTGCCGCCGTCTGTTCATATACCGTCATATTTTCCCTCCTTTACGCCTGTTTGATAACACGGCTCTTTTCCAGCGCCTTCACAAGCAGCACGCCGAGGATAAGTCCCGCCGCGCCCTGCACGCCGTTGGCCGGAATGTTCACCGCCGACGGCACGAAGCCGTACAGGCAGCCTTCAAAAAGATAGTAGCCGAGCACCATCCACAGCTCCGCCGCCGCGCCGCTCAAAATGCGCGCCGTCAGGCTGCCGGTCTTCGCGCTGAGCGCCTTGAAGCCGTAAAAGGCGATGAGCGCCATGAGCCCCTTGATGGCGAACGTTGCGGGCGCATAGGCGGCATACCCCGAAAAGAGGTCCGCCAGCCCCGAGCCGAGCCCCGCGGCGAGAAAGCCGTAGCCGGGCGCGAGCAGCCACCCGGCGGCGAGCACCACGCAGTCGCCGAGATTCAGATACCCGTCCATCGGCGAAGGGATCTTGATGACCATCGTCGCCACACACGCGAGCGCGGCGAAAAGCGCCGCCGTTACGATCTGTTTTGTTTTACCGTTCAATGGAATCGACCTCCCGGAATCATTGGTTTCTATGCCCAGTGTATAGGCAAATCTGGTTATACGCAATTACCAAATAGCGATAATTTTATATAACCAGATTGGGAGGTCAATATTTCGTTTCAGCGGACGAGCGCCGCGGCGAAGTCGTTCACATTCGTACCTGTGGGGCCAGTGATGATGAGATCGCCGGTATCGCGCAGCGCGTGGTAGGCGTCGTTATTTTGGAGCACGTCCGCCACGGTCTTTCCTGCCGCGGCAAGGCGCTCGACCGTGCCGCCGTCCGCGAGGCCGCCCGCGGCGTCCGTCGGGCCGTCCGTGCCGTCCGAGCCGACGGAGAATACAACGACGTTTTCTGTCCCCGCGATCTCCGCGGCGGCGGCGAGCGCGAGCTCCTGGTTGCGCCCGCCCTTGCCGTTCCCGGTGAGCCGGACGACCGTTTCGCCGCCGAGGATAAAGGCCCGCGGCGTGCCGCAGGACGCATTCTCCCGCGCGAGCGCGCCGAGGCGCGCGCCGACCTCACGGGCGACGCCCTGCTCACAGTCGGTAAGAATTTCCGGCGTATACCCAAGATCGCGGCAGGCTTTTGCCGCGGCGGCGCACAGCTCGCGGACGCTGCCGATGACGCGCACCGTCACGTTGTCCGCCGTTTTCGGCGTCTCCTGCGCAAGAAGCCTCCGCGCGGTATCGCTCAGCCGGAGAGCGTACTTTTCCGCAACGGTGAGCGCATCCGCGCACGTGGACGAGTCCGGCGATACCGGACCCGAGGCGATCATATCCACCGGGTCGCCGACGATATCGCTCAATATCACGGCGAACACATGCGCCGGGGCGCAGTGCTGTGCAAAGCGCCCGCCCTTCACCGCTGAGAGGCGCTTGCGGATCGTGTTGATCTCCACGATGTCCGCGCCGCAGGCGAGAAGCTGCGCGGTGATGTCCTGCAATTCCGCGCCCGGAACGAGCGGGCTTTCAAAAAGCGCGCTGCCCCCGCCGGAGAGAAGAAAGAGCACCGTGTCGTCCGCCGTGAGATTTTCGGTGAGCGCGAGCGTCTCGCGCGCGGCGGAGAACGAGTTTTCGTCCGGCACGGGGTGGCCCGCCTCGCGGCAGACAACGCCGGGGATCGTCCCCTGCGCATGGCCGTATTTCGTGATGACGATGCCGGTATCGATCCGCTCGCCGAGCGCCGACACCGCCGCCGACGCCATGCGCCACG
>OIWM01003612.1_pt1 | contig 11016 bp, 9 predicted proteins | sample 1587451 | NCBI WGS metagenome assembly OIWM01 (sample SAMEA3888907, study PRJEB22519) | human gut metagenome | biome: human gut; feature: human-associated habitat; material: faeces | place: Denmark | collected 2011
TGATCCGCCGGTCTTCAATTTCATGCATATCGGAAAGATCCGCTTCAATTGTGCCGAGCCGGTCAATAGCGTTTGGCCGCAAAAGAGTTCGATTATTGATATCCAGCAAAACCCAAGACGAGGTAGCATACGCGGCACGCACGCCGTTCAAGGTCACATCAAAATCACGGATAAACGAAACGCCGTGAACACCGCGCGGATATGTTGCCATAGTCACGTGATCATTGGAATGAATATCCGCAAAATATTCGAGAGTAAATTTGGTCACGACAAAAACGATACCGTTTTTGCGTAAAAAATTGTATGTCATGCCGCGGGCATCCAAATCGTCGCCGGCGGCTTTTTGAAATAAATGAAACAGCGTAGACGGCCGAATAATGTCATTCGGTTGAACTTCATAGCTTTCGATTCTTGTTTGAAATACAGTTGACATTTTGACTCCTTATTTTTTATATCGATTGTATGTATGCTTTTTCTCGTTTTTGCTGCTGTTGCGACGTTTGGTAAGGCCGCGGTTTTGTCGGATGATTTTTTCGCTGCGGCGGCTATTTTTGCAGTGAATTTGATAACTATACACCCTGAATTATATAAAATTCTTATTTTATATAATTCGCTATATCGCCTTACAGCCGTCTTTATCCCACTCTCCGGATCAACGGCAGCACGCTTCCATAGTCCGTTAACGGCTCATTGGACAGCGAAACCGGCATAACATCGTATTTCCGACAGAATCGACGGATTTTTTCATACTCCGGATGCTTTTCAATGCAGCCGCAGAAAAACAATTTTGTTCCATCCGACGACGGATACGGCGCCGAGCTTGCGCCGCCGATAAAACCGTGCGCATATCCTGGAAGCTTTACAGCACCGCTTTTTATGAGCAGTACGTCCAGTTCGCGTTCCATGCATTCTTTGGCGATTCCTTCATCTTCGGTAATCAGCGCGTTATCCGCAACCGTGCATACATTGCATTTTGCATATGCTTGCTCGACATGGATGAATTTCCACCGGTATTTGAGAATCAGTTCCGCCATGCGCGGATGAATCACCTTTCGGTTTCCGATGATATAATTTCCGCACATCGCAAAATTCAGAATGCAATCCTGCGGATACCGCACACCATCCTTACTGTTGCCGCGGAATCGTACAATATGCGTGGAATCGATATCATCTGCGAAAAAGAACATTTGTTTCTCGCAAAGTTTTGTTAACAGTGCAGACGTACTTTGTTCGACCAAGAATCCTTCATGATATGGAAATAAGAACAGATCCGGATGTGCGTTGATCGGCTCATCCAGTGCTTCGAAGCATGGAAGCTCGATGGTTTTATAGTAGCGCTTTAGACCGATTTTACAAGCGTCGGACATACGGTTATCGATGAAAACGCAGTTTTGTAACAGTTGAAACGGTATCATTTACGATTCTCTCCGAACAGCTTTAATGTATCAAACAAACTTTTTACCGGCACGATGGCTGTCTTTCCGGCGATTTTATCCAACTGTGTTTTGGATTTTTCATAATTCCCATACGGGATAACCACCGTTTCAAAGCCAAGACGGACGCATTCACGTACACGATGCTCGATTCCGGCAATGGCGCGGCATTCACCGGCAAGCCCGATCTCCCCCATCGCGACCAATTTATCGTTTAACGGTATATCTTTACAGCCGGAAATCAACGCCATGCAAGCCGGCAGATCGGCTGACGGATCATCCACGCGCAGGCCGCCGACAACGTTCATATAAATATCGGTCGTTCCCAAGCGCAGTCCCAAACGTTTTTCCAAAACAGCCGAAAGCAGGTTCAAGCGCGTATAATCAAAGCCGGTAGAGGTTCTCCGCGGTGCCGGATAGACGGTCGGCGTGACAAGCGCCTGAATTTCGGCAAGCAGCGGCCGTGTGCCTTCCATGGCGCACATGGTGCAGTTTCCGGAAACGCCTAACGGCCGTTGGGATAAAAGGTATTCCGACGGATTTTCCACCTCGCACAAGCCCTCGGCTTCCATTTCGAAAATACCGATCTCGTTGGTTGAACCAAAACGGTTTTTCACGGCGCGCAGCATCCGATAGGCATACTGCTTGTCTCCGTCGAAATATAACACCGTATCCACCATATGCTCTAACACCTTCGGACCGGCAATGGCACCGTCTTTATTGACATGGCCGACAATGATCACCGACACACCGTCGGTTTTGGCTGTTCGGATGAGCTTTGTAGCCGTGTTTTTCACCTGTGTAATGCTTCCGGCAACCGTTGCGGAATTGGAATCGGTCATGGTTTGGATGGAATCGATGATGACGATATCGGGATTGACTGCACCGATTTCCGCCAAAATTTCGTTAATATCGGTTTCGGTGTATAATAAAATGTTTTCATTGGAAATACCGAGCCGCTTGGCGCGCAGCTTGATTTGGGAGGGCGATTCTTCGCCGGATACATATAAGAGGCGGTATTTGCCGCTGAGTACGCCGCAAATCTGCAAAAGCAGCGTGGATTTGCCGATACCGGGTTCGCCGGAAAGCAGCGTCACAGAGCCTTTGACGATGCCGCCGCCGAGCACGCGGTCGAATTCGCCGATACCGGTTTCAGAACGCGGTTCTTCGCGAATATCGATGCTGTTGATCGGAAACGACAAAGCTTTTTCACGCACCGGCGGCACATAGACTTTCTTGCCGAGCGAAGAAGCCGTGCCGACAGGCACGGCACTCGGTTCCTGTTCCTCTAAAGTATTCCATTCGCCGCAGGCCGGACATTTCCCGAACCATTTAGCACTTACTGCTCCGCATTCGGAGCACACATATTGCGTTTTCAACTTCATACCGGTTCTCTCCACATCGTCTATTCTGGTATGATTTCCCGACTGAAATCATTTTCGACAAAAGTTATTGTTGATATAAAAACAGTAAACGCGATTTTCTTTTGGTATTCGCGGCTTGCAAGCAATTTTGCTTCTTCGGGATTGGATAAAAAGCCGCATTCGATCAGAACGGCCGGGATTTGCAAGGAATTTAACACCCGAATCCGATGATCCGCTTTTTTGATTTCTCGGTTGTTATCCGGATCCAAATAGGCTTTTGCATTCGTTTGAACGGTTTCGGCAAGATTCTTGCTCAACGGATGGTTTTTGGAATAATAGACCTGCAAGCCCTTGTATTTGGGGATTTCGAATTTGTTTTGATGAATGCTGATAAAGACGGCGTTGTCAAACTGCGACGCAAAGCGGACACGCTCAACTAAATCATAGTATTTTTTCCGGTTTTCCTGGCCAGCGCCATATAAAAGGCGGTCATCCGTGCGCGTCGGATTCACGGTATACGGCGTAAGGGATAAAAAGGCCTCGAGATCTTTGGTGAGTGCAAGATTCACATCTTTTTCGCGCACGCCGTTCGCAGCCGCGCCGCCGTCTTCCCCGCCGTGGCCGGCATCCGGAATCAAATGAATCGAACGCCGCTCGGACGCATTCAGCGCTCTTTGTGTGTCAGCATTTTGAAAAAACGCCGCCGAAAGCGGATTCCGCAACGCTAAAAGTCCGACAGCAAGCACAAAGGCAAGTGAAAACAAAAGGATTTTTCCGGTTTGTCTGATATTTCGCACAACCTATCACCGTCCCACATAGTTTACGGAACAGTTTATGCGAAGCACCTGGCAATCATGCGTTTTTTCAATCAAACGTTTTTCTTAGAGGAATCTGTCGTGTTGAAATTGATAATACCGCAGAAGGCTAAGCGATACAGAAGTCCGAGAAGCAAAATCGCGGCAAACAAAAACAGCAGCTGGAAAATGGCGTGTTCACTGAAAAACACAATGGTCGGCGAAGCCGTTGTGGTTCGTACATTGTCCACATTCGTATAGTTTGTCAAGCCGACATCGATGCCCAAAATCTCACCGGCAAGCACGAATTTTACAATCAAAAACCAAATGGTGTGAAAGGCACCGGCAAGTGCGGAAGCAAAAAACGTATAGACCGTATAGGCACCGACCACGACAACACTCGGCAAAAACGCGATGCCGGCATAGGCAAGACCGGTGTGCGCGGAGAGTCCGTCTCCCCTGCCGGCGTTTTTCAAAATCTTGTCTTTTTGTCCGTCGTCAATAACGGCAAAGCCGACGACCGACAGGTAAAACAAGAAAGAAAAAATGCCGGACCAAACGCATAACGAGCCGGACAATGCCGACGAAACGAACAGCCCGAACAAAGAAAAAGCAAATTGGTTGAGCCAAAGCTTTTTGATCATTTTATTTTTTCTCGTCCAAAGTGCGGAAATTTTCATGAAAATGCCTCCAAAATTTACGAAATATGCTTTTCAAAATGTCGTATCTATGCTATACTGAATCAAATTAAAGGAAGTGACTGTATGGCAGACAGATTTGATTACAGCGACGCACCGGAGCTTGTTCGGCGTTTTTTGAACTACAAATCCGGCGTGCAGAATCGCTCTAAAATGACCGTTTATAATTATTATCACGATCTTTTGACGTTTTCACGGTTTCTTCTGAAAACCAAAAGAGCGGAAAAGTATCAAACGATCGCAAACGAAGAAATCCCTTTTTCCGACGCGGATGACGACCTGTTACTGCACGTTACCAACGATGACATTTTCGAGTTTATGTCCTTTGCCGCAAGCACCTTGGAGAACCAAGCCCGTTCACGCGCACGCAAGCTTTCCTGCCTTCGCTCGTTTTATAAATACCTAATCGTTACAATCAAGGTCATGGAAAATGATCCGACAAAAAATATTGAAGCGGCAAAAAAAGAAACGCGGCTTCCGAAATTTCTTTCGTTAGAGGAATCCAAAACACTGCTTGCTTCGGTGGATGGCAAGTACGCCGAACGGGATTTTGCCATCATCACGCTGTTTCTCAATTGCGGCTTGCGTGTTTCCGAGCTGTGCGGCATCGACCTAAACGATATCAGCACCGATTTAAGCACGCTTACCGTCATCGGCAAAGGCAACAAGGAACGCCGCGTTTATCTCAACGATGCCTGCCGCGATGCGCTAAGGGCTTATAAAAAGGTGCGTCTGAAAGATGTTAAGGAAGCCGACAAAAACGCGCTGTTTATATCCCGCAACCGAAACCGGATCAGTGTGCAAACCGTGCAATGGCTGATATATAAGCATTTGAACGAAGCCGGACTTGGCCATTTGGGTATGTCGGTGCACAAGCTGCGCCACACGGCGGCAACGTTAATGTACAACTACGGCGGAACGGATGTCCGTGTGCTCAAAGACATTCTCGGGCACGAGGAGCTGTCTACCACGCAGATTTATACGCACGTCAGTCCGCAAAAGCTTGCAGACGCGGCCAACAGCAATCCGTTAGCTGCCGGTGTCAAGCGCGTCGGTTTGCCAAAGGTAACGGATGCATCCGACGATGATGAAACTTAATAAAAAGGACGAACAGCCATACAAAGCTGCCGCAAATATGCGGCAGCTTTTGTTTCTCAGCCGCGATCTTCGAAGATTTTATCGTATTCTTCGTAGACTTCTTCGTCTTTATAATACGGCGAAATCATGTACTTTTTGATAACCGGATAAGCCGCATACGCCCCGATGAAGAAAACGGTCGAGGTGGTGATGATGAGCGGCAGCGTTAAGCCGACAAACGGCAGATAGACAAAAATATACACGTTGATGAAGCAGACAAGCAAGATTCCGGCAAGTGCGGCAAGATTGCGTTTGATCCCGAGAAACGCAAAAATGAAGGAGTTCTTTAAGATTTTGAAAATCGACAGCTTAAATGTGACCATGATCAAGTACATATAGTTGCGCATAAAGCCATAGATGAAAATCAAAAAGACGCACGCATAGAAAAAGACTTTCTCCATAAACGACCGTGGTTTGGCCGTCGGCGTAACCGTGACGGACGGGTCAAACGAATCGGATTCGTCGGGATTTTCCGTATCCGCAGCAGCCGGAGACGTGTTTTCTCGGTTAGTATCAATCGTTTCCGATTGTGCGTCATCCGGAACAGTTTCGGTTATCTGCGTATCGGAACCGGTTTCCGGCAAAACCGGCAAACGGTTGACATCCATACCGCTCCAAAAGAACAGGTCAAACACCAAAAGAACGATAACGGCTAAATCCAAAAGCCCCATAAGGATTCCCTGCTTCCAGTTGTGCTTGACCGCATACCGGAAATCCGACAGGATATAGACCGGGTCGCCGCGCACATAACCGCGCACCGCATACACAGCGCCCGTATTCACGATGCCGAACGCAAGTGCCGCAAGCACCAAAAATCCGTAAAAGGCGATCGGATAGCCCGAAAGCTGCCAAACGCCGAACGAAGCGATTAAGATATAAACCGCCATTAACAGATTTAAGTTTGACAAATTCCAAAATTTTCGGCCATACATGATAAAAAAGCCGAAAAAGTCGGTTTGCACCGACGCGCGATCATCGTTTTTCTTAACGCCCTTTGCCGGCGGTTCGTAGCTGAACAGCTTGAATTTTTTCATGAAAATGTCCCTTTCAAAGGCTTTCGCGCGGATAATCCGAACAAAAAAGCAAATGCACTCCGTACCACGGCAGAGTGCATTTATTATAAGCTAAAAATGTGAATTCAGCATGAACCATATGTAACCTATGCTATGCTCTTGGGTGAAACTTCAAATAGGAATCCTTCATGCGTTTTTTGATATAATCGGCATACACCTGGGTGGAAGAAATATCCGCGTGGCCTAAGATTTCTTTGATATCGTGGATATCCGCACCGTTTTCAAGTAAGTGTGTGGCAAAGGAATGGCGCAAGGTATGCGGTGTGATGGTCTTTTCGATACCGGCCTGCGCCGCGTAGCCTTTGAGGATTTTCCAAAAGCCCTGCCGCGTCATGCGCGTACCGCCGATATTGACGAACAGCGCATTGGTTTCGTCTTGGACAAGAAAGCAGCGCGAAGCGGTCAAGTAGGTCTTCAAGGCATTCACCGCGGTCGGGTACAGAAAAATGGTACGCTCGTGCGGTTTTGCGCCTTCGCCGCGGCAAACGACATACCCGAGAACCAAATTCAAATCCGTCACATCGAGCGTAATCAGTTCGGTGACCTTCATGCCGGTCGCGTACATCATTTCAAGCATGGCTTTGTCGCGAATACCTTTGATTTCCGTTGTATCCGGTTGGTTTAACAGCAAATCAATCTCTTTTGCCGAAAGGATTTCAAAATCCTTCTTTTCGACCTTATCGTTTTTGACGGCACGTGCCGGATTTTCGGAAATAACGCCGCCGACAAGCAAGTATTTATAAAAGCTGCGAACAGACGACATGGCGCGCGAAACGGAGGAAGCCGAAAAGCCTTTATCGGTCAGAGCTTTTTTGTAAGCGGCAATCTCATTGCCGGTGACCGAGAGCAAATCCACGGGAATTTCGGCCGTAAACGCCGCAAAGCCTGTCAGATCTCTCTGATAGGCAGCAACGGTATTTTGAGATGCGCTTTTGGAAAGCGCAAGGTACGACAGAAAGTCGTCAACCGTTTTTACGTGCGTCATGCTTCGAAAACTCCTTGATTATAATAAATGCTTTTAGCGTGCAATCTCCTCGGCTCTTTGCGTGCAGGCGTTCATGGCGTTGGAGACAATTTCACAGAAATTGTCTTTTTCGAAGCTCTTCAAGGAAGCTTCGGTAGTGCCTTTGGGAGATGCAACCATGCGGATTAGTTCATCCGGATCGAGCTTTGAATGGATGAGCATTTCCGCAGAACCCTTTAAGGTTTGGAAAACGAGATCCTTTGCAACAGCATGGTCGATGCCTTGCGCGACCGCATTGTCGATCATGGCCTTTGCAAACAGATATACATAAGCCGGGCTTGAAGAATTGACCGAAATCACGGCGTTCATCTGTTCCTCCGGAAGAGAAACAACACTGCCGGAAGCGGCAAACAGACCGCAGATTTTGGTATACAGTCTGTCGTCAACCGCGCTGTTGCGGGAGATGGCCGTTGCACCACAGCCGATAAGAAGCGGCGTGTTGGGCATTACACGGACAACCGGGAAATCGGCTTCTAAGGTTTTGCAGATATAGGCGGTCGAAATGGCGGCAGCGATGGAAATAAAGACTTTTTTCTGACCGGCTACCGTATTTTTGATACCATTCAAAACGGTTTCATAGTCCTGCGGCTTGACGGCAAGCAAGATGACTTCGGAAGCGTTTACAGCCGCATTCACCGTGTCGGCACAGTTGACGCCCAGCTCGGCAAAAGCCGGATATTTTTCGGTTTTAATATCGTAGACAGTGATATCCGCCGCTTTGATACGGCCGGAAGAAATGACGGAACGAAGAATCGCGGTAGCCATGTTGCCGGCACCGATTGAAGTAAGACGCAAAGAGAACACACCTTTCCGGAAACAGAGCAAATAAAAGCGCAATGCAAAACTTTGCACTGCGACAACTTTGTCGTGTAACATTTTTCGAACTGCCAATATTATACTGCATTTCCGGGTAAATTTCAAGATGTTTTGCGAAGTTTATCCATTTTCGTAAATTATGCCAATATGTTATGTAAACTACATTATGTAAACTCGTGCAACCGATCGCATTTCTGTCAAGATATGCGATTTACTCTTTTGTCGGAACACAACATCTTGTAATTCGAGTCTTGCCTGCATTTTTTCGAAATATCTGCCGTTTTTGCTGCGTTTTATGCAACTTGCCTATATCGATATTCCGAAATCCGTCACTTAAGACAAAGAAATCCGTGCACTTGCAGTTTCCGTTTCCTTTTATTGGTACAAGCAAAAGGCATAAAAAAAGCCGCTCCGCGTGTAATGCCGGAGCGGCTTGCCGGAAACAGAATCAGTTAATCCAACTCTTTTTTACCGGTATACAATTCGTAGTATCTGCCCTTTAAGGCAAGCAGGTCTTCATGACTGCCGCGCTCGATGATCTCGCCTTTTTCGAGAACCATGATCGCATCGGCGTTTCGCACCGTGGACAGGCGGTGCGCGATGACGAAGGTGGTGCGGTTGCTCATCAGGCGATCCATGCCGTGTTCGATATGCCGTTCAGTACGGGTATCGACCGAGCTTGTTGCTTCGTCAAGCACCAAAATCGGTGCTTTGCTGATGGCGGCACGGGCGATGTTCAACAGCTGTCTTTGGCCTTGCGAAAGGTTAGCGCCGTCGCCCTCAATCATGGTGTCGTAGCCATTTTCGAGACGCATGATAAAGCTGTGTGCGCTGGCTGTTTTTGCCGCTTCAACGACCTCTTCGTCGGTTGCGTCGAGCCGGCCGTAACGGATATTTTCCCGAACCGTGCCGGTGAACAGATGCGTATCCTGTAACACCATCGCTATATGCTTGCGAAGTTCTTTTAGCCGGATATCGCGGATGTTCACACCGTCGATGGTGATCTCTCCGGAATCGATATCATAGAACCGGTTTAACAGATTGGTGATGGTCGTCTTCCCTGCACCGGTCGAGCCGACAAACGCGATTTTCTGACCGGGCTTTGCGTACAGCGAAATATCTTTTAAGATCGTTTTATCCGGGTTATAGCCGAAGGTTACGTGCTTTAATTCGACGTAGCCCTTCATATTCTTCATGTCTGAAGCGTTCGGCACATCCTCCGGTTCTTCTTTCATATCGATGATGCGGAAAACGCGTTCTGCACCGGCAAGTGCCGAAAAGATGGTGCTCATCTGCTGGGAAATGTTGTTGATCGGGAACGAGAACTGACGCGAATAGTTGGAAAAGACAGTCAGGGCGCCAGGCATTAAGCCGCTCGTGCAAATTAAAATTCCTCCGACGCCGACCGTAATGGCGTAGCTGATTTGCGAGGTGTTGCCCATGATCGGCCCCATAATGCCGCCGTAGAACTGCGCCTTAAACTGCTTGTCGCGCAAATCGTCATTGAGAAGGCCGAATTCCTCGACCGAATCCTCTTCGTGATTAAAGACCTTGATGACCTTCTGCCCGGTCACCGTTTCTTCGATATAGCCGTTGACTGCGCCGAGGGCTGCCTGTTGGCCGGTGTAATACTTGCGGCTCTTTCCGGCAATAAGCATACCGCCTTTGGCGAAAATCGGCACAAATACAACCGTCACAAGCGTTAAGATAAGGTTGGTTGAAATCATGAAGAACAGCGTGCCGATGAGCGTTACGGCACCGGAAATGACGGAGACAAGCGAGTTGTCGAGCATGGTTCCGATGTTATCGACATCGTTGGTAAAGCGGCTCATGATTTCGCCGGTCGGGTTGTTGTCGTAGAAGCGAACCGGCAGTTTCTGAATTTTGGAAAACAAGTCGTTGCGGATACGTTCGAGCGTTCCCTGCGAAACCGTGAGCATTAAGCGGTTCTGTAAATAGCTTGCCGCAACGCCGACAAGGTATACGGCAATTAACAGAACAAGAGCTGCGGCGATGTATACCATCACAGCACCGAATTCGTATTTCTGCGCAACGGAATCAAGAAGGCCGCTGATGTTGTTTGCGAAAGAGGAAATCACGTTGTCGGAAACGCGTTCCATCAAGCTGAGGTTGGCCGATTCGTTCGGCGAAACATACAGAACAAGCTTGTTAATAATCGGCGCCAACATGAACGAGCCGATAAGGCTTGTCACCGTGCTGAACAGCATTAAGAACAGCACACAGATAAGCTGTACTTTATATGCACCGACATAGTGAAACAGGCGTTTGATCGTGTTTTTCGTATCCTTCGGCTTGCCTTTGCCCATACCGTGCGGGCCGCCCGGGCCACGCATCATGGGCATACCGCGCTTTTCGGCCGAGGCGGAGGAATTATACTGTTTTTGCAATTCTTGCAAGGATCTTGCCATACTCACGCCTCCTTTTTCTTTTGTTCCATTTGGGAATCATAAATTTCACGGTATTCTTCGTTGCCGGCAAGCAATTCTTCGTGTGTGCCGACACCGGTGATACGTCCGTCGTTCATAACGACGATTTGGTCGGCATCCATCACGGAGGTGATACGCTGGGCAATCACGATTTTGGTGGAATCCTTTAATCCCGTGCGGAACTGTTCGCGGATTTTGGCTTCGGTTGCCGTATCGACAGCACTGGTCGA
>OIWM01003613.1_pt1 | contig 11014 bp, 10 predicted proteins | sample 1587451 | NCBI WGS metagenome assembly OIWM01 (sample SAMEA3888907, study PRJEB22519) | human gut metagenome | biome: human gut; feature: human-associated habitat; material: faeces | place: Denmark | collected 2011
CTGTTGTGTAGTCCGGTGTTGTTGTCGTATCACCTGTTGTGTAATCCGGTGTTGTGGACGGTGCCTGTGTTTCCTGCTGTGTCTGATCACCTGTCCAATTCTGATTCTGCTGCTGAGATGCCTGTGCCTGCTGCTGTGCTGCATACGCTGCTTCTGCTTCTGCCTGCTGGCGTGCTGCTTCCGCTTCTGCTGCTGCCTGTGCCTCTGCTGCTGCCTGATACTGTTCAGCCATATATGCTGCATACTGTGCTTCATCTGCAGAACTTACTGCGGTAGAAGCGATTTCCTGTACGTTATAATCTAATTCCTGCTCAGATGCAAGCTGTTTTGCTTCTGCCGCTGCTACGATTGCTTCCTGTGCTGCATATGCTGCTTCGTTTGCATCCGCATTGTTCATCGCATTGATTGCTGCTTCTTTCATCTGATCTGCACGATCCAGAGCACTCTGTACTGCCTCTTCTCTTGCTGTACTCGTTTCGATGGATTCTGCCTCTACAAATTTTGTTTCACAGTCTACATAGTCGCTGGAAACATATCCAACTACGTCATTATCAACTGCTACTTTTACCCAGCCGTCTTCCTGATCAATAACCTGAAGCTGCTGTGAGTCTCCAACCAGTGCGATAACATCGGAATCAGTGCTTGCTTTCTTACGAACCATCAGAGTCTCTGTATTTACCGTAGCTACATCATCTCCGACTTCTGCTGCCAGCTCTTCTGCCTGTGCACCTGTTACAAAATAATCTTTGCTTACATATCCTGTAACATCTCCGGATTTGATCAGGTACCAGTCACCTGTCTGACCAATGATCTCTGCTGCTGAATTGTTATATAACTTTCCAACGATCTGACCTGTCTCCGTGCTTGCTTCATCACGAATATTTACATATTCATCAACCTGAGCAATTACCAGACTGTCATAACCGGTTGCAATCACTTTTTTTGTTTCGGAATTTTCCTTCTTTTCCTGACTTGCAATAATCTCAGCTCCGATTCCTGCTAATGGCATCTCCCCTGCTGCAAAAGCGGTAAGACCGGTGCTTGCGAAAATAACGCTTCCTGCAAGACAACATGCAGTGACTTTTACTACTCCTCTTTTCATTACTTATATCTACCTCCATGTATTGAAAACACTGTGTAATTTTCATTTATTACAAAACTGTTACATTTTTTACACGCTAATCATAACAAACCGGAGGTGTTTTGTCAACAGTAATTAATATCTTTTATAAGGATTTCATACATTTTTCAAATATTTTTTCACAGATATGAAGCCGTATTTGACTTTAAAAGAGGCTCTGCAAATTATTTTATACTTCTGCAATTCACGTATATTCCGCTTTGTTCCGGATATTAGCATTAAATACCGTGCTGAACGGACTCTACTGCATTTGCACCATCTGCTGCGGCTGTAATAATCTGACGTAACATTTTTGTACGCACATCACCGGCTGCAAAGATTCCCGTAACATTTGTGACACAATTTTCATCTGCCACGATATAACCTGCCTCATCTTTTTTAATTTCATCCGGAACCATGTTCGTATTTGGTTTCATACCGACAGCTACAAACACACCATCCACAGGAAGATGTTTCTTCGCACCTGTTTTCTTATTTTCAATAAACAGTGCCTCTACCTGATCTTCACCGCAGATTTCATTGACAACGGTATCCCAGATAATCTCCACATTCGGCAGAGCCATTAATTTCTTTTGCAGGCTCTTTGCCGCACGCAGCTCATCTCTTCTGTGAATCAGATAAACTTTCTTGCATCCTCTTGCAAGAAACAGGGCATCTCCGACTGCCACATCTCCGCCTCCTACTACGGCAACCGTTCTTCCCTTGAAAAATGCACCATCACAGGTCGCACAATAAGAAACACCCATGCCAGCCAGCTCTCTTTCACCCGGAACGCCCAGTTTTCTGTGGCTTGCCCCCGTACTGATGATAATATTTTTTGCATAAAAATCACCTTCGTTTGTACGCACCGTTTTCTGTGTTTCTTCTATTATAATGTCTTTTACTTCTGCAATCTGAAATTTCGCCTCCAGTGCATCCGCATGAGAACGGAATTTCATGCCAAGCTCATATCCATTCATTCCCGGCAGTCCCGGATAATTATCCACCTCTGCCGTGTTCACTACCTGTCCTCCACTGATATATTCCTTTTCCAGAACCAGAGTATCCAGTCCCGCTCTCTGGGCATAGATCGCAGCACTTAAACCTGCAGGGCCCGAACCAATGATGATCAGATCATATGTTTTTTCCATTGTATTTCCTCCTGATATCCATTATTTTCCTGTTGCTTACCGTATATTCCTGAAATGCTATCCGATATTAGTATAGTCAATCTTTTTGTAAAATAAAAGCATTGACAAACGGTTTTTTTTAGATTATTATAATAATAACTATTACTAATATTATGATATCAGGATTAACTTGAAATTTTTAAGCTTGGCATCATTTATCTAAAGGAGAACATTATGGCAGTTTTAAAGTACAGTAAACAGCGAGAAGCCATCCGGGATTTTCTTGCTCACTCGGAAGAACATCCGACTGCTGATATGGTTTACATGAATTTGCGGGAGAGCTTTCCAAATATCAGTCTCGGTACGGTTTACCGCAATCTGTCCCTGCTCTCTGAGACCGGACAGATCCTCAAGTTAAATATGCGAGATAGTGCTGATCGTTTCGATGGCAGGATCACACCACACGATCACTTTGTGTGTGAAAGATGCCATTGTGTAGAAGATATCTTCCTGGATGATAACGAGGAGATCACCATCGCAGCACAAAAAAAATTTGATGGCAAAATCAGAAGTCACACGACTACTTTTTACGGAATCTGCAAAAAATGTTTAGCATAATATAGATATCTGCTAAAACAGGAAAATTCTATTGTTAAACACACTACAGTAAAAACCCCGCAAAACTTAATGAAAAAAACTATTAAAAAAGTCTTGACGGAAAGCAAAAGATGTGCTATCTTAATATCAGTAACAATTACTATTATTAATAGCAAGGATTCAACCTGTGAATGTTCAGAGCGTAAAAGTTTTGGATATCCCAGGATTAGCTTATTAAAAATCAAAGTGAAAAGGAGATCAAAAAAATGGCAAAATTTGTATGTACAGTATGTGGTTATGTTTATGAAGGCGAAGCAGCTCCGGAAGTCTGTCCAGTATGTAAAGCACCGGCTTCTAAATTCAAAGAGATGGATACAACAATGGCATGGGCTGCAGAGCACGAAGTAGGTATCGCTTCTGATGTTCCGGAAGACATCAAAGCTGACCTGAGAGCAAACTTCGAGGGTGAATGTTCTGAAGTAGGTATGTACCTGGCTATGGCAAGAGTTGCTCACAGAGAAGGTTATCCGGAAATCGGTCTTTACTGGGAAAAAGCAGCTTATGAAGAAGCTGAACACGCTGCTAAGTTTGCAGAACTGCTTGGTGAAGTTGTAACAGACAGCACAAAGAAAAACCTGGAAATGCGTGTAGAAGCAGAAAACGGTGCTACCGCAGGTAAAACAGATCTGGCAAAACGTGCAAAAGCTCTGAACCTGGATGCAATCCATGACACCGTTCATGAAATGGCAAGAGACGAAGCAAGACATGGAAAAGCATTCGCAGGTCTGCTTAAGAGATACTTCGGAGAATAATATTCAAGTCGAACGCACGCAGAAGTTGGAGTTTTCTCCGACCAGAATAAATTCATTTCCACGGAGGTGCCAGTATGGATTTAAATGAAACCATCTGTTTCTGTGCTGATGTGACAGCCGGAGATATCAAAAAAGCGTATGACGAAGGTCATACTACCGTTGATGCAATCGGTGAAGCAACCGAAGCCGGAACCCACTGCGGCGGTTGCCAGGATCGTATCGCTGAATTGCTGGAAGAATTTGCAAAATAATTCCAGATAGGTCAAATCACTTGCTGCTCATTCAAGTCGAACGCATTTGATCGGTATGGAAATATAAAATAAAAAATGCCCTGAACCAAAGGAGATATCTGTAGGATCATCTCCGGAAGTTCAGGGCATTTTTGTTTCTGCTTTTGGGACTTGTCAGATTTTTTGTGAACGTTTTAAAAAATCCATTGTGCTATTTCCACCAGGGTTTTACAGAAGCAATCTTGCTGTCAAAACTTTGTATGTAGCCGTTTTTGTCATGGCATCCGTCGCCATATTATAAACCGTATCTGTATCTGTATTTGTCAGATCGTCCAATCCTTCAAATACACTCAAAAGTTCCTGCGTGCGCTCCTGCAAAGTACCAGCCGGATTGCCATCTGCGTCTATCAGATTTGCATCCTCCTTCACAATCGCATAATCATAGGCATTCTGCATATGACTTTTTGCCATCTTAAGGGCTGTTATTGCCATTGCCGTATAATTCTGGCTCATGCCTGACTGTTTCTTGGCTTTGGATGCATAATCAAATGCTTTTTTTGCCCATTCAGCCGCCTTATCCGCATAACTGTTCATTTTCTTAAGATCAGAAGCGTCCCATTTTAAAGGATCTTTTGTGGAGGAATTATCGCCATCCTGTGTTCCGCCATTATCATTGCCGCTGTTATTATTATCTCCTGTCGTATCTGGATACTCCATAAATACGATTTTGGCTGTTCCTTTAGGAACTGACAGTTCATCATTAAAAGATTTTCCTACCGCCAGACTGCTTGCAAAAAGCTGTGCTTTATTCAGGATATTTCCATTCTTATCATAAAAGAAAACATATTCGCCCCAGTTTGTTTTTCCCGGCTTGCCATATTGTACCATCTTGAAATCTACATTCATATAGTAGCCATCCTGCCAGTCATATGGTTTATAAAAACTGTAGTTAGTGATCTTCATACGGTTTGACTCATAACCCTGTTCACCAATAGTTTTCGGAATTACTACTTTTACATCATCCCATTCAGCAGGGACAGTAACATTAATTTTTACTTTTTCTTTGCTGTAAGTATTTGTAAGCGTTATATAAGTGGAACCGGACTGTTTCGCTGTAATTGTCAGAGGAATCGACATTCCTTTCCATTTGCCCCATTTACAGGAAACAACCTTTGGATCTTTAATTTTAAATCGTATGTTATTTACATCTTTCTGAATTTTAATATTGACCTTCTTTGACTTACCCGGCAAAATCTTGATTGCACCTTTGCTTACCGATACGTTATTTCGAACAGTAACTTTGCATGTCCACTTTTTGTTTCCTGCTGCCGCAGTGATCACCGCACTTCCCGCTTTCTTCCCTTTTACAACTCCCTTAGAAGAAACAGCTGCGATCTGCTTTTTCGAAGAAGTCCATTTCACTTTCTTCCTGGCATTGTTTACTTTCAGCTTTCCGGTGTGCCCTACATAGATGGTAATCTTCTTTTTATTCAGCTTCGGTGCCGCCGCTTTGACATCCACAGAACCCACTGTGAACATCAGTGCCAGAAAAAGAATAAAACCACCTAAAAAAGCCCTGAATTTCTTTACACTTTTCATTTGCATCTCCCTTTCCATCATATAATTTTCCGGTGCTTTTTTCTATTATAGTATATACCAACATGAACAGCAAACGGAATTTTCCGATTCTTTATTTTTATAATATTTCCATCTAATTTCAGACATTTATATTTTTATTTCTTATTGTTTATGTTGTATTTATTTTCTTTTTGCTTTTCTATTGAAACATTGAGGGTTTTATGGTAGTATACCTTCAAAGCATATTTTTCTTAAAATTCCTGGCATCATGCCATCTACATTATCTCATTCACATTTCAGAAATTCATGCTTTTCATTCAAACAAATCAATTAAAAAGCAGGAGTTTCCAATTGTGACAGATAGGTAATGCATATGGCTGTCTCACATTCGTACACTCCTGTAAGAGGAGGTACTGCCTATGGCACACAAAAAGCAGCTGACAACCCATCGTAACTATAAGGATACCGTATTCCGTATGCTGTTTTCTGACCGGAAGAATTTACTGTCCCTTTATAACGCAGTCAGTGGGGCTCACTATGATGATCCGGAAAAACTGGAAATTGTCACCCTGGAAAATGCTATTTACATGGGAATGAAAAATGATCTGGCTTGTATCATTGATACAGACCTGTTTCTCTATGAACACCAGTCAACTTATAATCCAAATATGCCATTACGTGATCTATTTTATATTTCCAGCGAATATCAGAAACTGGTAGATAAGAAATCTCTTTACTCTTCCGTATTACAGAAAATACCGGCACCACAGTTTATCGTATTCTACAATGGCACGGAAAAGGAAAAAGACAGCTGGGTAAACCATTTATCGGAGGCTTTCGAAAACCTGTCCGGTGCTCCAAAACTGGAACTGGAAGTTCTGACGATAAACATCAATGAAGGGCACAATAGCGAACTCATGGAACAATGCCAGACCTTGAGAGAATATGCACAGTATGTAGCGTGTGTTCGAAGATATGCGAAGGAATTTGAATTGAACGAAGCAGTTAAGCTGGCAGTCGATGAATGTATCCGTAATAACATTCTTTCCGAATTTCTTCGTGCAAATAAATCGGAGGTAATTGCGATGAGTATTTTTGAATATGACAAAGAAGAGGAAGAACGGAAATTGCGGAAAGCTGAGTATGAGGCGGGTGTTGCGGCTGGTATGAAAGACGGCATGAAAGCTGGTATAAAAGCTGGCGTTGCAGATGGCATTTCAAAAGGTAAAATACTTGCTAAAAAAGAAGATACTATTGCCCTTAGCAAACTCGGATTACCTGTCGAACAAATCGCCTCAGCACTGCAAATAGACATAGAAATTGCCAGGCAATGGATTCGTGATGAATAGTAAATAAAAATTTGCGGAGGTTTCCTGGCAGGTGTAAGGAATGGAAATGCCGCACATTTTAAAATAGTGTTTGCAAAAAAATAGTATGATATGGGTGTCAAAACATAATAATTATCGCCCATAGAAATCTATGTTCCTTGAAAATTTCATATAAAACAATAAATATCCGCTGTTAGCTCTGTTTTGGGTAAGAAAATGCACCACTATTTCTGCTCTGTCAGCTGATTTTGGGAATAGATCTGTTGTTACAAGGTCAATGTTTTTTTCTGCCGCAGCATCTGTATTGTCCCTGCCGCTATAGGCCCCATCTGTTATAAGTACTGTTGGTTTCTCTGTTTTTTCCATGGCGTTAACGGTTTCCTTCAGGAACTGGCTGTCACTATGTGTGTTTTTTTCATACTGGTAATCTGTTACGATGGAACCATTATCTCCGACAGTTTCTACAACATTCGCTGTATAACCGCGGTTTTGTTTCCCTGCTTTTTCACGGTAAGTTGCGTCCGGATCAGATGGATTCTGCAGGATCTGGGAACCCATAGCTCCATCTTCTTTGGTTTTCAGCCGTCTTGCACCGGATTCTTCCACAACCGTCTGTTCTTTTAAAACACGTACCAGTAACTGATAGGCAGAACTTTCATCACAAGCCCCTTCACATTCGACAAGAAGTTTGTCTGCGTCAGCAAGGATCTGTTTAATCCTGTCTGATGCATCTTCACTTTTGCTATGATAAATAACCCGGTTATAATCATTAGGGTCATAATAGTGTTCCATACCTCCCAGAAGGTCGTCCATCCCGGTACGGTGGAGAAAAGATACAAGGTCAGCAACACAGGTATAAAGGAGCTCCATCCGTCCAAGCTTCCGGATATTAGAAGCAACCATAAGGGAATCCATGAATTCCTCATCTGTCAGTCCCATAAGCTTTTCAAGCACCATGCCGCCAACAATCACATTTACAGGAGTATTTGGGCGGGAAGCTTTATCACTATAAAGGGCAGAAAAATTTTCTTCGTTGATCAGGGGGAATATTTTTTCAGCAAACGGTTTTGCCCAGGATTTTTCTATTAACCAATTGTTAGTTTCTTATTTTTCTTCTTTTTTTATCCGTTTTTTCGCACGGTGGGCGTCGCGTTTCTGCCGGATTTCATCGGCTTCTTCTGATGTTATGTTGGTAAGCATCTTGATCACATAGTACATATTATCTTCTGTTCGCCGGATTCTGATTTTCCCTGACACATAGCCGTGTTCCTGGCAAAGAGACACACTATAATATACCTTGGAATTATTCATAAACCATCGGATCTTCCGCTTGGCAGGATTATGGCACAAAGGACACCTTGTACTGGTTACTTCTCTGTCCTTCATGGCTTTTTCCCGGGAGTAAAATTCCCTTGACACATATTTATCATAGGTTGGATAGGACACATATATCTCTTCACGCCGGCTTTTAGGATTCTGATATACATCCAGAGAAGAATTGGGAAAATATATTCATCTTCTATTTTTTGCAAAATACATGCAGTATAATACGCATCTCCCAGTACCCGATGGAACTCCATTTTTCTTTTCTACGCCCATTTTATCTGCTGCAAATTCCAGAGCTCTTCGTTCGCCGTTTTCCTCATAGCGGATGGCAAATAATATTCTTCGCCACACCATTCTATAAATTCTGTCACTGCTTGAGGAAAAACAGTTCCATTCTGCAGATCCTTGTAATTCATATGAATCACTTCATGGATACTGCCATGAATCCAGTTGTACACCTGCGGCTTGATCAGACGCTGAAAGCTATCCACAATTTCTTTTCATTCAATTTCACTGCGCCGATTTCTATGATTTCGAAAGGCAGACGGCTGTTGAACCAGCTTTTACCGTATTAATTCCTGCGGAATCTGGTCATAATCATACATTACTTCTGAATGATTATCCCGAATGAGCTGTTTGTCTGTTATTTCACCGGTGGCTCTGTCGATCACATTCCGGTAAATTTGTGAAATTCTGAAAAATTTCTCTTTTTCTTTATGGAAATGGTGGTTCTCTTCAATAATTTCATAATAGTGAGGAAATTCCCTCTCGCTTCTCAGCTCTCCGCATAATTTCCTGTTTTCACACCATAACAGAAGCTGTACATTCTGATCTGTATTATTTTTGAACCTGTAGTCTATATAATTATAGCTGACAGATGTCCCGGAACTGAATGGAACACGCTTACCATGATCCGGTGCAAGCGCATCTGAATGGCTGTGAAATTCTGTTACGGTAAGAGGGCTGTGAAGCACAAGAAGATGAATGGTATTTCCAAGATTGCAAAGTCCGCCTCCAAGCCCGGGCATAAGCTTATCTCCTATAATAATACGACCATCCCGGTAACCCTTCCTCTTTGATATTTTCCCTACAGTCCTCCAGAACGAAAAAGTCTCTCCGGGATGAATGATCATCCCATTTATCCTGGAGGATGCAAGGCGAATGTTTCTTGCCTTGTTTTTCTGAAGCACGGGATCTATTCCTTTTCCTTTTTTTATGAGGCCGGAGTTGTAGCTGAACACCAGATTTGGCAGCTTCTCTTTTTGTTTTACAGTACTAAATTTCTCTTTGCCTGCAAAATCCTGTATATGTCTTTTACATACCTCTTTTGACTTTGAAATTTCATACGTAAGCGGACAGATCTCACAAAAAAGCTTTTTTTCTTTCTTTTTCTTCATATTTTTGGCCGTTCCTTCTGTATAAATATCACCAATTCTCCTGTAACAGCTTTTATCACGTTTCCAGCATTCCAGGATTGCATATTCAACGTATCTCCGTTTTCCGATCCACTTTTCATCATCCTGCCTGATAAACCTGACAAGAATACTGGCAAGACCACTTCTGTTTGCTCCCAGAATATCTGTAAATACCTGATCCCCTATAACCACTGCCTCTTCTTTTTTTATATTCAGCATCTCCACTGCTTTCAGATAATTTTGAGGATTTGGTTTATCCGCATCGCAGATGTAAGGTGTATCTATATTTTTAATAAATCGTTCCACTCTTCCTCTGTCATTATTTGACAACAGCAATGTTTTCAGACCAAGTCCCTGAATTTTACGAAACAGGTCATCAATTTCCGGTATGGAATCGTCACCATGGTGTACCAATGTATTGTCTATGTCAAAAATAATTCCCCGAAAACCTTTCTGATATAGCTTTTGGTAGTCAATCATAAATACACTTTCGGCATATTCATATGGATAATATTTTTTTATCATGTTATCTTCTCACTTTTTATGTACTGACAAACTTTATTGATCTGTTCTCCGAAATTACCGTCAAACTTGTTTTCAAAAAAAGCACTGCCTATTGTAAATGCCCACGGGGCTGCTTTCCTGATCTCATTCAGTCTCTGATAACCATTGATGCTTCCTGCTATGCAGACCGGTGCATCCACAGCTCTTACAAACTCTTCATTCAGCCTGGCTGCATCTCCTGTATATCTGTATCCCAGAAGATCAATTCCATAGACACCTTTCGCAAGATATTCTCTGGCCTGAAGGATCATCTCTTCGCAGGTTCCCTCCAGAACGGATGGGCGATCATGGATTTCTCCTACAAATGGCATATATTTGATTCCATTTTCCCTGCAAAATTCATTCACAACATCTGAATAAACAGTCCCCATCAAAAAATCACAGCCACATTCTGCTGCCATTTTTGCACCTGACATACACTCCGCCTGTGTATATGCAACCACTTCCAGAACTGTTTTTTTGCCACAGCTTTTCATATATGCATAAAGGTCTTTCATCTGGGAAAGGGGGAGCGGCTCTTCCTTAAATCCCCAGTATTCTGCATCAGAATCCTTATATGCATCAAAAATCTCATATGCGTTTTGAACAGTCTGATCCTCATGGGTAAGCATCACGATCAATGACGGGGTATGATACCTGTTTGTTAAATTTTTCTCCTTTTCCATACTTAACTCCTTCGTAACCTTTTAACTCTGGTAGCATATATTATACCTTACATTTATTTTTCACACAAGAAAAGCCTGTCGGCAAATAGCCGACAGGCAATAATGAATGGCAAAAAACCTTTCGACACTCATATCATAGTATTGCATGTGCAAATGAACGAATTCCCCGAAAGGCACGTAAAAGTGCCTTCTTTGGAATTGTTCATTTTGCACATTGCTGTACGTTTTTGAACGGCCATAGTTTTTAAA